>MDSW01102361.1_pt1 | contig 28101 bp, 27 predicted proteins | sample 811171 | NCBI WGS metagenome assembly MDSW01 (sample SAMN05326641, study PRJNA326480) | marine metagenome | isolation source: seawater | place: Atlantic Ocean: North West | collected 2012 | reverse complement strand
TTGAATTAATAAGCGTAAAGCTAACTGCAGTAGCAGTCACTGAACGCCCAAATCTCCCCAAAATACTGAACTCTATGGATGAACCAAGACCTATTGGTTCTAGACCAGTAACTTTTGATGATGGAACTTATGAAACAAATATCTTTGACCGCAGCAAACTACAAGCAGGACACACTTTTGTAGGCCCAGCGGTCATAGAGGAACCAGCTTCTGTTACTGTTGTCCGTCCAAAACAAAACATAAGTGTTGATGATTACGGACACCTATTACTTGGAAAAATTGCTTTAACTAAGTAATAATACTTTTTGCAAACTGACTATTAGAAGGAACTAAAAATCATGCGTTTTTCTGATAATGGCTACTATATTGAACGTTACGTTAAGTGCGATAACTGCGGAATGTTAATTTATGATGAAGGTCAAAAAGCCGAAATCTTAGGTATCGAGAAATTATTTTGCTCTGATTGGTGTACACAGTGGGCTACAGCAAGAGCAAATGGAATAGAAGAGCCTAAGATTCCATTACCAAGAGAGGGCATTCATGAAACAGCATAAATTAAAATTAATTAAGTCATTAAATAAAAGGATTAGGATATGGACCTAGTCACTATGAATATATTGGATTCAACGTTGGTTTCAATTTGTCGCGAAATGGGTATCACGTTGATGAAAACATCATATTCCACAATTTTTAATGAAGGATTAGACTTTACCTGCGCCATAGCTGACACCAATGGGGATATGATATCTGTGGCTGAATATTGTCCAGCCCAAATTGGCGGAATGCCACTACTGATTAAAACCTGTTCACAAGAAATACCGTTAGATAGTCTTTCTGAAGGTGACGTTATTATCCATAATGATCCATATCGCGGTGGACTACATGTACCGGAACATACTCTGTTCATGCCATTTTTTTATAATGGAGAACCACTTGGATACCTCGTTGCGATTGGTCATGTTGCAGAAGTAGGTGGTATGGTGCCAGGAGGGTTTGCTGGAGAAGCGACTGAAATATTTCATGAAGGATTTCGTGTACCTCCAGTAAAAATTAGGAAAGCTGGAGTAGATGTTCCAGAAGTTTGGAAATTGATGCTCGCAAATGTTAGAACACCCCGTTATAATTACGGTGATCTAATGGCCATGATAGGAGCCTTAGAAGTTGGGTCACGAAGACTAAGTGAAGTATTAAATAAGTATGGAAAAAAAGATTTCCAAAAAACAAATGCAGATTTAGCAATATATTCTGAAAAAAGAATGCGTGCGGAAATTGAAGCTTTCCCCGACGGACGTTACACCTTTGAAGATGAAATTGAAAACGATGGGAATGGGTCTGATCCATTTTTCATTAGGGTTGAGGTGTATGTCCAAGGTGATGAAGTTGTAGCAGACTTTAGTGGTTCTGACCTACAAGCAAAAGGACCGATAAATGCCACACTGGGGGTGACTTGGAGTGCTACATATAATGCTTTATTCCACTTAACAGACCCTTCAATCCCAAAAAACTCGGGATGCTTTAAACCCATTCGGGTGTTGGCTGCACCAGGGACTGTGGCAAACGTAAATTACCCTGCTCCTGAGGTTGCAGGAAACACTGAAACGCATCCAAGACTAGCTGCATTAGTTGTAGGGGCTTTATCAGCAGGAGTGCCGGAAAGAGGCTTTGCAGCTGAGAGTGGAACTGCTGTAAATTTTGTTTTTGGAGGACACCACCCAGATTATGATGAGTATTTTGCATGTTATGATATAATGTCAGGTGGTTGGGGTGGGAGAGAAGGTTTTGATGGAAATGACTGTGTAATTTGTATGAATGGCAACTGCCGTTTTAATCCCACTGAAGTTTTTGAAACACGCTTTCCATGGATTGTAGAAGACTTTGCAATGACTACCGATTCTGGTGGAGCTGGACAGTATAGAGGTGGCTTAGGCTTCCAGAGAATTCTACGCGCAACAAGTACTGAAATTACAGCAAGTCAATGCACAGATCGTCATCGTGTAGGTACATGGGGACTTCTTGGAGGTAAGGAAGGTGGGAATGGTGCAACACTTGTCCAACCTTTTGGAAGAGATGACTGGAGACCTGTTACTGAGGTTTTTGGTAAAACTTCAAGTAGCAAATATTCGAATATAACTATTAAGCCAGGAGACAAAGTTAAACTAGTTGTACCAGGTGGAGGTGGTTATGGAAAACCTGAGAAAAGAGAACGAGAACGCATAGAGGAAGATATTAATGAAGGTTTTGTGTCTGAAGAGGCTGCTGTTTCAGATTACAACTTCTAATTAAATATATTTATTGATAATGACCTAGAATATTATTTTTAGTTTATAAGTAGTAAACCGCTATAGGAGTCGTATGTTATGGATATGGTAACAATGAACATCATCGAGTCCGCGATGGTAGCCATTTGTCGTGAAATGGGAGTGAATGTACAAAAAACAGCCTATTCCACAATTTTCTCAGAAGCAGAAGACTTTACATGCGCACTTGCTAGTCCTGAGGGAGAAATGATAGCTGTAGCCGAGTATTGTCCTGCTCAAATAGGTGGGGTTCCTCTTCTTGTCCGCTCTATGGTGAAAGAAATATCATTATCAAATATAAAACCTGGAGATGTAATTGTTCATAATGACCCTTACCGGGGAGGATTGCACACTCCAGAACATACTATGTTTAAACCTATATTCGTTGATAGTGAACTTATGGGGTTTGCTGTAACTATTGGTCATTTTGTTGAAGTTGGAGGTATGGTCCCTGGAGGATTTCCTGGTGAAGCAACAGAGATTTTTCATGAAGGAGTTAGAGTTCCTCCAGTTAAAATTATCAGTGGTGGCAAAGATGTTCCAGAAGTCTGGAAACTACTCCTTGCAAACGTTCGAACTCCGAGAGGTAATTATGGTGATTTACGAGCAATGATTAGCTCCGTTGATCTAGGGGAGAGCAGACTCGTTGACCTAATTCAAAAATATGGAAAACAAACTTTTCGAACTACTATAACTGATTTGATGGAATATTCTGAGAGTCGAATGCGTTCTGAAATTTCATCTATTCCAGACGGAAGATATGAGTTTGAAGATGGTCTTGAGGATGATGGCATTGAAGATAAGGAATACACTATAAAAGTTACCGTATTTGTCCAAGGTGATGAAGTAGTAATAGACTACACAGGGTCATCGCCACAAGCAAAAGGTCCAATTAACGCTACACTCGGCGTTGCATACTCTGCATCCTTTAATGCTATGTTGAATCTAACAGATGAGTCTATCCCAAAAAATTCTGGTTGTTTTAGACCTATTCGTGTCATTGCACCTGCTGGCACAATTATGAATGTAAACTACCCTGGATCTGAAGTTGGGGGTAATACAGAAACCCACCCTCTGATAGTTGCTTGCATTTTTGGAGCACTCTCAAAAGCTGCACCTGAAAGAGTTATGGCATCTGAAGGTACTACCCACGGTTGCTTCGTATTTGGAGGATGGGATGAAGATAACGATCAACCTTTTGGAGCCTTTGACTTTACATATGTTGGGTATGGGGGGCGTGATTTTGCAGATGGAAATGATGCAACAGATTCCATAAATGGTAATTGTGCAAATACACCCACAGAAGTTTTTGAAACCAGATTTCCTTGGATTGTAGAAGAGTATGCGCTTCGCCAAGACTCAGGAGGAGCTGGTCAACATAGAGGTGGTCTAAGTATTTCCAAAACTATGCTTTGTACTGGTGGAGATATGCTAATTAGTCAAATGACTAACAAACATAAAAAACAAGCCTGGGGTCTATTCAGTGGACAAGATGGAATATGTGGCGCTACGCTTTACCAAGAATCTGGACGAAATAACTGGCAAACAATATCTGAGGCATTTGGAAAAGTGAGCCCAAGTAAATATTCAAATGTTCCTGTAAAACCTGGAGACCGTGTTTCAGTAAAAGCACCAGGTGGAGGTGGTTTTGGTGACCCTTCACAACGTGACCCTAGGGCTGTTGTTGAAGATGTTTTAGAAGGTTTTGTATCTGCAGAGAAAGCAACAATTGATTATGGATATGAAGACAAGTGGATAGATACTTATGGTGATACTAGTGGGATAGCTAACAAAAGAGAGGTTGCAGAGTAACTTTTAATGACCTCATAATTTCTAACGTGACTCAATTTAGCTGACTAAGCTTTAGCATACATCCGCTTCTAAATTTTGAATTAATTAAAATACCTATATTAACTCTTATGTTATGAGTTTTAGAAACCAGATTAACTCCTCTCTATAGATAGTAAATATAATGAAACCTTTATTGAGTGGTAAGCATGCATTTGTAACTGGAGGAGCCCATGGAATTGGTGGAGCAATTTCAAAGGCTTTATATAGTAACGGTGCTACTGTTACTATTACGGGTAGAGACCAAGATAAATTAGCAAAAGCCCAAGATTTAATGCCCAATTCAAATATCTATGAATTGGATGTTACAGACGAAAGTTCAGTTAATAATACATTTGATTCTTCAATTAAAAATAATGGATTTATCGATATTTTAGTAAACAATGCAGGTATAGCTGCAAGCGCGCCTTTTTTAAAAACAAAAACTAGTGAAGTTAGAAAATTAATGGAGGTAAACCTTATTGGGCAAATCAGTTGTTCTCAGAAAGCCCTTCCTGGAATGATTGAAAATAACTGGGGACGTATAATTAATATTTCAAGTTTAGCAGGAATAAAGGGTCAGGCCTATCTTACTTCATACTGTGCATCAAAACACGCTCTTGTTGGGCTCACTAGGTCTTTAGCAACAGAACTTGCTAAATTTCCTATAACAGTTAATGCTTTATGCCCTGCTTATGTCGAGACTGAAATGGTGAAACAGGCTATTAATTCTATCACCTCAAAAACAGGTCGCACCCCTGAAGAAGCTCGTGCTGAACTCGAAAAAATCAATCCTCAAGGACGAATTATTGAACCTGAGGAAATAGCTGCAACAGTTATGTGGCTTTGCATGCCTGGCTCTGAGTCCATTACTGGCCAAGCTATTGCAATTGCCGGTGGTGAATGGATGTAGACTATCAAGGAATAAAAATTGGATAAGGCATTAAAACTAAAGTTTATATCACGAATTCATCTAGACCTTTTAGGTGGAATTTCAGGTGATATGTTTTTATCTGCTCTATTTGATGTTTGGCCAGAGTTAATAAATGAATTTACAAAAGATATAAGCAGCTCAGAATTTAGGGATAAGTTTATTATTTCAATAGACTCTCACACCGACAACATACTATCTGGTTCAAAAATAACTATCAAATATACAAAAACTTTAAATCAACGTTCCACAACTTGGCAGGAAATCCATTCTCGAATAGATAAATCAAATTTACCAAACTCAACTAAAACTATTGCAATAAAGATTTTTACTGAATTAGCATTAGCAGAGTCGAAGGTTCATGGGGTAAAACCAGAAGATATTACTTTTCATGAATTAGGTGCTTGGGATTCTATAGCAGATATACTTACCTCTGCATGGCTAATTAATCGTTTATCACATGTAAAATGGTCAGCAAGTTCTCTGCCACTAGGCTCTGGTCGTATAGACACTCATCATGGAAAACTTCCAGTGCCAGTTCCAGCAGTCACAGAATTATTAAAAGGATTTGAAACTTTTGATGATGGAATATCTGGTGAACGTATTACACCTACAGGTGCTGCCATTATTGCTTATCTAAAACCAGACCAATCAAATCATCACAACACTGAAATAATAGAAGGAACTGGGGTTGGATTTGGAAAAAGTATATTTCCAAATATAAGTAATATACTTCGTGTAGTCTTATTTTCAGACTCAAGTGTAAAAACTGATTTTATGACTGAAGAAATTACAGTGTTAAATTTTACTGTTGATGATCAGACACCAGAAGACCTATCGATAGCTCTTGAAACCATTAGAAATACTATAGGAGTCTTGGACATATACCAATCACAAGTTTATGGAAAAAAAGGTAGGGTCGCTTTTAATATAAATGTTTTAACTAGAGTTAAACAAAGAGAATCTATAATTAAAATATGTTTTCAAGAGACAACTACATTAGGTATTAGATGGCACATTACTAAACGTGCAGTACTATCAAGAGTAATAAAAACTGATTATAATACTGGAGTTAAGGTAAAACTAGCAACTCGTCCAAATGGAGAAACTACTGCAAAAGCTGAAATAGACGATATAAAAACTTTTGGAGATCATGAGGCTAGAATAAAAGCTAGAGGCAACGCTGAGAAAAATGTAAAGACTAACCAGAAGTAAGGCAAAAAAAGAAAATGGCGGGGAAAGATGTAAACCTTGATTTCGATCGATCTAAAAGAATTGGTATCAGTGAAGCTATTCTATGTGAAGGAAAGTCCATATCACAAATAGGTGAAGCTCTTGAGAATTCAATACATAGACCAATCCTACTTACACGACTTGAACAGAATATCTTAAAGTCTCTCCCCGACATATTTCAAAAAAAAATTGATTATGATTCAATTTCTCGAACCGGTTTCTTTGGTAAAGTCCCAGTTGTAAAATCTCCACCTCAAGTAGTTATTGTTACAGCAGGTACATCCGATACTCCAGCCAGTCGTGAAGCAGCACGTACACTTCAATTTCACGGTGAAGATCCATTAGAGGTCACTGATATCGGAGTTGCGGGGATTTGGCGTTTATTAGATAGAATTGATGATATTAGTTCATTTCGTGTAGCTATTGTAGCAGCTGGTATGGATGCTGCGCTTGCAAGTGTCATAGGTGGTCTTATGAGCTCTATAATAATAGGACTCCCTACATCAACTGGTTATGGAGCTGCAGAAGGCGGGAGAACAGCTTTAAATGCTATGCTTACAAGCTGCTCACCCGGAATAGCTGTAGTTAACTTAGATAACGGTTATGGCGCAGCTTGCGTTGCATTACGAGCACTTAATCAAATAGTTAGTCAATCTAAATAATTGGCTCATACTCTGCCGCAGCATCTAAAAGCCAAGACCATAGATACGATGTGAAACTTAACTCAACATAGATTTCCCATAAATCATTCATAGTAGTGTGTTCTTGAAGTCGATGGATCAAAACACTTGCTTGTCCTATAACACTTTGGGAGCATGAGTTAACAGGAAATGTATTTATATGGAGATCAAGTGGACAACCCTTTTCAAGAACAGAATGTGCACTTGGTCCAGAAAGACATATAAGTGATCGAGAATCAGTTACATCTACCCACCCGATATGTTGGCATTCCTCCTCTTCAAATGATACTTTGTCTTTCAAACAAGATGATTGATTATGACAAATTACTAACCACTCATCGGGACCAAGCCAAAAAATTTTTGATTCAAGGGGTTTAATCTCTTTTGTTGTATTTGGTAACCGAGGTAGCTTGATATTTAATTGTGACTCTACAGCACAAACTGATTTAATATCATCAAGTTTTACTCGCAGGTTAAATGCTTCATACAATCTATCTAATTTAAACTTTACTGCATTATCTCCAAATTTTATATACTTCTGCTCAATTCCTGAGATGGGTCCTTGTACGAGCTCATTATTAGACATTTAGACGATCTCCACTGATATCATAAAAGGTAGGTGCAACAACTTGTGCATTGATAGTTTTGCTGTTCGTTGCACCCAAAACTTTCACTTCAGTTCCGATCTTAGAGCGACCATCAGAAATTAAGGCTAATGCAATTGGGCGCTTTAATGATGGGCTAAAGTAGCTTGAGGTAACATGACCAATGTTAGTGTTAGTATTATTTTCTGATAAATGTTCACTGAGAACCTGCGATCCTTCGGGGATATGAGTTTCAGGCATCAGCCCCACCAACTGCTTTCTATTTTTACGCTTGATGTTTTCAAGTAATAATGAGCGATAACCTAAAAAACTATTTCTATTTTTCATCATCCAGCCAAAGCCAATATCTTCTGGAGACACAGAACCATCTGTTTCGTGACCTATTGCAATATACCCTTTCTCGGCTCGAAGTGTATGTAGTGCTTCAGTACCAAATGGCGTAATATCATATGGCTTTCCTACATTCATCAAATTCTCCCAAAGAGATAGAGCATATCGGGATGGAATGTTTATTTCATATGAAAGTTCTCCAGTAAAACTCACCCTTAATATCCGCACATTGATTCCCAATATTAAAGCATTTTTAAAGGTGAGGTGCGGAAATGCATTATTACTTAGATCAATATCTTTAACTATTTGACTGATCACTTTACGAGCATTTGGTCCAGCAACTGTTATTGTCGACCACTGACTACTTACTGATGTCAAAAAAACTTTTAGCTCAGGCCATTCACATTGTAGCCAATCATCTAGCCAATGGAATACTTTGCTTGCATTACCTGTGGTAGTATTCATCAACCATTCTTTTTCTCCTAACCGAGATGTCACACCATCATCCATTATCATACCGTCTTCACCACAAATTAAGCCGTATCTACATGAACCAATCTTTAGATTGTCAAAACGGTTTACATAGATTCTATTTAAGAATTCTCCTGCATCAGGACCATAAATGTTAATTTTCCCCAAAGTTGACGCATCAAATATTCCTACAGATGTCCTCACAGAAAGACACTCACGATTAACACTATTATGAAATTTTTCATCAATTTTAGGGTAATACCAAGGACGTTTCCATTGACCAACATCTTCAAAAATCGCACCGGCTTCTTGATGCCAGTTATGAAGTGCAGTTATACGTATAGGTTCAGCAAGATTACCTAATTCACGACCAGCAAGAGCACCAAATGTTGTGGGAATATAGGGGGGTCTAAAGGAAGTAGTACCTAATAAATCTGGAGATACTTTTAAGATTTTAGCTAGTAACGCTAATGCATTTACGTTACCAGTTTTACCCTGATCTGGTCCCATCCCTGAGGTAGTATATCGCTTAAAATGTTCTATAGACTCATATCCTTCCAGAGCAGCCAGCTCAATATCTGAGACTGTTACATCATTATGTAAATCAACGAATTGTTTTGTACGTGAGTTTTTATTATCTACGCACCAGACCGGTGTTATATCACCTAGGTCATAACTTCCTTTAGTTACAACCTTATTTACTGAAGAGGCATTAAACCCCATTGACTTAACAATCTTAAGCCCTTGCATAAAAGCGCTAGAAAGAGCATCTGGTAAATTTAGCTCTCCAGCTGCAGCTCCAATAATTGATATATTCTTTGGTGGTCTTGTCCCTCTCAGTGCATTAAACTTTGAATTAAAAGATACATTACCCCCTGCTTGAGAAAATAAGTTTAGATTTGGATCATATCCTCCTGATATACAAAGAAGGTCACAATTAAACTTATTACTATTAACCTCTCTCATTATTATTCCATCTTTATTCACTGAACCGTATGTTACGGAACTAATTTTTCTTCTACCAAATGCGCGTAAAGGAGCTTTTCCCATGAAAATAGGAAATGTAGAATCAGATAAAAACTTGTTCTTCAGGTCAGAATTTTGTCTAGCATCAAACAGAGCTACTATTTTAGCTCCACATGCCTGTAAATCTCTAGCAAGAGAATAAATTGAGTCATTGTTGCCAGCTAAAACTACTTTTTTTCCTGGGCAAACCCCATAGCAATTAATTAATTCTGAAACAGCACTAACTAACATCACACCTGGTAAATCATTATTTTGAAAAACTATAGGTCTCTCTAGTGCACCAGTAGCATATATTACTTTCTTAGCCCTGACCTTCCACAATCGCTCTCTTGGTATAAATAAATTTTTTTTCTCTATATCATCTTCTGCAACTTTTTCACTTAAAACTACATAATTATGGTCAGAGTGGATTACTGCTGTAGTATTTTTCAATACACGGCAGTCCTTCATTAAAGATAACTGCGTCTCAATATCTGAAACCCAGCTTTTAATTGACTTATTATCAATAGATACAAAGTCACTAAACCTGCTTCCCCCTAAACGTGATCTCTGATCTACAATGATAACTCTTGCGCCTGATCTAGCACAGACGAGCGCTGAAGCTAGCCCAGAAACTCCAGCACCAACTATCAAAACATCACAATGCATATGTTTTTTATCGTATCTGTCTGGGTCTTTATGTATAGGAACACGACCAAGACCTGCTGATTTGCGAATAAAAAATTCGTATATTGGCCAAAATGAAGCAGGCCACATAAAAGTTTTATAATAAAAACCAGCTGGCAATAAACTAGAAAAAATATTGTTTACTGAGAGTAAATCAAAAAACACACTTGGCCATACATTTACGCTAGAAGCTGACATTCCCTGATATATTTCTAATATGGTTGCGCGCTCATTTGGTGTGCTTTTACCTTCTATCCCTACCTGAACAAGGGCATTAGGCTCATCAAATCCACTACCAAAAACTCCTCTAGGGCGATGGAACTTGAAGCTTCTAGCAAAAAGCCTGACCCCATTTGCAAGAAGAGCAGAGGCCAAAGTATCACCCTTAAAACCAATATAATTGCGACCATTAAAAGAAAACTCTATTGGGTGATCGCGGTCTATAAGACCAAATCCACTAACTCTGAAAGGCTGGTTTGACAATACTATTCCTCCACAGAATTATCTGCTCTGAGTAGATCAGCCTCGGGGCAACCTTTAGTTACAGGCCAACTCAAGCGTATTTCATGGGTAATGGTGTTTCGCTCTAGGTTAAACCATCTCCTGCAACCATGTGTATGATACCATCGTTCTCTGTGCCACCCTTTGATATTTTTCTTATTATATAAATAGTCTGCCCATTCTTCATCTGTTATTTCTAATGGAGCTTCTGGTCTAATAACTTCAGCCTCGCCACCAGCAGAAAACTCAATTTCAGACCTTAATCCACACCATGGGCAAGGAATATTTAACATAATAAAACCTTTTCTATTTGATTAGTGCGCAACTGCAGCTGCACCGTGCTCATCTATAAGGCACCCCTTTGAAAATCTATTAATAGAAAATGGAGCTGCTAGGCTGTGTGGTTCATCTGATGCAATAGTATGTGCAAACACATAACCAGAACCTGGAGTTGCTTTAAAACCTCCAGTACCCCATCCACAATTAATATATACATTGTCTATAGGTGACCTTCCAATAATTGGACTTGCATCAGGACAAATATCAACTATACCACCCCACATTCTCATCACTTTCAAACGACTTAAAACAGGAAATAATTCAACACTCGCGCCCATCATCTGTTCAATTACAGACAAACTTCCACGCTGAGAATATGAATTATATTGATCTGTTCCAGCACCTAGTACTAATTCTCCTCTATCAGATTGACTTAAATACACATGAACAGTTCCAGACATTAAAACAACATCAAAAAATGGTTTGAGGGGCTCAGAGACTAATGCCTGTAAAGGCTGGCTATCTATAGGAAGACGAAACCCTGCCTTTTCAGCTAAGACACTTGCATGTCCCGATACTACTAGTCCAAACTTTTTAGCGTTTATCGACCCACGAGTAGTATCTATTGAATTAACAGATCCATTACTCATTGAAAAACTGAGAACTTCACAATTTTCGATTATATCTACACCGAGTTTATCAGCCGCCCTAGCAAAGCCCCATGCAACTGCATCATGACGAGCAACCCCGCCACGGCGTTGTATAGACCCACCCAAAATTGGATACCGACTTTTTTTAGATATATTAACTATTGGGACTAGAGACTTAATTTGATTGGGAGTTAATACTTCTGAGTCTATTCCATTAACACGTATTGCACTTACCCGCCTTGAAACTTCATGCATCTCAGTTTGAGAATGAGCAAGGTTAATCACGCCTCTCTGACTTAACATAATATTAAAATTTAGTTCTTGGCTTAATTTCTCATATAACTTTAGAGAAAGTTCATAGAGATGAGCACTTTCATCCCATAAATAATTTGAACGAATGATAGTTGTATTTCGTCCAGTATTACCTCCTCCGATCCACCCTTTTTCTAATACGGCAATATTTTTAATTCCATGGTGTTTTGCAAGGTAATAAGCTGTTGCTAGCCCATGACCTCCGCCACCAATTATTACAATATCATACGTTGGCTTTGGAGCACGCTTTTGCCAGGCTTTTGACCATCCTTTATGACCACCTTGAGCCTTCTGGAATAGTTTGAGAGCTGAGTATCTTGTCATTTAAGTGTTAGAAAACTCTTCAATTTCCTCTAGGTAAGATACAACTTTTTTCACAGGTTCAACATCCCCAAACTTTGCATCAATATCAAAGAGGTTCCACTCGACGACCCCAGGCACACGATCACCTACTCCTTCTCTAACTACTATAGGTCTAAATCCTTCTGCGATTGCATCCTCAGTACTATGACGAACGCAACCTGCCATTGTGACACCTGTTATTATTAGTGTATCGACTCTATGTGCCCTCAAGTAGCCAGCTAAGTAGGTGCCATGAAATGCACTTGCACGCTTTTTACAAATGACTTGCTCTCCTTCTAAAGGGGCGATTCTTTCATCAATTTTTGCAGCATCAGTGCCTTCTCTGACTGTCTCCACAGGAATTTTCATATGCCAAAGTCCTGTGTCAGAATTTGGACCTTTAGGGTCCTGGTAAGCAGTAGTAGTGTAGATAATTGGGATATTCTTTGCGCGAGCCGCCTCAAGTAGCATTTGATTTGCTGGAATAATTTCTTCCATATTGTCACAAGTAAAAGGGTATCCAGGTTGGGTCCAAGCGTTTGCAAGGTCAATAATTAATAATGCGGGTCGAGTGCCAAATCCTATACGCCTTTGAAAGCCACGTGTTTGATAAATTTTTGAATCAGCATCAAAAATAACCTCCAATGCATTTTTTATTTCTTCACTACTTGCAGACATGTTTGCTTTCCCAAAAAGTTAAAAATTAATAGAATTAGTATCACTGAAGTAATTTTATTACCTTTAATATAATATAACTAAAGTATATGGAGCAAAAGTCATATTTATAAATAAATATAATCAACTATCATTGCTATAAAAATATTTTAAATTTGTATAGGGGTAGAATTTGATTGATAGAGTATTTGATATTCTGATCAAAGACGGTGAATTAATAGATGGGTTAGGTACACCCCGCTATAAAAGTGACCTAGGAATAGAAAAGGATAAAATTGTAGCTATTGGCAAATTATCTCACGCCAAGGCAAGGAAAACTATTAATGCTAAAAACTTAATTGTATCACCCGGTTTTATCGATGTTCATACTCATGATGATAACTTAATATTTCATGATAGATCTATGAAGCCAAAAACTAGTCAAGGTGTAACTTCAGTTATAGTTGGCAACTGTGGTATTAGTCTCGCACCACTTATCTTAAATAAAGATAAAGTACCACCCCCCCCTCAAGACCTTTTAGGTGATAGAGAAAGTTATATATATCCAACTTTCGCAGATTACAGAACTAGTATTGAAAAACGCCCACCTGCTACAAATGTTGGTTTTTTAGCAGGTCATGGAACTTTGCGAATTTGTTCAATGACGGACACTAATAGACCAGCAAAATCATCCGAAATTGATAAAATGCAGTACCTCCTAGCCGAGAGTATGAATTCTGGCGGAATGGGTATTTCAACAGGTTTAATTTACGGTCCTAATAAATCGGCAAGTCTTGACGAGATTACTGCAGTTACAGAAGTGGCAGCAGACTATGATGGAATATATACCACCCACATGCGTGATGAAGGAGAGCATATTAATGAAGCAATGGAAGAAGCCTTTTTAATTGGTCAAAGAACCAGTATTCCAGTAATTATTTCACATCATAAATGTATGGGAAAATCTAATTTTGGACGAAGCACAGATACACTTGGAAGGATAAACCATGCAAAAATGACGCATACTGTTGGTCTTGATGCATACCCATATACAGCTGCTTCGACTGTTATTATACCAGAGATGGTTGCTATTTCTGAGCGAGTAATCATTACTTGGTCAGATACTCACCCTGATTTTTCTGGTCATGATTTAGATTATATAGCCAATAAGATGAAATGTAGAAAAGAAGAAGCAGCTTCAGCTCTGATTCCTGGGGGAGCAATATATTTTTTAATGAGTGAGTCTGATGTGCAAAATATTCTTAAGCACCCTGATACAATGATAGGTTCCGATGGATTACCAAATGATGTCCATCCGCATCCACGTCTTTGGGGAACCTTTCCTAGAGTAATTGGTCACTACGCAAGAGATGTTGGTATTTTTTCTTTGGAAGAAGCTATCAGAAAAATGACTAGCCTAAGTGCATCTTATTTTAAAATTAAAAAACGAGGCGAGTTAACTCCTGGTTCATACGCTGATATAGTATTATTTGACCCAACTACTATTAAAGATGCTTCAACCTATGAAAACCCTAAAGCTCCTGCAATAGGTATTCATAAAGTTATTGTAAATGGTCAAGTTGTTTTTGATGAAGGAAAGACTGGACACAAACGCCCAGGCATACCACTTCTAAAATAAGAAGAAATGTGAATTTTATAGAATATTATACAATAAATATTTTCTTTCCTAAGTATGAAAATTGAGGAACTTATAACTATGGACCAGCCTTCTATATTTACAATAGCTACAATCATTATTTCATTAGCGGCAGTCTTTGGCTATTGCAATTATAAGTTTCTTAAACTCCCTCATACAATTGGTCTTGTAATTATTGCGCTCTTTACATCTTTGGGGGTATTAGGAGTTGATGCAATTGCACCAGGGCTAGGAATAGAAACTTCTGTAAGAGCATTTATTATTGATATTGATTTTTACCAGCTACTGATGGAGGGGATGCTTAGCTTTTTACTTTTTGCCGGAGCACTGCATATAAACCTCGATGATCTAATATCAAAAAAGTGGGTTATAGGAAGCCTTGCGACCATCGGGGTGCTTACTTCAACATTTCTTGTTGGATCTGCAATATTAGGTTTATCTATCCTGCTTGGACTAGAAATACCATTTATTTGGTGTTTAGTATTTGGATCATTAATTGCTCCCACCGATCCTGTCGCAGTCCTTGGAATATTAAAAACTGTAAAAATTCCAAAATCAATCAAAACAAAAATTGCCGGGGAAAGCCTCTTTAATGATGGTGTTGGAATAGTTGTTTTTTTAATAATGGTTAGTTTGGCTATTAGCTTAACTGACTCTACGGGACAAAGTGCAACACCGACAAGTATCGATGTAATTAAGTTATTTGCTCAGGAAGCTTTAGGTGGAGCTGCTCTTGGATTCTTAACTGGGTGGGTTGCATATAGAATTCTCAAAACAGTTAATGAACACAACCTTGAAGTTCTAATAACTTTGGCATTGGTCATGGGAACCTATGGAATTGCTACTGCTTTACATCTTTCGGGACCTATAGCTGTAGTAATCGCAGGTCTACTAATTGGGAACCATGGAAAAACTTTTGCGATGGGTGAAACCACAAGGGATCATGTCACAAAATTTTGGTCACTATTAGATGAGATTATGAACTCTGTATTGTTTTTACTTATCGGTTTTGAAATTTTATCTCTTACCTGGTCAGGGCAAATTGTAACATTTGCTTTAATTGCAATACCTATCACACTAGCTGCAAGGTTTATTAGTGTTAGCCTTCCACTATCAATTTTAAAAATTAAGCAAGAGTTTACTAAGGGAACGATACCAATACTAGCATGGGGAGGGCTTCGTGGAGGAATTTCTGTTGCTTTGGCTCTCTCACTTCCCGAAGGACCTTCAAAGCCAATAATTCTTGCCGCAACGTATGCAGTAGTAGTCTTTTCTATAGTGGTCCAAGGGCTAACAGTAAAACAAATAGTTCGTATTACTATAGGAGCTAACCCTAATGATAATAAATAAAGGGTAAATTTTTCATTAAATTTATTAATTCGCGAATCAAATTATAGGCTCAACAGGAATATATGCAGCTTTAATATCTTCTATTTCTATCACCCATAAGTCTGGATCTACTGTTATTTCACGTTTGATATATTCATCAACTTTATTTTCCAAAAATTTCCCCTTACCAAAAGTACTCAACCAAGCTAGGTTTCCTTCAAGGTCTCTGGTTTGACTTAATAAAACGCACTGTCCATCCATAAAATTAATTTTTAATAAAATAGCACCAGCATCTAAATCTCCTCGATGCAATATTGCAATAGGCATCATATTGATATCACATTGTCTGATCAGCGCCCTTACTCTAATCTCAGATTTAAGCTTTGGTTGCATTTATTAGTCCTCAAGATCAGTTTTTTCTAATAAACAACTAAAACTTATTAAAATACCAATTTAGAAGCTAAAGCATTTATATTAATTTTTTCTATAACCAGACATAAAGTGAATTCTCGTAAAGGGCATAACCATGGAAATTTATAGCAATTTCGATAGCGGGAACATTAATTGTAAAAGCTGCCAAAACCCAAGTGATATAGAGCTAGAGATAATACCGGATAAAGGCGGGCAATTCTACCAATGGTTTCATTATAGACTATCTGGTGCTGCTAACGTCAATGTAACTATGAAAATTATTAATGCAGGACAGGCTTCATATCCTCAGGGTTGGGAGGAATATGAGGCCGTATCATCTTCAGACCAAGAAAAATGGCATAGAGTACCTACTAATTATTCCAACGGAATACTTACAATTAATCATAAACCACAATCAAATATTCAATGGTATGCTTATTTTGCGCCATATTCTTTAGAGCGACACACTAATCTAATTGCGAAATGCCAACAAATAAAAGGCGTTGAAATAATAACAAATTATAAAAGTATAGAAAAACGACCTATAGATATTCTAAAAATAGGAGCAGCACAAAAAAATACCCCCACTTTTTGGTTTATTGGACGTCAACACCCTGGTGAGTCAATGGCTTCGTGGTTTATGGAAGGACTTATTAAAAATTTGATTATAGAACCCGATACAATAGCTCGCAATCTTTTAGACTCTGCTGTATTTTACTTAGTTCCAAACATGAACCCCGATGGAAGCTTTCGAGGGCATCTAAGGACTAATGCTGCAGGTTGTAATTTAAATCGAGAGTGGGAAAACCCAAGTCTCGACAAAAGCCCTGAAGTTTATCAAGTAAGATCATTAATGTTAGAGACTGGATGCAACTTTTTTCTTGATGTACATGGTGATGAAGCAATTCCATACAATTTTATTGCTGGTCCGGATGGCATACCTTCTTTAACAAAAGAACAAATATCTTTAGTCAAGTTATTTGAAAAAGAGCTCTGTGGAAAATCTATTGATTTTCAAGATAAATACGGTTACCCAACCAACATACCAGGAAAAGCTAATTTACAGATTGCTGGAAATTGGGTTGCAGAGCATTTTGGATGCCCCGCAATGACTTTGGAACAGCCATTTAAAGATAACGCTAAAAACCCTGATCCATATTATGGATGGTCACCAGAAAAAGCGATGATGTTAGGTTCTAAAGTCTTAGAGGCATTAGAAAAAATTCTCTCTAAATTGTAGGGCAATAAATAACTAAATTATTCTAGCCTTTATCGAGATCTAAGTTTAATGAAATTGAATTAATACAATAGCGAATCCCTGTAGGCTCTGGACCATCTGGGAACACATGTCCAAGATGAGAGTTACATTTCCTACATTGGACCTCTATCCTACGCATTCCATGACTATAGTCTTCTATTTCTTTGACTGCATCAGCTTTGATTGGTTTATAAAAGCTTGGCCACCCTGAACCAGAGTCATATTTTGCATCTGAACTAAATAATTTAGCGTCACAGCAAACACATAAATAAATTCCTGGGCTTTTCTCTTCATTATATATACCAGAAAAGGCTGGTTCAGTACCACTTTGCCTGCAAATATAATATTGTTCTGGTGTGAGCTGTCTATCACTAAAATCTTTATTTTTTTTAAACTTCCCCGAATCATCTTCCATTTTATTATCCTCTACACTATTCAGAAAAGACTAACTGATGGTATTCTATGCTGATAAACTTAGCTGCCAAAAAAACATTATGAATTATAACAATACACTTTCTAATTAATTAATACAGCAACATAGGCATTAAAATAGACGGATGGAGGCCAGCATAATGATCACAAAAGGCATAAAGCGCCTATGTAGTGATGCAGAAGTAGAAATTGAAACTATCGAAGCATCCGAAGCAATAAGTCTTTTTAAGAATAATGAAATTCAACTTGTTGATATTAGAGATATACGTGAGTTATGGAGAGAGGGAGCTATTCCAGGAGCTTTCCACACACCACGGGGGATGTTAGAATTTTGGATTGACCCTGACAGCCCTTATCATAAAGAAAAGTTTGCAACAAAAGAAAAGTTTGTTTTTTTCTGTGCTGGGGGACTGCGCTCCGCTCTAGCAACAAAAACAGCTCAAGACATGGGGCTAAAGCCTGTTGCACATATAGCAGGTGGTTTCGAGGCTTGGAAAGAAGCTGGAGGCTTAACAGAGACAAAGGAGAAGAAATAAATTTACCCTAGTTTTATAACCTTTTGCTTAGCCATAGATTCAATCAAAGAATTTTTATATCCAAGCTCCTTAAGGATATCAGCACTATCTTCACCAAGTTCTGGCGCTCTAAGCTGCGGAAGACTTGGCTCATCTTCAAATTTTATTGGAACTCCAAGATGGCGATTACCTTCTTTATCTGAAATTATCATGTTACGTGCAGTGAGTTGGGATATACTCATTGCCTCCTTCATATCAAGGACTGGGGCAAAACAAATATCTTTGCCCTCGAACCATTTAATCCATTCCTTTTGAGACTTACTTAAAAAAGTTTTTGTGAGATAGTCTCTTAATGGTGCTTGTTGATTTCCTGGTGGAAGTTCACCATACTTTATCAGATCTTCTCTTCCCATCTCGACTAAGAAATTTTTTACAAATTTAATTTCACCACCACCAAGAGATATCCATTTTTTATCTGATGTTTGATAAGTTCCATAGAAAGCACTACCACCCTGTGTTCGTTCACTAAATGGATCAGGTGCTTTATCCTCTGCAAAAACTTTTCCTATAATATGAGGAGTCCATGATATTACGGCATCATACATACCCATATCGATATAATCACCTTTGCCAGTACTATTTCGGCGTATAATTGCCATAAGAATTCCAGATAATGCCATTAGAGATGCAGCAAGGTCTGAAGGCGGCAAACAGGGAATATTTGGCTCTCCATTAATATTTTTACTCATACTTAATACTCCTGAAAGCGCATTAACACTTAAGTCGTGCGCTGGGGAGTCTTTATAGGGACCACTCTGCCCAAATGCTGAAATTGAACAATAGATAACCTGAGGTGAAACAGGCTTAATCGCTGAATAACCAATACCCAAACGATCTACCACACCTGGACGAAATGTCTCTATTATTACATCTGTTGTTTTAGATAGCTCTAGAAAAATTCTGCGACCTTCTTCTTTTTTTAAATTAATAGCAAGGGATCTTTTACCTCTATTTGTATTGCGAAAATAGACAGTCTGACCGCCTTCTTTTGGACCAATACTTCGGGTGGGATCACCACCTTGGGTATCTTCAACCTTTATAACATCAGCACCGTGGTCAGCCATCATCATAGCTAAGTGAGGTCCTGGTAAAAAACGAGATAAATCTAGTACACGTATTCCATTTAGTTTCATCCAGCTATACCATTTGATTTATATTAATTTCACTTAAGGTTAACTATACTATACTAATAATGATGAATATTTATAGAATCTATAAACAAATAATATCTATATTTGTCTTGGTGTTGGTAAAAAACTTAAGAGAAAATAATGATTAAAAAGCCAATAACAAAACAAAACAGAGTCAATCTACGCTATCAGAAAATAATTGATACCCTTATATTGGATATTTCTAAGGGGCGCTATTGCGTAGGAGAAAAGCTTCCTACTGAAGCAGTTTTATGCTCAAGATTTAAGGTTAGCCGATATACGGTTAGAGAGGCCCTAAGACGCTTAGATGAATTAAGCTTGGTAACTCGCCGTCGAGGTTCTGGAACAATTGTTAAAATGAGAGAACCTGCAAAACAATATATACAAACATTATCCAACGTCGGGGAATTACTAAAATATCCACCTGATACTTCACTTAAGGTAATAAAAGTAGAAGAAGTAACCACTGATAATAAACTTGCAAGAAAAATTGGTTGCAAACCCCATATTAAATGGTCAAGGATTCAGTGTGTTCGTACAACCAAAGATGAAACACCAATTTGCCTTGTAGAAATTTATGTTAAGCCTAAATTTTCTGATGTTGTGCGATATATTGGACTAGATGATACACCAGTATATTCTCTTATAGAAAAGCATTTTAATCAGCCTGTTGGTAAGGTTGATATAGAATTATATGCAGACACAATAACATCAAATGGTGCAAATCAACTCAAAGTTAAGCCAGAAACACCAGCCTTAGTTGTAACCAGACGATATTCAAACCCACCAAGTCCATATTTTGAGATCTCAATAATTGAACACCCTGCAGGTAGGTTTACATATACTATGGAACTTGAGCAAAAATGGGGTACAGGAGGAAGATTTACATGAAAAATAAAATTGCCCGCCCACCTATACGTTCACTACTATTCACCCCTGGGAATCATCCACGAAAAGTTGAAAAAGTGTTCGATAGTGAAGCCGACTCTATAATACTAGATCTTGAAGATGCTGTCGCTAAAACTGAAAAAATAGTAACAAGGGATACTGTAGTCAAAGCCCTATTGAAACAATCAAAAAAAATTAATGCTCCAGCTGGTTATGTAAGAGTAAATGCACTTGATACTGAATATTGTCTAGGAGACTTAAAAACTGTAATTGGTCCATGGTTAACAGGAATTGTAGTTCCTAAAATTGAATCAGAATCAGAAATTCACACAATAGAATGGTGTGTTTCCCAAATTGAGCATGAAAAAGGTCTTCAATCTGGTTGCATTGATATATTGCCAATAATTGAAACTGCTAAAGGTCTGTCTTCAATAGATTTGATTGCACAAGCTGCCGCTAAAACTCGTATAAGTCGTATTACCTTTGGTGCTGCTGATCTTACCGCTGATATGCGTATGGAATGGTCATCAAGTGAGGCTGAACTAGACTATGTTCGTAGCAGTATAGCTTTAGCATCTGTATCAGCTGGTCTTAATCATCCTATTGACACAGTCCACATTCGCCTTGACGACCTAGACGGGTTTAGTCTCATTACAAATCGTTCCCGCGGTATGGGGTTTTTCGGAAAACTGTGCATACACCCCATTCAAGTATCACTAGCAAACCAATTATTCACTCCTACAGCTGATGAGGTAAAAAAAGCACGCCGCATTATATCGGCTTTTGAAAAGGCAGAAAAAAAGGGGTCTGCGGCAATTCAAGTAGATGGTAAGTTCGTTGATTACCCTGTAGTTGAAGCTGCAAAGCGCACTCTAGAACTGGACAAATTAGTAACATAAACAATTTTCTTTAATATACCTAAAACCTAAACCTTTTTAACTACTATGTCATTTCTCGTAATTCATGGGGATTGCCTTCAAGCCATGAGGAAAACACTTTTTTAATAGTTAAAAAATCTACTCCACTTCCTAACATTACAGAAAGCAACATACGAGCTTTAAGGCTACTTAACCAACCACCGTTTAATACCCCTCTTTCTAGTAAGTCAATTTCTGAACCAGGAAACATATAAGTATTTCTCAGAGTTTCACCATCACCAGTACGGGAGACCATCACTACAGGAATTCTAGCAACTGCATTAGTTATTGGTTCAATCATTTGAGGAGTAACATGGCCACCACCGGTAGCTTCTAAAACTAGCCCGTCATACTTTTTAGATATGACAGATTCAATTAAACTACCATCATCAGCCATAGAGGTTTTAAGTAATGCAACTCTACCCATTGAATACTGGTCTGGTGTAAGTCCAAGAAATGATCTAGATGTTATATTTGAAAAAATTCTTACAGAGTTTTCAGCGACCCAACCAATAGGACCCAAAGGCTTTGATTGGAATGCAGCAGCATTTTGTGTATGACATTTCTGCACATATCTAGCAGAGTGGATCTCACTATTAAATACCAACATCACCCCACGTCCACTTGATACAGGATCGGAAGCTACCATAACTGCATCATATAAATTTGCGGGACCATCTGCACCTGGAAGAGTTGGATTGCGCATTGCACCAGTCAAAATAATCGGCGCATGACCTCTGTACAAAAGATCTATTAAAAAAGCACTTTCCTCCAAAGTATCTGTTCCATGAGTGACTACAATTCCATCAGCACCTAAATCTATATCCCTATTAATAGCAGAAACAAGTTGCCAAATATCATCAAAAGATATGTGTGGGCTTGGGAGTTGTCTAAAACTTTCTGCCTGTATTTCGACTTTATCAGAGAGGTCTGGCAGTGAATTGATTAATGCATCTGCATTTAAGCTTGGTGCAACTCCTTTACCACTTCCTGAACTTGCTATTGTACCGCCGAGAGAAAAAACTTTTATTTTTGGTCTCATAATCAACTCCGTACTATCTATGCTTCATCCAAAAGAAATTAATATAATTTTAAAGGACTACATTATTGTGAAAATTCGCTAAAGTGTAATTATTATGACAAAAATAAAACCATATCGTCCAAAAGATGCGGCAACACTAGTACTTTATCGGCAAAACAGTGGTGATATTGAAGTGCTTATGGGCTGCCGACACAGTAAACATGCTTTCATGCCAAATCGATATGTTTTCCCTGGAGGAGCAGTTGATAATACCGATCGTTTTGTAAAACCTGCAAGTGAGCTAAAATCTCATGTTTGGTCAAATTTACAAAAAAATTGCTCTCGATCACGTGCAAAAGCTCTTGGTGCTGCCGCAATACGTGAGACATGGGAAGAAACTGGCCTAAGATTAGCTAAAAAAACAACACGACCAACTGGAAAAATCCAAGAATCTTGGATAGAGTTTCATAAGAATAATTATGCTCCATCCTTAGATGAATTAGATTTTGTTTGTAGAGCAATTACACCACCGGGACGTCCGCGACGTTTTAACGCAAGGTTTTTTATTGCTTCTGCAAATGCAGCACAAGGGAGTATTTCAGGAAATGGGGAACTTGGGGATATACAATGGATATCAACTATTAAGGCCCAAGAGTTACCTATTCCTGATATAACTAGCTATGTTTTAAAGGAGTTACCTAGATGGCTTGAGGTAAGGGATCCCCGGAAAAAAACACCACTTTTGAAACGTGTAGGAAAAAAATTTATTAGAACATTAGAATAAAAATATTAACCTTGATAAATCTCTAATTAATATTGTTCCTAAAAAAGGATATTTTGAACCCTATATATCTATACGCTTCGAGCTATTAGGATCTGTATGAATTCCACACTCAGATTTTTCTATACCAGACCAACGACCATCCCTATCACCCTCACCAATCTTAACAGGTCTTGTGCAAGGCAAACATCCGATTGATTTGTATTGCTCTTTAGTCAATGGATGCAATGGGAGCTTTCTTGCCTCATACTCATTCTTAATTCTAAATTGATCCCATTCTGCCAAAGGGTTAATTTTTATTCTTCCATTTGATGCCTCAATCTTTGGTAATTTAACCCTTTCTCCAGCTTGGTATTGTTTTCTGCCTGTTACCCAACTCTTAAAACCTGATAATGCTTTTTCAAGTGATAAAACTTTACGCAAGTAACAACAGAGATTTGGATTCTTTGACCATAGATGCCCATCAGGATCATGAGCACTTAGATCAATTGGTGATGGATTAATTGACCTTACATCAGTTAAACCTAGAATTGAGCTGATTTCATCACGATAACTTAGAGTCTCAGGAAAATGTTTACCAGTTTCAATAAAAATAACAGGTGTATTGCGATCAATTTCTGCAATTAAAGCCAGTAAAACTGCAGCCTCCGTTCCAAAAGAAGAAACTAGGGCAATATTTCCAGAAAATTTCTGGTTTATCATTACCTCTAATAATTCAGAAGCATCAAGCTGTCCAAACTCACACTGAAACTCAATTGCCTGTGCCTCAGCTGTTTCCATTTTTTGTCTACTAAGACGACTTGAAACAAATGCGGAAGTCATAAGTCATTTACTTTCAAGTTAATTTTTTCATCTTCTTCCACATTATATTTTTCTAATGATCGTAGATATGGAGCAGAGACTCTTTCATCAGCTGTAGGTTGATACCAAATGTTTAAAGCTGTCACAGCCGCCAGCCAATCAGTAACGGTTTCCTCCCTCTTAACTTCAAATGAATTAAACCCGCAACGATGCATAAATAAAAATTGGTCTCGAAGTACATTTCCTATAGCTCTAAGCTCACCTACGAAACCTAATTTTTCTCTTAAAATTCTTGCTATTGAGTATGACCGTCCATCTGTAAAAACTGGAAACTCCAGAGTAATGAGATCTAAATTACTAATACTATGATCAAGGCTTTCACAACCTTCATGCGATTTTAATCTTAGACCTAATAAGCCATTATGAGATAATAGACCCTTCTGATCATCTAACCAGCGCTTTAAAGAAACTATACTAGGATATTCATCAGATAACTTGTCATCGTCAGCTATCTGTATCCAAATATCCTCGGCTAAAGATCCATCTTTAATCAGTGGCATAGACAGCTTCCTTAAACGGTTTCGAGCCAACCCTGCGATAGGTATCAATGAAACTTTCTACATCTATACGTAAAGAGAGGTATGTTTCAATGACTATCTCAATCGCTTTTACAATATTATCTTTGTCAATTGAAGGTCCTAGGATTTTAGCAATTTGAGCATCTTCATTTCCAGACCCCCCTAGTAATATCTGATAGTATTCTTCGCCTTTTTTATCTACTCCCAAAATACCAATATTACCTGCGTGATGATGCCCACATGCATTTATACAACCTGAAATTTTTAAATTTATTTGACCAACTTTCTCTTGCAACTCTGTATCAGAGAACTTTTCTGCTATTTCCTGAGCTATTGGAATTGACCTTGCATTTGCTAAACTACAATAATCCAGACCTGGGCAAACAATCATGTCACTTATTCGACCAATATTTGGGGTTGCCAAACCTTTAGATTTAAGGTGGCTCCAAACAGTAAATAAATCATCTAGAGGAACATAGGGTAGTACTAAGTTTTGCTCATATGTAACTCTTACTTCATCCGCACTGTATTGTTTAGCTAGTTCTGCAATAAAATCCATTTGATCTGCAGTAGCATCACCAGGAATATCTCCAGGTTTTTTAAGAGAAACATTAACTATAGAATAGCCTGAATTCACGTGCTTAAGAACATTATTAGATACCCAACGCGCAAAGTACTCATCTGAATTCTTAGCACCGTCAAATAGGATTGAATCTTTTGGTAATTTTTTTAAATTATGATTCTTAAAATACTTTTTAATGCGCATTACTTCATTGGAAGGTAAGTCTATAAATCCATTCTTTAAACTTTCCCATTCTTTTTCTACCGATTGAGAAAAATTATGTTCTCCCATTTCATGAACAAGTATTTTAATTCTTGCCTTGTACTTATTATCTCTGCGACCCATTAAATTATAGACTCTTAGTATTGCCTCTAGATATGAGAGAAGATGGTCAGCTAGTAAAAATTCTCTAATAGTTTTTGCAATCATTGGAGTACGACCCTGACCACCTCCAACCATAACTTTGAAACCTGTGTTACCAGCTTTATCATGAAGTAGTTGTAATCCTATATCATGGAACTTAGTTGCTGCCCGGTCTATATCTGATCCAGTTACTGCAATTTTAAATTTACGTGGTAAAAAAGAAAACTCAGGATGAAAAGTTGACCATTGTCTAATTATTTCACTCCAAATTCTAGGATCATCAACCTCTCCGTCTATAACACCAGCGTATGGATCTGCTGTTACATTACGTATACAATTACCACTTGTCTGAATTGCATGCATATCTACGGATGCCAAGTCTTGAAGAATATTTGGAATATCAACTAACTTTGGCCAATTAAACTGAATATTTTGCCTTGTAGTGAAATGTCCATATCCACGATCATATTTTCTTGCGATATAAGCCAACTTTTTCATTTGTATAGAAGACAACACACCATATGGAATAGCTACCCTAATCATATAGGCGTGTAATTGTAGGTAGACGCCATTCATTAATCTCAAAGGGCGGAATTCATCTTCACTTAAAGCCCCCGAAACTCTGCGATCAACTTGATCCCTAAACTGCGCAACCCTCTGGGATACAAGTGCTCGATCAAATTCGTCATATCGATACATTTAAAGTATACCAATAATATTATTCATCTGGTGCCCCCCTCGGGGTACATGAAGGACCCACTGCCCTAATTACTTGTTTCATACTTTTTGCTTGAATACCTGAAGGTGAAGTTACAACGTCTACTAAACAAACTCCGATGACTGTCCCCTGATTCTCTGCATTTTCACCCACACCTAATGCCTCAACAGCTTCATCTTCTCCTATTGCGACACGCGCATGATCTATATCATGGCTCCAATCATGATCGTCAGTTAAATATACTACAGAACCATCCTCTAACTTATTTGCTGAAATAATACTTTCCATCATAAATCCTTCCCCAACTAAACAGCGATTGGAAAATCAATTAGTTCAAAATTATTTGTATTTTTATTTCCTAGTTTTGCGACTTCCCCAATAATAATTACAGAAGGGGGTGAAATATTATTACTTTTCATTATGTCAGGAAGTATGCCTAGTGTTCCACGAAAAATCCTCTCTGCTCGAGTAGTTCCCCTCTCAATAACTGCAATTGGATGATGAAACGATAGCCCTGCACCTAGCAGTTTTTTCGAAATTTGATCAGCTTGCTCAACACCCATATAAAAAACTATAGTTCCACCAATACTAGCAAGAGATTGCCAATTAATCTCTGACTTACCTTCTGCTCTATAAGCTGTAACAAAGGTAACAGAGCTTGAATAATTCCGGTGAGTCATCGGTATTTCGGCAGCTCCACCGCAACCTAATGCAGCAGTAATTCCAGGAACAATTGATACTGTTATTCCACGAGTGGAGAGATATTCGAGTTCTTCACCACCACGGCCAAAAATGAAAGGGTCCCCTCCCTTTAATCGTACAACTAAATTTCCCGCAGAGGCTTCATTAAACAAGAGCTCGTTAATTTCATGTTGTTTACATAAATCGCTCCCTTTTTCCTTACCAACACAAACTAGTTTGGCATCTCTACGGGCAGTGTCTAATATCTCTTGTGAGACTAATCGATCATATATAATTACATCTGCTCTGTTTAATAATTGTGTTGCTTTAATTGTCATTAATTCTGGATCACCAGGTCCAGCTCCCACAAGATATACAGTGCCTAATTTCTTTTTATATTGATTAAGAGCACTCTCCATTTCTATCTGCGCTAAATAATCTCCACCTTTTTCTAAACAGGCTGATAGGTGACCATCCAACAAATTATCCCAGAACCTCTTCCTGTCTTCAAGTTGAGGTAATTTTTCTTTTATTCTGTCCCTAAAGGTGCCAATAAAAGCAGCAATCTCTCGAGTGTTTCGAGGTAATACAGTCTCAATTGCAGCACGTAATCGTCTTGCTAACACTGGGGCTTTACCACCAGTTGATATTCCAATAACTACGTCACCCCTCTCTACAATAGCCGGAAAAGTAAAATTAGAAATTGATGGTTGATCCACGCAATTTATAAGAACACCAAGAGATTTTGCATATTTAGATATTAATTTATTCTCTGTTCTGCTCTCAGTAGAAGCAACAATTAGAAATACGTCTTTAAGATCTTCTAAAGACCAGTTTCGTTTTACTACATTAAAATTTTCATTTTTAATATCTTTATAGGTTTCATGACCTGAATGAGATTTAAACAAAGAAACTTTACCACCTGCTTTTGATAGAAGCTTAGCCTTTGCAATGGCTGCAGGGTTCTGTCCAATGACTACAACACCTTTTTCTTTGATGTCTATAAATGCAGGAAAATATCTCATTACAATTATCTTTTCTTTGGCACATATAAATTACGCATATTAATATAAAATACACAAAAAAAATGCAATAATTTAATTTAAAACATATTTATTTTGTTAAATAGAAATAAAAGTGAGTTATTAATTAATCGATTAAATTATTAAATTAT
>MDSW01105457.1_pt1 | contig 28103 bp, 27 predicted proteins | sample 811171 | NCBI WGS metagenome assembly MDSW01 (sample SAMN05326641, study PRJNA326480) | marine metagenome | isolation source: seawater | place: Atlantic Ocean: North West | collected 2012 | reverse complement strand
ATTTGCAGTAGCAGAGGTAAACGTTCCCTTTTAAGTTTTTGGTAATGTATACTTCGCGCCGTTTAAGAAAGCAGATAAATCGCAACTTAAAGTGAGGAGAAATTTCCTCACAGCCTCCCTTCAGTATGCCCGGGTGGCGAAATTGGTAGACGCAAGGGACTTAAAATCCCTCGGTGGCAACACCGTGCCGGTTCAAGTCCGGCCCCGGGCACCATAGATTCACGTAACCCATTGTTTTACTTGTGTATTTCTCAAATTACATAGGTAGGGTAGACAATGCGGTATACACAAAAAAATCCTCAGCATACATATACTAAACGTGACGTATATTATTTTTCTAGGGTAATCCCTAACGATTTAAGGAATCACTACACTAAACCTCGCATCATTCAGAGCCTTAAAACTAAGTCAGCGCATAGGGCTGCAGTTGCTTCCAAGATGTTGTCAGCTAAGCTGGATGATTACTGGTTATGCTTGAGACTTGGCAAGAGCATATGCATAGTGTGAGGACTATGGTAAAGGTGGACTTTGGCTTGAGCTAGGTTATCTTACATTACCTGTACCTAATTAGAATACTGAGAGAACAATGGAATATAAAAAAATACTCAAAAAAAGAAGCATTAAAATGGTTGCTGAGGTTGTCTCTATTTTAATTGCTTGTCTAGCACTGCATTGGTTGATGCTTAATTTTCAGTGGTATAGCTCGTTACCAGACTTTCGCTGGACAAATGGAGATGGACAACCTCTCAGCATGCATTACGGGCTAGTTGCTATGCTTGTATGTTCACTGATCATCGGAATTATATTTGAAGAGGCTAGACGTAAAATAAGAGTCAAAGTATGTTCCAAATGTGGGCTGTCAAGAGCCATTACAAAGACTACGGCCTTATTAACCAACGAACAAAAAGAAGATTTATATAAGAAATCTCCAGAACTTTTTTCTGAAATACATTTAAATTTAAAAACGGCGCTGAGTTCCAACGTAACGGGCAACTATGTGCAATGTAAAAAATGCGGCTATCAACATGAATGTAAACTCAGAACGGATGCCCATGTTCCTGACGATTTTCGCGAGTCTGATTCTGGATATATACGATGAGCAATTAGATGCTACACCTGTTAGTTTCAAAATGTCCTTCAAACAATGATTTAAGGAAGTCATGCTTGAGACTTGGCAAGAGCATATGGATGTTGCCAACTGCCTGCTTGCTTCTGGATACATACAGTGCTTTACTCATTCATTAACCCATAAAATAACAGGAGAAAAAACATGACTGAATTAGAGATATTTATGTTGCAAGCACAAAACAATCAAGGAACAGGAATGTATCAAGTTGCGTTGGCCTTTAGCATTTGGGTAGCCTTTCGGGTGTCTGGGATAGCGGGTCAGCAATATAGTGATAGTATTATCGTGAAACTCGCGGCCACAGGTTTTGGTCTTGGTACTCTATTCTTCTTCAATATGACTTATGCCTTTTGGAGTTGGAATATGGAATCAACTGCTCACCGTTTAGTGGAACTGCAAAACTCAGGTACTGAACTTACTGGATTGGCTCAGGGTTTTGTTGAAAACATGGGTGCCACGGCTACAGTGCCACCCTTTTCAATCATTCCTAGCGATCCAGTAGCAGTAGTACTTCAGGTTTCTATTTTGGTGTTGATAATGCTTCCCATTTGGGCGCCAAAAAAATAATTTGAAGAGACTCCACAATAGTTACTGTCGAAATATTGATTTATAAAAAGCCTCAGTCTTAATTGGGGCTTTTTTCATGACTCTCACTCTTCCCAAAACCACCCCTAAAGTATCCCCACGGATACTGTAACAATCACAAGCAACAAAACACTCCCCCCCGCCCCCCTAAAGGTTATCCAAATGGAAGAATACTCATGGGCGCCTTGTGTGGGTCTGAGGTAGACAAAATGGTAGACGTGAATATGCCTTTGACAATGAACTACAGGGGTGTCAACATCAGTAAACACAAGGACTAAGGGCATTACAGGTGCCTGCCTAGGGCAATGACTGGCGGCCCCGGGCACCATATTAGAGTCCAGCGATATCCGCTGTCATCCTTAAATAGGCATTATAGCTAGCCATAACATTATGTGTTGGCTTTTGTTATCCATGATAGTCCATTGACGTTCAGCATAATTGACGGTACTTTTGACGGTATATCAGTTCGTTTCGAGGTTGTACCGTCATATGGCACTCACTGCAATCCAAGTTAAAGATGCTAAATCGCATGATAAAGATCTCAAGATTTCAGATTAGCCTTAAAACGGGCGACTGCAACGACAAAATCCATCACGTTTCTGTGAATTACCCATAAAACTAATTTAAAAGCCTTAGATTAGGCAGTTTTCTTTAGTGTCTGCAGGCGCTTGTATGCCGATGGCCGCGGTTTTGATGTTTGTGAGGTCGCCCGGTAGCGCAGCCACAGGCGGTGGCGGCGGCGCTGGATTTATTAACTACCGTACTTCGTTTTAAAACATGGCCTCTTATGCCAAGTCCGCCTGTTATAATTTGTTTAACTTTGTCGCCCGAATCTGGGTCGACCTGCAACGTGTCGTCAGACATCCGCTGAAACACTTCAAATCGTCGAGGTCTGGCGTTAGGGTCACTGGGGATAGTTTCATAAGTATAAGTTGGCATGGGTACTCCTTAGTTAAAAGGCTGTGCAGTGGCTGATAAGTTAGCTCGTTGCACAGCAAAACCTAAACTGAATTATTCAGATGACTTCGAGGCCATCAATAATTTCAGCGTCTTCAGAGACTAATTGCTCGATACCTGAGCACTTAGCCATGTAGTCCAACACAATACCAAAATCCATGGTGTTGCGATTGCCATGACCCATAGACTGTTGAAAAATATCTCGAGTCACATTTGCAACCGGCATTGGGACCTCCAGTGAACGTCCCATGGCGAGGCCTAAATCCATATCTTTACGCATTAACTCTGGAGTAAATGTAACGCTATAATCTAAATTAACCAACAAAGGTGTTTTATATTTGGTAAATACTGATCCTAGCACGCTCATATTAATAAATTCCATGAAGGCTGCTCGCGAAACTCCAGACTGCTGAGCCAAAATGGTGAGCTCTGCCAATGATTGGGTAACCACTCCAAGAAATACGTTATGACAGATCTTTACCGTGCGGGCGAGCTCGTCATCGCCAACATAGCTAACACCCATCCCACCTATAATTGTTAGGTATACTTTAATCTCTTCGAAAACTTCTTTAGGGCCTGAGGTAACTATCGCCAACTTCCCGGCCTTCACGCATTTACCATTCCCACTCACTGGCGATGAGATGTATTTGATTCCCATTCCATTTAGACGTGTTCGAATTTCGGCCGAGGCTTTGACGGATATACTGGAGCAATCAACCACAATTTTGGGTTTTTCCTCTCCGGACAATACACCATTTTCACCGAAGAAAACCTGCTTTACATCATCTGAGGTAGATACCATCGAGAACACGATATCTCGTTTTGCTAAGTCTATAAGATTATCGACAAGGGCGGCTCCAACTTTTGTCAGAGGTTCGGCTTTTGATCTGGTGCGATTCCAAATCGTAAGATCACAGCCAGCTTTTGCCAGACGCTCTGCCATTGGATATCCCATGCGGCCCAGACCAATCCAGCCAATAGTGTGTCCTGTCAAATCAGTTATAGCCATGTTTATGTCTCCTGAAAAATATAGAGGATGGAAGTCCTTAAGTGGTATTAATAAAAAATATAACGAGGTGTAGGTCTCAAAATAATAAGTTATTAATTGGGGTCTCGCAAAGATGCATACGTGTGCATTTTAGTACAATACCAAAGTTAAAAGCCGTTACGCAAGCTTTTTTGTAATTTGTTATTTTAGTTATCCTATATTTTTATCGCACGCATTCATCCAGGTTAGTCGAATCAAAAATTTGTTGCGCATGCAAAATATTTTGAGTATGGTAATGCACACGTATGCAGTTCATTTTAATTGCTAAAAGCGATGGTTTATCAACTATTAGCGCAGGTGAATTTATGTCACAGATTATTACGGCTGACACAAGGATTATTACTCCGGAAGATATCGAACCTAGGTGGAATTGGGATAGGCCGATAGGTTCGCCAGGTAAAACCAATGTAGATTTTGAAGAGCGCGTTGATTTTAATCGATTACACCGCTACCGGATTGCTCGAGCTCAACAGGCGCTTAAGGATTCTGACCTAGGTGCAGTATTGTGCTTTGATAACAACAATATTCGCTATCTAACCAGTAGCGTTATCGGAGAATGGAGTCGAGATAAGTTTGCCCGGTATTCATTGTTCACAGGTAACTCTGACCCGTATCTTTGGGACTTTGGATCAGCTGCAGCTCACCATCGCATGCATGCGCCGTGGCTGAAGAACGATCATTGCCGCGCAGGAATGCTTGGTTTGCGGGGTTCGGTTCCGGAAGACGCAGGACTATTTAAAAAGGCGGCGGAGGAGATCTTGGACTTGCTAAAAGGGGAAGGTGTTTCAAATATGCCGTTAGGTGTAGATGTGGCAGAACCACCGATGCTGTTTGCATTGCAGTCAGTTGGAATTGAGGTCCGCGATGCTCAGCAAATTTTTCTTGAGGCAAGGCAAATCAAGAGCATGGATGAAATTGTCTTACTCAATCAGGCGGCATCTATGGTTGATGGAGCCTATCATCTGATTGCGGAGAATCTTAAGCCGGGTGTTAGGGAGAATGATATGGTCGCTCTGGCCAATAAGTTTCTTTATGAGCATGGCTCTGATGATGTGGAGGCGATTAATGCAGTCTCAGGAGAGCGCTGCTCACCGCACCCTCATAATTTTACAGACCGGATGTATCGGCCGGGAGATCAAGCCTTCTTTGATATTATTCAATCATTTATGGGATATCGTACCTGCTACTACCGCACGCTAAATGTGGGTTTCTCTACTCCGGGCCAAGTTGATGCATACAAAACTGCTCGTGGCTGGATAGATGCCGCTATCAATATTGTCAGACCTGGAGTGACAACTGACAAGATCGCAGCCTTGTGGCCAGCGGCAACTGAGTTTGGCTTTGCTAATGAAATGGAGGCATTTGGTCTGCAATTTGGGCATGGGCTAGGGCTCGCACTTCACGAGCGGCCAATTATTAGTCGTTTGGTTTCCTTTGATAATCCATTTGAATTACAGGAGGGCATGGTATTTGCCCTTGAGACCTACTGTCCTGCTTCTGATGGCAGTGGTGCTGCGCGCATTGAAGAGGAGGTAGTGGTGACCGCTGATGGCTGCAAGGTGATTACGCTATTCCCAGCGCAGGATCTATTTGTCGCAAATAAATACTAATGAATGTTTAGGTCGGTCAGCCAGTGATGCGTTAAGCCTGTCAGCACCAGCAATTAGTGGTAAACGGTTATGTTGAGGGAAAAATGTCAGATAAGTTAATTAGGAATATCCCCGCTGATCTCTATATAGATGGTCAGTGGCGTGCTTCGTCGGATGGCGAACGATTTGATGTTTACGACCCAGCTACTGAAGAGATAATAGCTTCGGTTGCCAATGGTGCCGCAGAAGACGCCGCTGCAGCAGTTGATGCCGCTTATGATGCTGGCAATGCGTGGGCTGCGCGATCTCCCCGAGACCGTTCAGAGATTTTGCGAAGAGCATACGAGCTTATGATCGAGCGTAAGAGCGACTATGCTCGCGTGATTTCTCGCGAAGAGGGAAAAACCTATGCTGAGGGGTTAGGAGAGGTAGCTTACGCCGCAGAATTTTTCCGGTGGTATGCAGAGGAAGCTCCACGAATTGCAGGTAAATATAGTCGGTCTCCCGGAGGGGCAAATAATATTATAGTTCATCATCAGCCGGTGGGCGTCTGTCTACTAGTTACTCCGTGGAATTTCCCGGCTGCTATGGCCACGCGCAAAATTGGGCCCGCATTGGCTGCCGGTTGCACTGTTATTCTCAAGCCTGCCTCAGAGACGCCATTGACCGCGTTGATGCTAGCTGGTTTGTTGGAAGAGGCAGGCGTTCCCTCTGGTGTAGTTAACGTATTGCCCTCGAGGCGATCTTCAGTTATCTCAAACACTATATTAAGTGATGATCGAGTGAGAAAGGTATCTTTTACTGGGTCCACTGAAGTGGGCCGCCTATTACTGTCGAAGGCGGCAGAGAAGGTGATTAATTGCTCAATGGAGTTGGGGGGAAATGCGCCGTTTATTGTGTTGGATGATGCGGACATGGACGTGGCTCTTCATAGCGCGATGGTAGCTAAAATGCGTAATGCGGGAGAGTCCTGTATCGGTGCTAACCGTTTCTATGTCCATACTTCTATTATTACTGAATTCTCAACCCACCTGGCTGATGAAATGTCTAAATTAAGGGTAGGTCCGGGTCTTGAAGAGGGTGTCGATGTTGGCCCTTTAGTTAATGCCGCCACGAGAAATAAGGTGGAACAGCTAGTCAATGACGCTGTGGAACTTGGAGCGAAAGTGCTTACTGGCGGAAATCGTACGGGTCACATAGGTTTTTATTATGAGCCGACAGTGTTAATTGACATCCCTGATAGTGCGGAAATTGTCAATACCGAAATCTTTGGCCCAGTCGCTACTATTATGGCATTTGACAGTGTCGATGAGGTGATAAAAAGAGCGAATGATACTATTTTTGGATTGGCTGCTTATGTCATTGGTGCCAATGTAAGTCGCGCTATTTCTGTAGCTGAGAGGATTGATGCGGGTGTTATGGGTATAAATAGAGGGTTTATTTCAGATCCTGCTGCGCCATTCGGTGGTGTTAAGCAAAGCGGGATTGGTCGAGAGGGCTCCCAAGAGGGGTTGCATGAGTTTTTGGAAACAAAGTATATCGCTGTAGATTTGTAGACCTCAATTTCAGTAAAGACGGCTACGATATGCTTATCTAAGTTATATCGCTAAATATTAACTACGGTTAGTAGGTAAAAGTAGTCAAGACTTTGTATGCCACAAGATTTAGGTGAGGAGAAAAGTAAATGCCGAAAACCAAGACATTAAGTGCCGATGTGGAATGGCAGGAAATTACAGCTACTGCTGCTGACTGGGAGAAGGTCGGTAAAGAAGAATGCCTAAAAATGCTAAACCATATGCATTTGATCAGGACTTTCGAGGAAGAGGTCCTGGCACTAGATAAAGAAGGCCAAGTGCACGGACCATTGCACCTCAGTGTGGGACATGAGGGCTCGATGGTGGCTGCTATGTCGCTGTTTGGGGATGGTGATCTTGTTAATGGGTCTCACCGAGGCCACCACCTTTTCTTAGCTAAAGCACTTAATTATCTTGAGCCGAAAGATTTTAATCCTCTAAAAGATTCTTATTCTGAGTCAATTCACACACTTATTTACCGTTGTATGGCAGAAATTCTTGGTTTGGCTCCAGGCTACTGCAAAGGCCGCGGTGGATCTATGCATTTACGTTGGGACGAGGCTGGTGTGATAGGCACCAATGCAATAGTTGGTGGTGCCGTGCCACTCGCCAATGGTGCTGCCTGGACTAAAAAAACAGAAGGCGATAACAAGATTGTTTTGACGGCTTTTGGTGATGGATCTTGCCATATAGGAAACACTTTAGAATCATTAAATTTAGCGGCACTTTATGATTTACCAATTTGCTTTTATATTGAGAATAATGGCTATGCAGTGTCCACTACTTTGGAAGAACAGGCGCGAGAAACTCGTATGTCCTCTCGGGGCCCAGCTTTTGGTATCCCTTCGTATCGGGTAGATGGGATGAACCCAATATCCGTTAGGGTGGCTATGGGGAAGATAAATAAATTGTTGCGCGAAGGCAACGGGCCGGCGATCCTAGAAACGCAAGTCTATCGTTACTATCATCACGGTGGAGGTGTTGCAGGAAGCGCCTTTGGCTACCGCGATAAAAAAGAAGAAGAAGATATAAGAAAGCGTGACGTTATTGCTTTTATGGAAGCTGAAATGATGAAGCGTAAGTGGCTGACCATTGAGGGTTTGCAGACAATCCAGTCAAATGCAGTGAAAATTGTGAGTGAAGCTTCTTCGCGACTGACCAGTGGCGAAATAGGCTCCCGTGCTATCAAGCCTGAGTTATGGCCCGATGTTAATTTCCGTGATAAGGGTCTACGAGGCGATATGTCTGAATTTGAAGGTATTGATTTTATTGAGAAGGAGAACTTTCAGGGCGACATTAAGGCTACCAAGTTCGTATCCGCTATCGCACAAAATATGGTCCGCCGTTTCGAAACTGACGAGCGTATTTTTGTGATGGGTGAAGATGTGCACCGTTTAAATGGAGGAACCAACGGTGCTACTAAGGGACTACATACAAAATGGCCGGATCGCTGCGTGCCGGCTCCTATCGCCGAACATGGATTTGTTGGGCTCTGCGGCGGAGCAGCCCTGACTGGTCTAAGACCAGTGGTGGAAATTATGTATCCGGACTTTGCTCTAGTGGCCGCAGACCAACTATTTAATCAGATTCCCAAGGCTCGCCATATGTATGGTGGTGACAACAATGTACCTCTGGTATTGCGCACTAAGGTGGCTATGGGCAGTGGTTATGGATCTCAGCACTCGATGGATCCCGCTGGAATATTTGCTATGTGGCCTGGCTGGAGGATTATCGCGCCGTCGACACCCTTCGATTATGTGGGGCTAATGAATAGTGCTCTCCACTGTGAGGACCCCGTATTGGTGATTGAGCATGTGGAACTCTATACGACCAAGGGTCCAGCAGCGTCTGACGATTTAGATTATTTTATCGAATTGGGTAAAGCTAAGGTAGCACGCGCAGGCAGCGATGTGACTGTACTTACTTATCTGACCATGGTTCAAAAAGCGATCATTGTTGCGGAAAGAATGGGTCTTGATGCAGAAGTAATAGATTTGCGTTCCTTAGATCGAGCGGGACTGGACTGGGAAACAATTGCTGCCAGTGTGCGCAAAACTGGGCATGTAGTAGTTTTGGAGCAGGGTGGTCTTACTAATTCCTATGGCGCTATGCTGACCGATGAGTTGCAACGGCGACTATTTGACTATTTGGATCACCCTGTGGAGCGAATTAATGGCGGAGAATCTTCACCTAGTGTATCTAAAGTTCTGGAGCGCTCAGCGCTTGTGGGCGAGGAAGAAATTTCTCATGCATTTACGAAAATGATGAAAGATAAAGGCGTAGCCCCAGCCTAGATAACTATTGAGGGGGGTAATTAAATAATGTGGTGGAGACTGTTATGAATGGCAACGCAGGCATACCTGGATTGAGAGGTACGGATCATATTGGCTTTACTGTTCCCGATCTAGAGCAGGCGGTTGATTTTTTTGTCGATGTGATTGGATGCGAGCTTTCCTATGAATTAGGACCCTTTTCATCCGATGAGAACTGGATGACAGATCAGCTTAATGTACACCCTCGCACAGTAATGAATCGGTTACGATTCTTGCGCTGTAAAAACGGGCCCAATTTTGAAATCTTTGAATATCAGGCGCCAGGTCAGAACACAGTGCAACCTAGAAATAGCGATGTGGGTGGGCACCATTTGGCATTTTATGTGGACGACTTCGATACCGCGCTAAGCTATTTAAAAAGTAAGGGTATTCGCATTCAGGGTGATCCGGTGGTCCGCACTGTGGGCCCCAGTGGCGGACAAACATGGGTTTATTTTTTAACTCCGTGGGGTATGCAGTTAGAGTTGGTGAGTTTCCCTCAAGGCAAGGCTTATCAGCAGGATATAGAAATGCGCCTATGGCATCCGGCCTTTCCAGAAAAATAACCGGCATTTTGGTTCGACAGGACTACAAATCCCATGCAGAACGATTCACACGTGAAAAAAAAAGGAGAACAGTAGGTGCCAAAAGAAATCATCCTACCGGTAATAGCGGCCGATTTTGAGTCTGGGAATATTGAGTCCTGGAGCAAAAATGTGGGCGACGTAGTAAAAAAAGGTGACGTTCTAGTCTCCGTAGAAACGGATAAAGCCATAGTCGAAGTTGAGGCTGAAGACAGTGGCGTGTTGGGTAAGATATTGGTACCCGCCGGGACTGAAGAGGTGCCAGTTAATACCGTAATTGGATTGTTGCTACGGGAGGGCGAAAGCGTCGCTGATTTAGACGATTCAACGGGTTCGGTGGTGCCGCGAATGTCTCCATCAATATCCACTCTGACTCCAGTATTGGACGAGTTCCCGGCGGAGAGGCCAGCAATGACTGACACTAGCGCTACATCACAGAATCTTGATAATAGACGCACTTTTTCAAGTCCGCTGGCCAGGCGTATAGCGGCAAACTTAGATGTTGATATCACAACACTCTTGGGGCGGGGCCCTAATGGGCGTGTCCTAAAAGCTGATGTTGAACTAGCTAATTCTACTGGCTCATTCTCAGCTGGCGCCAGCTCGGCAGAAGCAGTTTCGACGGTAGAGCCGATGTCTAAGACTTATACAGCAATTCCCCATAGCAACATGCGCAAGGCAATTGCCAGGCGGCTCAGCGAGTCCAAGTGCGAAATTCCGCATTTTTATCTCAGCGTTGACTGTCGAATGGATGCCCTAATGTCAATGCGAGAAGAATTGAATGCCAGCTCTCCCCATGGTGCGTCAGCCTACAAGCTTTCGGTGAATGACTTTGTTATCAAAGCCTGTGCACTGGCTATGAGAGAGTGTCCAGCGGTAAACTCAAGCTGGACCGATGAGGCCATTCATCAACACCACAATGTAGATATCTCGGTTGCAGTGGCAACCGAGGGAGGATTGATTACCCCTATTGTGCAGAATGCTGATAGTAGAGGCCTAGTTTCCATTTCTAGCCAGATGAAAGATTTGGCTGCGAAGGCTCGAACGGGCAAGCTAAAGCCAGCAGAGTTCCAGGGCGGTGGGTTTACCATCTCCAACTTAGGGATGTACGGTATCTCTGATTTCAGTGCCATTATTAACCCACCACAATCGTGTATTCTCGCGGTGGGTGCTGGTGATCAACGAGCAGTTGTCAAAGATGGCGAATTAGCTATAGCTACAGTTATGACTTGTACTTTGTCTGCAGATCACCGTTCTGTAAATGGTGATGTTGGTGCACGGTTTATGCAGGAGTTTAAGCGCTATATCGAAGATCCATTTTATATGGTGGCGAGCCATATAAGGTGATTAACAAGTCAGGTTGCATTTAAGAATAAAATTTAGTGGCTCTTGCCAGCGCGGCCAGCAGATAATAATACAAAAAGCAGTCTTTGATTTTTATGATAAGGCGGACCATTTTTAATCACTAGCTAGTTCCAACATTGGAGACAAAATAATGAACAAAAAACTACAATTAATTTCTGGTCGCGGTCTTGCGGTTATTGCAAAGTACCTGATTGGTGGTTTTGTGCTTAGCTCCCTAATTGCTTGCGGTAGCGGTAGTTCTGTCAGTGAACCGATTCTGATAAAGTTTCCCCATGTCACTTCCCCAACAACTCCTAAGGGTCTTGCTGCTCAGCGATTTAGGGATTTAGTGGAAGAGCGCCTCGCTGGTCGAGTCACAGTGGAAGTCTACCCCTCGGGTCAATTGATGAATGATGATGACTCAATCGAAGCCCTAGCGTTTGGTGAGGTACAGATGATTGCAACCTCATTATCTAAGTTTGACCGTCTTACGAACAAATTCCAGGTGTTTGATCTCCCATTTTTGTTTCCCGATCTAGAGGCTGTTGAACGATTTCAGGCTGGGGCATCCAGAGAAATACTACTTGAAAGTATGTCTTTGCGGGGCTTAAAAGGACTGGGGTTTTGGCATAATGGTATGAAGCAGTTTGGTGGGCCAGTGCCAATGAATAATCCAGAGGCTGCGAAAGGTCTCAAATTTCGAATTATGGAATCTGATGTGCTTCAAGCGCAGATTTTAGCAATAGGGGGTAGCCCTCAAAAAATGGCTTTTGTAGAGGTCTATCAGGCGTTGCAAACTGGCGCTGTAGATGCTCAAGAAAATACTTGGTCTAATATTTATTCCTCTAAATTTTATGAAGTACAGAAACATTTAACAATGACGAACCATGGATATTTAGGCTATTTGATTGCGGTAAATCCTTCATTTTGGAGTGGCCTGCCGGATGATATACGTACTGAACTGGAGACTATTGTGAGCGAAGTATCCAGCTGGGCTAATCAGCAGGCTAAGCTTATTAATAAAGATGGACTTGAAAAAATTATCGCCTCAGGTCGCACTGAGGTGACGCCCCTAACAGATCAAGAACTCAAGGTGTGGCAACAAACAATGAGACCAGTATGGGACAAGTTTGCAGATAAAATCGGCGTTGATATTATTGCCGAGGCTCAGGGAGCATCTAATTAAAATACTAAAATGGAGTGTCTGAAATGAGAGTTTTGTTTGAACGTGTCGAAGAGGGAATGTTGGCTTTTTTATTAGCGTTGATGACACTATTAACTTTTATCCAGGTTGTGTTGCGCCACCTTTTTAATACCGGACTACTATGGTCACTAGAAGCCACCACCTACTCTTTTGCTGCCTTGGTTGTCATCGGTATGTCCTATGGTATACGGACGAAATCGCATATCGCCGTTGATATGCTGACCAAAAAATTACCGAAGAAAATCCGTAATGCTGTGACATTATTTGCTGTAGTAATTTGTTTGATTTATACCGGCTTAATGTTTTTTGGGGCCTATGACTTAGTATCTCGATTATTTGATCTCGGCAATCTGGCCCGGGATATCGCCGTGCCTAAATGGTTGTTAACCTTGACCTTACCGATAGGGTTTTTATTGTTGGCTTTTCGATTTATTGAAGCGGGTGTACAAGTTATTAAAGGTGATTCGGAGGTTTTATTAACCGGAATTCATGAAGACAAAGAGCAGTTTTTAGTACCTCAATCTGGCAATCAGAGAGATCAAAAATGACTGCTGCATTTTTACTTTTAGTGCTATTTGTGCTCTTACTAATCGGGGTCCCCGTTGCTATTTCCTTGGGGTTTGCAAGCATAACTACGATGTTATTATTCGGTAATCAGTCTCTGCTTTCCTTAGCCCAAAAGTTTTTCCATACTATGCATGTCTACCCCTTGTTAGCAGTTCCATTCTTTATTCTTGCGGGCGGATTTATGACTACCGGAGGAGTAGCCAAGCGTATGATCGACTTTGCAAATGCGATTGTGGGTCATTATCGAGGTGGCCTAGCTATGGCTGCTTTGTTAGCTAGCTCTTTTTTTGCCGCAGTTTCGGGCTCTGCGCCAGCAACGGTCGTTGCAGTGGGCAGCGTTATGATTGTGGGCATGGTTAACTCTGGATACAGTAAAAGCTTCTCAGCTGGCGTGATCTGCAATGCGGGCACTCTCGGTATTCTTATTCCACCATCACTCGTGATGGTGGTCTATGGCGCGATCACTGAATCATCAATTGGTAAGCTATTTATCGCAGGCATAGTGCCAGGTATGGTAATGACTATAGCTATGATGGCTACCATCATGATTATTGCCAAACGACAGGACCTACCGCGACAGCCTAAAGCAGACTTTGGTGAGGTAGTAAAAAGTTTTAAAGAAGCCTCTTGGGGTTTAATGCTGATTGTTATTATTCTTGGTGGCATCTACGCTGGCTTGTTTACTCCGACTGAGGCGGCAGCCGTGTCAGCCGTCTACGCCTTCTTTATTGCGGTCTTTGTTTATAAGGATATAGGTTTTAAGCAGGTACCAACGGTCTTAGTCGATGCTGCGAAAATAACCGTGATGCTGATGTTTATCATCGCGAATGCCTTTATGTTCGCCTTTGTGCTGACCACACTGCAGATTCCCCAGATGGCCTCAGAGTTTATAGTAGGCTTAGGCCTTCCTGTTTGGGGGTTTTTGTTAGTTCTAAATTTAATGTTGCTTGCCGCCGGCAACTTCATGGAGCCGACCTCTGTGGTCTTGATCCTTACTCCAATTATATTCCCCATTGCTATGGAAATGGGTATTGACCCAATCCACCTGGGAGTGCTTATGGTGGTCAATATGCAGATCGGACTAGTCACGCCACCAGTGGGCCTAAACCTTTTTGTAACGGCTGGCGTGGCCAAGATGAGCTTGGATGACACCGTGAGAGCGTCCTTACCGTGGCTGGGCGTTTTGTTGATCGTACTAATGTTGATTACTTATATACCATGGTTCTCGTTGGTATTGCCCAATGCTGTTGGACTCTGATAGATAGGAATTTTTGTGATGGCCTTTATCCTTTATAACGCACCTCAATCTACCTGTAGTCAAAAGGTGCGCATCTGCCTGTGGGAGAAAAGTATCGGTTTTGAAGAAGTTAAGCTAGATCTGTTTCGAGGAGATCAGTTGACCCAGGAATATAAGCAGTTAAATCCCAATGGTGTAGTCCCTACATTGTTGCACGGCGATCAAGTAATTATAGATTCGTCAGTTATTTTAGAGTACCTGGATGATCTTTTTCTCGATGTTCCCATGCGACCGAAGAGCCCCTTGGGGAGAGCGCAGATGCGAATATGGTTGCGCTATTTTGAAGAAGTTCCAGTACCTGCGATTCGAGTGCCGTCATATAACCGCGTTTTTCTTCGACATTATCAAAATATGACAGAGCACGAGTTTCTTGCTGTCGCGGAAAAGAAAACACTTCGGAAAGACTTTTTTTTGAAAATGGGTCGTACTGGCTATTCTGAAAAAGAGATGGCCCTGTCTTTAGGTAAGCTTTCAGAAACTGTTAACTTAATGGAAAAGACCTTGAGAGACGGCGGCCCATGGTTGCTTGGTGATTACAGCCAGGCAGATATTTCCATTATGCCGGTTATGATGCGGATGAATGATCTCGGTCTTGACTCTCTATGGGGTAGCTGCCCAGCGGTCACAGAATGGTTTAACCGGCACAGGGAGAGGCCCGCGCTAGTCAATGCTTTTTATCACAGCTCGTTGCTTTCAGAACAATATGAAGACCTTTTTATAAAAATCTGATTTCGTGGGGTAAGATGATATTAATCGATGATCCCTTTTTTTATTTGCTGGCGATTCCATCTGTATTAATTTATGGAATGAGTAAAGGTGGCTTAGGTGGTGCCACGGGTGCCATCTCAGTACCATTAATGGCTCTGGCCGTCGATCCAATTCAGGCCGCTGTGATCTTGCTGCCTATAATCTGCGTGATGGATATCCACACCATGGTGCTATTCCGGGGCTCATTTGACCGACCGGTGCTTAAAATAATTTTACCCGCTGCCGTTGTTGGGATTGGGTTTGGCTCATTATTACTAGGTTCGGTAGATGTAGCCTATATCAAATTACTACTTGGCGTTATAGCGATCTCGTTTTGCTTACATCATTGGTTTTCACTGAAGGTTAAACACTCCACAAAAGAGGATAGGTTCAGCGGGTACTTTTGGGGGGTGGTGGCCGGCTTTACGAGTACACATGTCCACGCTGGCGGCCCACCGATTAGTATCTATTTGTTACCGAAAAACTTCGATAAGGTGATTTTAGTTGGGACTTTGGCAATATTTTTTGGAGTCGCGAATTTTATCAAATTGATACCTTACACGTTTCTGGGGCAGTTTAATTCTGTGAATTTGTGGACCTCTTTAGCATTGATGCCTCTAGCGCCAATTGGAGTAAGCGTAGGGCATTGGTTGCTCAAAAATGGTAGTCAAAAGGTTTTGTATCGGCTGATTTATATAGTTCTCTTTTGTTCGGGAGTTAAACTGGCCTTTGATGCGCTGATTAGTTTAGGGCCCTTTTCATGATACACTCTTTTTCTAGAAGGGAAGTTTAAGTTTCCGCTTCTACGCCGAAGAAGTTAATAATATCAATGGATTATTGAGTATTAAATAGATGTCGCGAAAAATAACGAGAAAACCCACGATAAGAGATTTGGCTCAAGAAGTAGGTGTGCATCACTCCACAGTGTCTCGGGCACTGAATCCTAATAAACAAAGTAAAATTAGCCCTGAAGTTGTTAAAAAGATAAAAAAGACTGCGGAGAAGTTGGGTTACTTCCCAAATATCTTAGCATCTTCTTTGAAACAAAATCGTTCTTTCTCTATAGGTATACTTATTCCTGATCTCATTAACTCTGTGTTTCCGCCTATTATCCGCGGCGTTCAAGACACTGCGGAAGCCGCTGGTTTTACGGTAATGATTGCTAATACTGACGATGAGGAAGAAAAGGAGCAGTTAGCTCTGCGAGCAATGCAAGGTCGATCAATCGAAGGCATCATTATAGCCACCGCTCGACTTAACGATCCCGTAGTTGTTGAATGCATAAGACTTAATGTTCCAATTGTCCTTGTCAATCGTTCGGTCGAGCAAGAAGGAGTCAATGCGGTCATTGTTGATGAAGATTTTGCCATGCGCTCCACTCTTGATCATTTGTTTTCGCTTAAGCATAGCCGGATAGCTCATATTGCGGGTTCTCAAGACACCTCCACAGGCGCCGAACGAGCTATGTTTTTTGCTAATTATATGAAATTAAAGGGATATGAGACCGATTTGGTCGAAACCACCGAAAAGTTTACCGTAGAGTGTGGGTATAAAGCCTGTAAGAAACTGTTGGCAAGAGGCGAGGGTTTCACGGCTCTGGTATGTGGTAGCGACCAGATTGCCCTGGGTTGTTTGGATGCGATTGAGGAAGCTGGCTTATCTGTCCCTAATGATGTCTCTGTTGTCGGAAACAACGATATCCCTCTCCTTGATCGGATGAGCCCATCACTGACTACTATTTCTATACCTAAATATGAAATGGGTGCGCAAGCCACCAAAATTTTGCTTGATATGATTGATGCAGCGAGCACGGAACCAGTTGTAATAAAAATGCGGCCCAAATTGATTGTCCGCAATTCTACTGCGCTACAACCATAGTAAACCTTTAGTATTGACGTGTACGCTGCTCATCTCTGAAAGATAGTAAATCTAACGTAATAACTTTCTGTTTTCTACAGGCCGCCTACATTTTCATAAGTGATTTTCAATAGTGGCTTTGTGCTCCTATCCCGGCTAACTGCTCCAAATACGCAAAGGTTTGCGTATATTTTGGTAGTTTGGTCCGCACTTTAAAGGCCGGTGTAACCAATATATCTACGAGATGAGTTAATCATTAGTACAAGAAAGACTTAATTTTGGTTCGCTAGAGTTTAAAAGGAATTCGGCTGTAGGCCCTTAGAGTTGCACACGTTTGCATTGTATATGTATAATTAAAAAACTGTTAATTTTTATTGGATTGTCTGAAATCAAAGTGTGTATAGATTTTTTCTCAGGCCTAAAAGGTTAAAAGCCTTGAGCTTTAGATATTTTGAGAGAAGATCGATGGTAAATGCGATGATCAATATTTATTATATTCAAGTGTGCATTCGGCAGTGGAAATTATAAGCTAACCTTTGAGGAGTGAGTGATGATAAATAGGAATCTAAATAATTTGCAATCTACTGCGTTGCTGGTTTTATGTTTTAGCATATTACTGGGATCCAGCGCCTATGCGGGTTCAGTTAAGTTTGCTTCTGATGAAGAAAAAGCCGAATGGGCAAATGAATGGTCTGAACGAGTTGGCGTCCATCTTGAGTACAGTTTTGACTCTAGTGGGGCCGATGCGTGGGACGCTAAAAAACACTCTACAGTGTTTGTAACAACCGAGGGTCCAGGATATGGAGGATTACTAAGCGGTGTTTCGCTTCCAGGTTTGGCTATATTTGACGCGGATACTAGAGAGCCTGTAGCAACTAGTAACTATGATGTGCTCTCATGGGGCTGGAAAAATGTGTTCGAACCTCACGGAGTCGGTACTTCTCCAGATGGCCAGTGGATCTATTTGGCGACGGGTGAGGGATCTTTTATGACCACTGGTGAACACGCTGGTCGTTTTTTGGTGATCAATGCGCGTACATTAAAAATTGACAAAGTGATCAAACTGCAGGGTCAGGCTCACCATGCTAAATCCTTTAGAACTCCGGAAGGTGAGCAGCGAGTAATTCTGTATGGCTGGTCACAGCCTCTATTAGTACTCGATCCCGACGATGATAATCGACCGGTTGGAAGTGTTAGTCACCAAGATCAAGGTAGTGAGGCATATGAATATTTCCCTTCTCCCGATGGCGACTTGGTCATAGGATTAGGTCGTTATCGCGATTTTGATATGCGCAAGCATCTAAAGGACAATCCGATTTGGTTGATTGACCCAACGACATGGAAAGTAAAAAAATGGATTGCAGTTGGTGACAGTGCACTGGCCTGGGCTTCTTTTAGTTCAGATAATAAGCATGTTTATATTACAGGTGCCCGCAACAGTATCATCATCCAAATAGATCTCCATGAGCAAGAGGTTATAACCGAGCAGCGTGCGGGAGTCGATGGGCCCTACGGCAATCATTTTGGCTGGGATGATCGATTTATTTATACAATAGGAAAAGGTGAAGAGTCCCACAACCGCGGGAAAATGCTTGGTATGGTCGATGTAGACACTATGTTGGTGCCAGGCTCTCGTGCCATGAACCAATTCTATACCGGCTGTGTGCGCGGAGATCACGGGACCTTGCATCCAGATCCAGAGGCCAATGAGTTATGGATTAGCTGTAATGCCAGCTTCGAAGTAGTTATATTTGATCTTGATCGTTTGGAAGTGACAGCTAGATTGCCTCTACCTAATGGCGGTAGCACTCATTCTGGAGCTTTTGTGACTTACCCTAATGGCTGGGATGAAACTGGTGAAACTGTTTCCGATCAGGCGGGTTTGCATGGTAGTGCGCTTGAACTTAAACGCAAGATTATCGCCGGTGAATTTTAGGCATCGGTTCATAACAGGGTATTATTCAAAACGATTTGGGAACAGAATCATATGAGGCATAGCGTTATTGGGTTTAAAGCAAAAAATATTGGGGTCATTGGCTTTTTCTTGTGTAGTTGGTTTTTTGCCGTTAGCGTTAACGCGGACGAGGCGCTTATAAAGCGCGGCGAGCTAGTATTTAATACGGTTGCGGGCATTGGCTGTGTCGGCTGTCATGGAGCTTTTGCTGAGGGAGACCTCGGCGTTGGGCCCTATATTCGCGGCGCTAATGATGGTGCTGTAAGGGCGGCCATTGAGGGTATTGGGCCAATGATCGCAGTTAAGGCAGTGATTACCGAAGACGAGACTGTTGCAGTAGCGGCCTATGTTCATTATTTGGGCGCCACGCAAGTCGTGAGAACTCAGGTGAAGAGAGGTCGGTTTTTCCCAGATACATTCGCTACCCAGCCGAGTACAAATCTACAGGTAGTCATAAAAAACGCGGGTTTTTCTGCGCACACATTTTATAGTGATAATCTTGGTATAAACGAGTTGCTGATTCCAGCACGTAGCGCTAAAAGTTTTCTTTGGCAGGCACCGAAGGATGGAGGTGAGTTTTCCCTGTATTGCACTGACTGCAAACTGAAGGGCGAGTTGTTTAAACTTGATGTGACGAAGAGTGCTAAAAAGTTTCTAGCGATTGAATCGAAGGTCGAGGATCCAATGTAACGAGACTTGGGTTTTATTTTTGAGATCCGAGAAACTAAGGTTACTGGAGGACAAGCATGCAAAATTCGGTTGTGAACGGCCATGTGCAGCCTAGACGTCAATCTTTGCTGATGAGTTGGATGTCGAAACAACAACTTGCGCTGATTATAGGTACTTTGCTCTTGACTAGCCTCATTGCTGCGAGTTGGTTGGTGTTTCCCTATTTCATTAAAGGTCAGCATCTATTGTCTGATGTGGGCGGTAGCGTTAAGCAAGAAAAATTGTTAAATTCGATCTCTATAGGACGCTTTCTAACTCGATCAACATTTGGTCAGGGCGAAGCCCAGGTTGATATATTGTTCGCGACGCCTAAATTTTTCGAAGTTACAGATCGGGCATCTGTAGTCTCAAAGTACCGGCCTGATCTCTACCATGTTTTTATTGTCACCGAGACTACCCATATTGAGGAATTACCCTTTGGACTGCCGTCTGCCAGTTTAACTATCGATGGTCAGGTGCATATGCCTTATGACGTTGATGGCCCCTTAAAGGCCGTTCATCACCGCTCTTTAACAATACGGTTTCCTGCATATACTGATGATGGGGATCCAATCTTTTCTCAAACGGCATCAGACATGCGTCTCGAGTTGATGGGTGATTGGGACCCCGGCCGGGGTAGTCGAATTGCTAGTTGGCAACTTCCTTTAGACTATCCCCAGCAGCTTGGAGAGCAAGGGTTATGGACTCCGTTGATGGTTTTGGGTCTATCTGCAGGACTATTATCGTTCGTACTAACACCCTGCTTGATTCAGCTGCTGGCTGTTTATTTAGTGACGTTAACTGGCTTTACGGCTGATCAATTCAGGGCTGGTGGCTCAACAGATACTGCTGCGGTAAGGCGCAGAATATTTATCGTCGGCACAGCTTTTGCTATCGGGTTTTCTCTATTATTTACCCTGACCGGCGCAGCAATAGGCTATGGAGGAAAATCTGCGCAAATGTTTTTTGCTACATGGAGTCCGACGCTTACCGTGGTTGCGGGCATTTTAGTAATTATGATGGGGTTCTGGGTCGGCATCCGCTCAAGGTCTCCTATTGTGTGCAGGCTAGTACCTGATGGTTTGCAGTCCAAGCTTGTATCCGACGGTGGCTCCTATTGGGGCGCTGGTCTCACAGCAGTGGGATTTTCCCTAGGTTGTCTGACCTGTTTTGGTGGTGCCATTATCGCTACATTATTGGTTTATGTTGGTGCCCTAGGTAGCGCTTTAATAGGTGCCACAGTGATGTTTGCATTTTCTATGGGAATAGTAATTCCGTTTCTTTTGGCAGCTTTCTTCCTGTCGCGTACACTCCCAGTTTTGGAGCGAGTTCAGCAGTACGCACCCTCTATCGGTTTATTTAGCATGTTGGTAATTGTGGCGTTTGGGTTAGTCCTAGTAACAGATAATTTCCATCTGCTAAGTGATATCATATATCCCTATTTAGGATTAAGTTAAGACTATGATCTTATGTCATAAACTTTACAAAGAGGTGATTTTGCGTCGGCGGTTTGTAATCTATGCCATCTTGTTTAGTGCACTTTTGTTTGTCTCGCTTAGTCATGGTGCCTATGATGATGGCGCTAGATATATGTTTACGGCAAGTGCTCAAAATCGTTCGATCTATATTATCGATCTGCACAAAAGGAAGCACGCCGATACTATTCTTATAGATTTTGAACCAAATATGATTTCGGCATCCGATAGCCTCAAGGCTCTAGTTGTTGCCAGCCGAGATGCTAGGCGTTTAATATTGGTTGATTTAAGCAGCGATCAGCTCTCTCAGTATTCTTATCCCTTAAGTATTTCGCCAGACTATATCAATGTTAGTCCGATTGGAGACACCATTGCTATTTATGATCGGGACCAGCAGATTTTGGAAGTGCATGCGTTGAAACGCCGTCAAGTATTGTTGCGCGCTGATAATGTGCGCAGCGGTGATAGCTTTACTTTTAATCTTGATGGCTCAACTATTTATTGGGTCGATCATGAAGCTGGCACCTTAAATTCCGTAGATCTCTGGTCAAAAAGAAAAAAGTTAAAATTAACTTCAACTAAGAAAGGTCTGTCTAGTTTATCGCGAAGCATAGATGGGCTGCTGGGGTTTGTTAGTAGCCGGTTAGAGAATGCCGTCTATGTCATTAATCTACGCGATTTCACTTCTTTGATTAAGATTAGGGTAGGGAGTAATCCGGGCAGACCCTGGGGCACAACCGATGGTAGTTATATGCTAGTGCCGAATCAGGGTGATAGCACGGTCAGTGTGATCTCCGCTTCGAGTTTGCAGAGCATATATACTGTTTCCACAGTGAATAGCCCTATATCAATCAACTCTGGTTGGCTAGATACCACAGCAGCCGTATTGGGTGCACATGGTGCTATTGGTTTTATTGATGTAATTAAGGGTACTGCTGGAAAGGAGTATGATCTTAAAAATGTGCCACATGAAGGTATTGTGACCTCCGATTCAAAAACGCTTCTGATTCCTGTTGCAGGTAAGGGAGCAATTTCGTTTTTTGATATGAGAACACGCTCTTTGACTTCCGAAATTAGTGGTTTACCTAAAGATATCGGCGCTGCGACCTTGGCTGTTTCTAATAATTTATGTCATTAAGGAGTACGATATTTATATGCTAGATAAGTGGATTATATCTATGCTCAAAATCGTATTGCTATCGGTTTTTTTTTCAGCTCATGGGGTGGCAACGGAGGTCGTTTCAGGGGAATTTGAACTAGTGGATCACAATGGCAATCTGGTGACTCAGTCTACTTACAGCAATAAACTGCGATTGGTCTTTTTTGGTTTCACCCGTTGCCCGATTATATGTCCGACCACTATGTCTGAGATATCTAAGGTCATGTCCCTATTAGGCGAACGTTCCCATCAGGTGCAGCCAATTTTCATCAGTATTGATCCTGATTATGATACTCCTGAGACGGTAGCGGATTATATCAGTATATTTCATCCTTCCATCGTTGGCCTGACGGGCACTCCCGACCAGACTAAGCGGGCCGCTAATAGTTATAATGTGACCTATGGCAAGGGGCCTGTTAATAGTATGGGTTATGCAGAGGAGATATATCACACATCCTACCTTTATTTGATGGATCGCAACGGCGATCTTCTTGATTTGATTGGCTACGGCGCCAAACCTAAAGTTATATTGGATAAGATGAAGGAGTATTTATGAACATCTACTTATGTTTGCAGGCATCACTATTACTATTTTTATCCAATACTTTACAAGCTGCTGATATCCAGCTGAATGAGGGTTGGGTTAGCGCGCCACTGACTAAAAGCGCTAGTACGGTAGCTGCTTTCGGTGTTATTGCTAACCTGAGTCAGCAAGAGGTCTCTATTGTTGGGGCAAGTAGCGACTACGCTGAGAAAGTGCAGTTTCATCGTATAGAGCATATAGAGGGGTTAGTGAAAATGGTCTTGGTGCCGTCCATCCAAATTCCCTCCAAGGGACAGGTCTCGCTGACAGCTGATGGGGTTCATCTAATGTTAATGGGGTTGCAAAAAATGCCTTGGAAGGAAGACTTTATTAGCATACAGTTTGATTTAAATAATGGGGATGAGGTTACTCATCACTATGAGCTTCGTGACCGTAATCAGACTACAGGGAAAGAGCGCGGCGATCATTAAAATACTCCTTAAGTAATAGTGCCAGTCCTAACATTATAAGTAAGAGCTACATGCAATGTTCACCTAGTACTAAATTAAGATCAGAGATATTAGCCCATTCAGCTAGTGAGGCATCATAAAGACGCACATCCTGGTAGCCAAGAATTTCTTTAAGAACAAACCAGGGGGGTGCGGCATGAAGCCCTTCGTTGCAATAGGTGACAATGGTCTTTGTATTATTAATGTCGTGAGCCCCATAGATCTCCCGCAAGTCTATAGCTGACTTAAAAGTACCATTTGCATTGAGATTCTCTTGCCAGGGAATACTTTGGGCACCATATATATGCCCAGGATATTTATGAATAACATTATTATGGAAGGTTTTTCCTATTACTGCTCCAGTGTATTGATCTCGAGGTCGCCCATCTACCAGGGTGAAGTTTTTATCTGTTAGACGAGACTCGATATAGGGCTTATAAGTAATTAAAGACTTGTTAATCGTTAGGATCTGATAGTTAGAAGGTTCTATTCCGCTCTCATTAGATACAAAGGTTCTGCCGCTGAGAAGCCAAGCGTCTTGACCCCCATCCAGAATATGTAATTTTTTGTGACCATAATAACTGAGCATCCAAAACATTCTAGTGGATAGTCTACTATCCATATTGTCGTATAAGACTATCGTAGAATCTGCTTCAATACCTAGACGCTGAGCGAGCTTTTCAAATGCTATGGGTGGTAAAACATTAAACAACTTAGGCTTATTTTGGTCACTGATGTCTTGAGTCCAATCTACGTAACGAGCTGTTGGAATATGCCCTTGGCGATAACTTTTGGATGTACTTCCGAGGCTTAGCAAAACTATATCTGAACGATGCAAATTAGCCTCAAGCCAGTCGCTAGTAATCAATGCATTACTGTTGTGGGTAATAGGCAAAGGGGGTTCAGAGGACGAGCATCCTGCTATAAAAACAAATAATAAAAAGAAGATAAACTTCATGATAACACCCTAAAGTATGAAATCTTGATAGATAGTAACGGTAAAGCCTTCCTGTTATTAATTCCCATAGGTTCATGGTAATTTAAATAGATCTTCAACGGAACAAGTTAGTTTGTTTGCAATTTGTAGTGTGAGAGCTATTTGTGGGTTCTACCTTAGTTAATGATACTAAAGCTCCCCACTTACCAGACGACCACCTAAAATTGTGGCCACTGGCCGAATACTTTTGATTTGATCTTCCGGAATAGTTAAGTAGTCTTGATCTAGCACTAGCATATCAGCCATGAATCCAGGCCTAATTGAACCTAAATTAGCTTCTTGAAACATCAAGTAGGCATTTGACCGAGTGTGAGCTATTAGCGCCTCCTCTCTGGACAGTGTCTGGCGCATTACCAAATCACCATTTAGCGCTTGTCCCGTGATTGCCCACCAAAGTGTGACAAAGGGTGAAATTTGATTCGCTTTGGTGCCATCTGTTCCAAGCCCAAAAGGTATCCCACTATCTTGTATTAAACGAAGCGGCGGCATGTCTAATGAGGCGTCACCAAACTTCTCAGTTATTTGATGTCGGTCTCCGAGTACAGATATGCTTCGCATCTGTAGGTTCACACCAAGCTGCCGCGCTCTCTGGATTTGACTGGCTCCGATATTATCAGCATGAGTAATCGACCAACGTAATTGTCGCAAAGGGAACTCTTTGTTAATGTCTGTCATAACATCAAATAATACATCTATAGTTTCGGGTTGCATTGCATGAGTTTGTACAGGCCAAGCTTGAGAAGCTGCAGCTTCCAGAATCTTGCGTCCAATGCTGAGTTCAAAGGTACTTGGCGACTTAGCATCAAGTTCATCATCCCAGTGGAATGGGCCATAATAAATCTCGCCCATTGCGATTAAATCAAATGCAGCAGATCCTTGGAATGGTTTTGTAGAATGAATTCTTTTTATTAATAAATCAGCGGCCTCTGGGGAGTTTGGAACGCCTGCGTTCAAGGTATGAAAAACTCGCAAAGTAATACCCTCAGAGTCTGCCAGCTGCTTTGTGCGAGCATAACTTTCTTGCTTGATTCCAACGCCGCCAGGATCGTACACGCTGGTTAATCCAAGCTCGTTGTAGTACTTAAAGGCGAGCTTGATTGCATCCTCTTGCTCATCAGACGGCACAGATGGGAACTGCTTTATTGCTTCAGAAATCATTGGGAACCCGCCATTCAGACGGCCAGTAGCATTGCCATTATCATCCCACACCACATACTGAGACAACCCTTGGGCTTTGCCGATTGGCGTTGAAGACGACGACATCGGTATCCCCATAGCTTTAAACCAAGCAGAATTCCCATAAATATGATCATACACAGATTGTAGAATCACAGGCCGATCAGTAGCGATGCTGTCAAGCTCTGCTAGAGTAAAGTCAGCTTGGCTGTCTATAAACTGACTCTCTTGCCATCCCCCAAGAGACATAAGCCATGCCCCTTTGGGTAATGTTTTGCTTTTATTTCGAAGAATTTTTAACGCCTTCGAACGAGTTGTAACGCCATCTAAACGCGGGTCGTTCGGCCAATATTCGGTCGCACGCACCACGTGATTATGATTATCGATTAGACCAGGAATCATTGTTTTTCCTGCCAAATCGATCCTCTGAGTCTGAGCGTCGGCTAGAGATGTTATCGCGTCGTTATTTCCAACAGCGATAATTCTCTCCCCTTTAACAGCTACCGCTTGTTGAATCGAAAAGTAATCATCGACGGTAATAATTTTGCCATTGGTATATATTTGATCCGGCACTTGCTGCGCTTGCGCAGAGAAAACGATACATAATTGAACAAGCCATGCAGCCAGAGTCCCTCTATAAAATTTCATGAAAAGTCCTCATAAAGTCAAAAAGTCAAAAAGTCTAATTATAGAAACCAATAGAATCACCCTTAGTAGTAACCCCTAACCCGTTTAACAATCGATTCGAATAATTGAAATAGGCGGCTACCTGGTTTACCTCAAGAATCTCGCCGTCGGTACAACTATTATAGCGAAGGTTCTCGATATCTGAGACATCCATTGTTGCCACGTTGCTCGTCAATTTCGCGGCGTATTGGAGTAGAGCTAAATTTTTTCCATCGAACTGAGTCTGTGGCGTTCGGGCATGTAAGCAGTCTAAAATTTCATCGCTACGTTGTTCATCATTAAGCAAACGGCGCGCGTTCATGAAATGATGAGTAAGGCTGTAAGTACAATCATTAATGATACTGACATAAGACGCAACGACTTCAAGAAACCACAATGGCGTCGTTATGTCCTCGTGATGTAATACGCTCCGATAAAGCGTTACATGTCCGTGCATCGTATGCGGTCTTAAAGAATGAACTTTCATGACATTGTCAACAGTGCCATGGGGAGTCATTGCTTCGTCATATAACTCTCGCAGAACGCCAGTTGCCTCATTTTCTGGAATCATTTTAATCCAAGCAGTCATTGGTTACTCCGTCCGTCTGTTGCTAGCTTTTTTAGTTTGCCGAAATATGCCATAGCCCATATAGGCGAGGGCAATGGACAATAGTGGGTTGATTAAATTAAAAAATGCATATGGTGCAAACTCCAGTGGCGACATGCCAAGTACCCCTGTTATGAAGGCACCCGAGGTTGTCCAAGGAATAATCGATGTACTGCAAGTTGCGCCTTCTTCCAGACATCGGGACAGCATGTGTTTCTCGAGTCCGTCTTCCTCGTAGGAATTTTTGAATATCTGACCTCCGAATATAATCGAGAGATAGGCCTCACCCATGCTCATGTTAGCGGCAATACCGGCTCCGATTGTAGTGGCCATGAGGGTTGCTGATCGCTTGATGCGTTTCAGTAGGCCACTAAGCAGTATTTGGACGAAGCCTGTGCGATCAAGGATGCCGCCAAGCGACAATGCAAGTAGCGCGAGAGACATCGTCCACATCATACTGTTTATACCACCTCGGCTCAGCAACCTATCTAGTTGTTGGAGACCCGTATCTGCAACATAGCCTGTGTGCAAACTATTTAGCACGTCTGTAATGCCCCGTTCTTGAGTTAGAACAGCCAGCACCACGGCGGCAGCTACACTGGCGAGCATGGCCACTTCGGCGGGCGCTCGTTTTAGGCTGAGCAGGAACAGTACTGCGAGCGGCAACAGTGTCAGCGGACCGATCTTGAACTCGATAGCTAGGTGTTGCTTTAGTACTAGTAACTCTTCGGCGGATAGAGTTTGGCCGCTGTGATATAGGCCAATCACAGTAAAAGCGATCAGACAAATGATGTAGGTCGGCACCGTCGTAAACATCATCGACTTAATGTGTGAGTACAGATCTGTATCGGCACTCATAGCGGCGAGATTTGTGGTGTCTGAAACCGGCGACATCTTGTCACCGAAAGTTGCCCCAGAAACGACCATCCCGGCGACCAATGGTAACGGAATGCCCAGCGCATCGCCCAGTCCCATAAGCACAACGCCGATGGTGGCAATAGTTCCCCATGCAGTGCCGGTCGCAAGCGACATGAGACTACAGAGTACCAATCCGGCGGGCAGGAAGAAGGTTGGGTGGAGTAAGTCGATGCCGTAGTAGATGAGGCCGCCAATCGTCCCACTCTCGATCAATGCGGCAACAAGTACGCCAATCAGGAAAAAGATAAAGATTGCCCCCAGGCCCTTTTCGATCCCCGAGATCATCGCTGATTTGATTTCCTGAAAGTGAAATCCAATGATTACAGAGTGGCCCGCAACCCAAATCAGTGCAATCAACAGCAGGCTATGGAGACTGATGCCGAGCCATAGCAAACCAACAATCACAATCACGATCACACCACCAAAAGCGACCAGCGAATGCCAAAAATTAGGCGTTTGTGACTGTTTCATAAGTTTATCTCCTCAGGAGTAGCGAATGGTAGAGTAAAATAAGTTGTATAAATAATTATTCATAGTAACCCTTAATGGTTTCTGGTTGGCCGTCCAGCATGATTGACTGGTAGCGGTTTGCCGAGAATGCGGTGCAGACTGTCATTAAT
>MDSW01132300.1_pt1 | contig 28107 bp, 25 predicted proteins | sample 811171 | NCBI WGS metagenome assembly MDSW01 (sample SAMN05326641, study PRJNA326480) | marine metagenome | isolation source: seawater | place: Atlantic Ocean: North West | collected 2012 | reverse complement strand
CTTGATTTATATAATCTATCTTGATTGAAGCTACTATTAAAGATTTCTCTTTGAAATTAATACCCCATCTTTTAAAAAATAATATACGAGCATCTTCTAAATAACTTAAAAAAGTTGCATTATTAACATGTTTAAAAGCATCAAGATCTCTAAAACGAGTTTTTATTTTATGTTGAAAATAAAAATCATTAATTTTTATTTTTTTCAAATCTATTTGCATTAATTTATTTTTTAGATTTTAAAAAACTAGTTGTGTTTTCTATAAGATCCTTTTTGATTTCTTCTACAAGATTACCTGAAGCCCCATTTTCTTCAAAACAATCACGAATATCTTCTTTTTTATTATCATAAGACTCAAGGAATTCATTCATCGATTTTAATGTATTTTGTTTTATTTTTTCAACTTCATTTTTATTATTCTTCTCAAAATCCTCTGTTATATTTAAAACAAAACATTTACATTTTAAATTTTCTACAGATTTATTCTCAATACAATATAGTTCATTCATTTTATCAAAAATATTTGTTTTAGAAAAATGGAAATAAGCAAAAAAAGAAACTATAAGTATTAAAAAAAGAAAAACTATTTTTAATAAAATTTTAGTTACAAATTTTATTATTAACCAAATAAAAAGACAGCAAAAAATTATTATAATAATTTGAAAAATACCCATAATTATATTTTCTCTCTTAACACTTTTAAAATCTTAAACATAGCAAAAGTATCCATTTTACAATACTCTAATAAATCATTTCGAATCTTTTTTTGCTCTTCAATAGATTTATGATGCAAATTTGAGAACTCTAAACTAGCCAAATCACCTTTATTAATAGATAAATCTTCATATGTTAAATCTGGAACTAAAGCTGGTAAAACTTTTTTAATTGAATAACTACCCTGCATCTCTGGCACATAATACCATTTTTCTTTAAAGGGAATCATTAAATCTTTCATCCTATCAATAATTTTTTGCAAATCAGATTTATAATTAGGAAAGATTTTTATTAAGTCTTCTAATTTACTTCTTTCAAATCCAATATTATACACAAGAATATCACCATCAAATTGTAAATTTTTAATTAAAGATTTAATGAAAGGCTCCCTAGGATCTTCATTTGAAGATCCTAAAAATTCATAATGATTTTTAATTTCAGTATTTGATTCATGATGTAATGAGTATTGAAAAGGAATATGCTGATAAGGCCTCACACCGTCAAAAACAGGAACTCCATAGGCAAATGTTTCAAAATCTAAATGAAAAACATCATACGTTAAATTATCAATAAATTCTTTTATCTTTTTTTTATTGAAAAGACTAGTTTGATTAATTTCACAATCTACTTGAATCCTCTGATTTGAAGACATTTTAGTTTCTAAAGGAATATCTTTTATATTAATATACCCACTATTATAAAGCCCCCATTTAGTTTCAGCCTTTAGTCTACTTATATTTAAAACAGAATAGTCTGGAACATCTTTCCAACAATAGCTCTTAAAATCACATTCATAAGGTTTGCTACAGTGCTTCCCTATATCAATTTTCGGAACAGCATCTTGAGTAAGAACATTATGAAGATTTTTTAATTCAATTGGAACCAAATCAATTTTGTTTTGAATTTTCTCTAACACTGGTGTTATTTTAAATAACTTAGAAATATCTAGCTCTCCATTTTTAACATACTTATTATCAATATGAATAATTGAAACACTTGCTATATTCAACCCACATTTTTTTAAAATAAAATACTGTAGCGATGCATCATTTATATATGTTTCTGACACACTAGTAGAACTTTTAACTTCATAAATATGCCACTGATCACCTTTTTTAACTAAAATATCTACAAAACATCTAACATAATCATATTCAAAACCAGCTTCATATATTATTTTTTCACCATTTTTTATTAAAGATTGAGTATAATCAATAGCTTCTGGTAATTTAGTATAATCTTTAGGACTTGCATCAACTCCATTAGGAAATAAATTTTGAGCTAATAGCCCAACTTGATTTCCAACATCAAAAATATTTTGTTTAGCTAATCCAACTTCATCAGCTAATTCAGGTTGAAATTTTTTAAGATATAAAGCTTTTTCACATTGTAAACCTGTTATAAAAGTAGATTTAGATAAATATTTTCTGGCCATTTTTTTTAATTAAAAAGGATTTTTTTGATTATATCTAAATATAATGATTAAATTAACAAGCAACTAAAGACCCACACTTAAGATTTAAGTTAAAAACTAGAGTTAATAAACCAATTTAAATTTTAAATATGTTCAAACAAAGAAAAATATTTATATTTTTTTTCCTTTTCATCTTCTCTTTTTTTGATATAAAATCTCAAGAAACAAACCTAAAAGGCCTATCTAAAATAAAATTAAAAGAGATTATTAACGAATTGGGGCATAAAAATGACAGTCTGCTAAAGCACTATCATGGGCAACAAATTCAACTTGATTCATTGAAGCACGAAATGTGGATTGATGGAGAAGAATATTCTATTAAAGAAACAGGGGTGAGTTTTAAAAAATGGGATTCTAAAGGCGGACGTTTTGCATATATGAAAAAAACAAACCTAAAAGGTCTATCTAAAATGAGATTAAAATTGATTATTAACGAAGTAAAAAATAAAAATGATAGTCTTTTGAAAGTAAATATTCAAAACAAAAAATTATATCAAGAATTAAAGGATAGTTATGAAACTTTAACAAAGGTAGATTCCTTAAATTTAATTTTCATGGGAGATATTATGGGGCATGACAGCCAAATCAAATCTGCTTATAACAAAAAAACAAATACATATAATTACGATTCAGTTTTTGAAGAAGTTAAAGATCTAATTTCAAACGCTGACTTTGCAATTGCAAATCTAGAAGTGACACTAGCCGGCCCCCCTTTTAAAGGTTACCCTAGATTTTCATCACCTAAAGATCTTGCTGTTTCATGTAAAAAAAGTGGAATTGATGTTTTAGTGACATCTAATAATCATACATGCGATAGAGGAAAAAAAGGAATAATAAGAACATTAGATATCTTAGACTCTTTAGAGATAAAACATACTGGCAGCTTCAGAGACTCTTTAGAATTTAAAAAAAATAACTTACTAGTTTTAGAAAAAAACAACATCAAAGTTGGATTACTAAATTATACTTTTAGTACCAACGGAATAGCTATTCCATATCCAACAATAGTAAATAAAATTGATACAATCGCTATATTAAAAGACATAAAAAAAAGTAAAACACAAGAACTTGATAAACTCATTGTATTTATTCATTGGGGACCAGAATACCAATCAAAACCCTCTAATAATCAAAAAAAAATAGCTAAGTTTTTATTTAATAATGGAGTTGATATAATTATAGGAGCCCACCCTCATGTATTACAAAAAATGGAATATTTTACAGACTTTGGAGAAGAAAATGCACAATTAATAGCATATTCATTAGGAAACTATGTCTCAAACCAAAGAGATAGAAAAAAAGATGGAGGTGCTATGATTGAATTAACAATAACAAAAAATCAAGAAAAAACTAAAATTATAGAGCCTTATTATCATTTAACTTGGGTGCATAAACCCATCATTAATGGTAAAAAAATTTTTAAAATACTCCCTTGTGAAAAATATGAAAGAAACGAATTCAAAGATTTAGATTTAAAATCTAAAAATGCAATGAAATTATTTATAGCAGATTCTAGAAAATTACTTGGAAAAGAAAATAAAAATATAACCGAAAAGTAACTCTTACTTAGAATAGTATTTTTTCTCTACTGAACCATCATCAAAAATATATACTACAAAACCATTTTTTTGAATAAAATTCACATCTCTACCTAATATATCAAAAACTTTAAAAATACTTTTATTAATATTGTTTTCTATTAAACCAATACCATCACAAGCATCACCTATTCCATCTTCATTTAAATCATCTTGATTCGGATTATAAACATCAACACAATTATCAAATGAATCACAAACACCATCTCCATCAAAATCTTCGAAACAATCACCATCACAATCTAAATAAGAAACTCCATATATATCTATTGGAAAAATACATGAACCATCATCATCAGTGGCACTTTCATTATAATTACATGCTATGGAATCAGTACATCCTAAAACGTTAATTACATTAGAAGGCCAAGGCCAAGGAAATGTAATCGGTTCAAAATCGATACCTGGAACCCATAACTCGTTACCAAACTCATAAGCCCCAATATCTGGAGAATCACCTTGAAAACCATCTGTAATATTAACTTGAATGACATTAGGATGAGTTGCTATTGGATATTCCGTGGTATTAATTATTTTTCCTTGATCAATTAACAAAGAGTCATTTGGAATAAAATTATACAAATATCTATCTTCTAATACTGAACTAACATCATAAATAAACTCAGTTGAAGTTGTTAAAAGAGGTTCTATAGTAGCTGTATTATTATTAGTATGATCACCAAATAAAGAATAATTATTATCAGTTATGCCTGGAATACTATCCTCACTAGGCACATCATTGGTTCTGTGATTTGAAATCACATCAGCGGCATTATTTTCTGTATAAGTATCTAAATTTATTAAACCATTTTCATCTAGAATTAAAATATCTGTTTTATCACAATTAAATACTGTATTATTATAAATTTCATGATGATCACCCTTTATCATCATTCCAATTCCACCGTAACCATCTTTTCCAATATTCCAAATTACATTATGATGAGCTAAACCTTCAGTTCCTGCAATATCAGCAGAACCTGAGGGGGCATCAAAACGAAATCCCATTTTTTCAGTATCATGTAACCAATTATAGCATGTCTCAGAAGATACAGCAATATTTTTTGTAATCTGAACAATAGCTCCATCACTTTGAGCTAATCCTGTATTTGAAATATCATTAAATGAAATTTTCGCATACTCTCCAAGATTTAAAGTAGCTGAAGCACCAGTAGTATGCATAATATTATGACTAAATAACATATTAGAACCTGTCGCATAAATCGAAACTCCAAAACCTTGAGTTTCTGCACAAGACCAATCAATATGATGAAAATAATTATTTGTAATAATATGATTATCTCCCGCTAAAATAAGACCTTCTCCGTCACTATACTCAAAAACATTATTAGAAAAAGTGCAATTAAAACTAGAAGAAACAGAGGGCAAAGACCCTGAAATTAAATCCTGATCTATATTAGTAACTAAAGGAGATGTTGTATCACCCAACATTCTTTTTGAATAGCTCGGAAAACTAAAAACATTATCAGTAATTAATATATTATTCCCATTTTGAATAGTAACTGTTGAGGCGAAAAATTTAATTCCCTGTAAAGTAACATTTTCACAATTTGAAAAATTCAAGGAAAAAGTTTTATTTTTACCTCTAATAATTTTATTTTCCAAATCAGAACCATCTCCACTTGAACTCCAAACATATAAAACGCCATTTTCATAAAACCATTCATTAGGAGAATCTAAAAAGGATAGGTTTCCTTCTAAAAAGTAATAATGATGTTTATCTCTATATTCGTTTCCTATTGGAGTATATTGGAATTTTTTATTAGAAATATCTAAACCTGTCTCTAAAACAGTTCTTACTTTTGTTTTAAATGAGCCAAAATTAGCAATTAAAAGAGCGCCTAAAATATCATCATTAGAAAAATCTGATAAACTTTTATTTTCTAATAATAAAGAATCTATATTGGTTATATCATTAACGACACCATCTTGATCTTCATCTAAAGAATGAGCCCAGGTATCATTGTTAAATATAATATCATTTTCAAAAGAACTATTTGGCCATCTTGCCATTATCATCTCTTGTTCATCAATAAATAATTGCCATATATCTTGATTAATATTTGTTTTATAAACATTTTGACTATGTTCAGTCCAAACTGCATCTATAACACCGGGTTCATTAATTGTTATTGTACCATTAAAAACTACATTATCATCAGAATTTGCTTTAATAACAACATTTGAAGCTGTAACTGTCTCAGAATTTGTATAAACACCTTCCAATAACAAAACTTCAGATGCTCCAAAATCAATAGCTTTCTGAATAGAGAAAAATGGATTATTTAAAGTACCTTGACCGACACTGTCATTACCTAAATTCGACACATAAACAACTTGAGAAAAAACAATGTTTATAGTTAAAAAAAAACAAAAAAAAATAGTAGTTTTTTTTACATACATTTTTTTAAAAAATTACAATTAATAAAAAATTATAAAAACAAATATCTGAAAAAAAATATTAGTGAATATATTTTTGAATAATTTTAAAAAACTATATTTGGAGAGTATTATACCCTAACCCAAAATAATAACTTACAAGGACAAACTATGGAATTATTAGGAATGTCAATAAATGAAATATTAATACTAACAGCAGTAATTTTAATATTAATTGATATATTTTTTGTTTCTGATTTACCTACACTTATAGCTTATATTATAATAACTTTTACTATTGCTAAAGAAATAGATCTACCAATATTATATCAAATAGCTTTTGGACTCTTAATATTATTTACTTTGGTGGTTTTTCATTACAAGATATGGAGAACAGTATTGTCAGAAATAAATGATAGATTCATAGCACCAACTAAACACGAAGGAGGTTTAGAAGGGTTAATTGGAAAACAAGGTGAAATAAAAGAAATTGAAGGAAAAAAATTTATTTTAATAAATGATGAAGTTCATTTATTTGAAACAGAAAAAGACCCTAAAGTTGGAGATAGTTACAAAATAATAGATGTAAAATCAAATAAATTGATAATTTAAAAAAAAAAAAATGGCATTAATTTATACAGTACCACAAAACCATGTTGTTCTAATTAAAAGATTTGGGAAACATGCACGAGTTCAAAGAAATGGATTAAGATTTAAAATACCTATCATTGAAAGTATTAAAACTGTTCATGAATGGGGAGGCTCTGCTAACAAATATGGAAGATTTATTGAGTTGTCTGAACAGCAAACTGACACACCTCCAAGACAATGCCAAACACTTGACAATGTAACAATCGATGCAAATGCTTCAATTTATTGGAGAATAACAGACCCTGTAAAGGCTGTTTATGACATAGATGTTTTACCTAGATCAATCGCTGACATAGCTTTAAATGCATTAAGAGCTAATATTGGGAAAATAAAACTCGACCAATTATTATCAGAAAGACAAAATCTAAATCAAACAATTGCAGCTCAATTAGCAGAAAGTGGAGCTAAATGGGGAGTTACGTTTACTAGAGTAGAAATTCAAGAAATAAATTACTCAAGTGAAACAGCAGAGGCTATGATGCAAGAAATGACTGCTGAAAGAAAAAAACGTGCTGAAATAGCGGAAGCAGAAGGAATTGCAGAAGCAACACTTATAAAAGCAAAAGCACAAGCTGATGCCATCAAAATAATAGCTGAGGCGGAGAGTTCATATCTTTCTATTCTGAAAAAAAATACTACTGCAGAAGTAGCAGGAAATATAGTTTTTCAACAAAAATATATTGATGGGATAGAAAAAATCACCAAAAACAGTTCAGAAGGACAAACAAAAGTATTCTTACCAACTGATTTTAAGGGAATGATAATGGAATAAAAATATAAAACAGGCAATCAATACAACCAAAATTTTTCCTTTGCGATATTAATATCAACATATTCGGAAATACCATTTATATTTCCTTTTTCTGTAAATTGCCATATATCCCAATTTTTCCCGTCTAACAAATTAGGTTCATATTTTCTATTATTATACCTACCGATCATAAGTCTATATTCTTTTAGATGTTCTTTTAGATAAGTATTATAAAATCTTTGAGTAGAATAAATTAATGGCTTTTGGCCATAATAATTTTCACATAAATCTAAAAAAATATTTAGTTGTTTTAAATACTTTTTTAGAGACTTACCCATTCGCTCACAATCTACTAAAACTGGTAAATCTTTATCATTTTTCGGATAAGTCTTTTTAAATTCTTTAAATTGTTTTTTTCCATTTGTAATTGGTGAAAAAAAATGATAAACACCAACTCTCAAGCCATTTTCTTTAGCATTTCTATAATTATACTTAAATCTTTTATCTTTCCAAGTAACCCCCTCTGTGGCTTTAATATAAACAAACTCAATTTTTGGATTATTGTGATTAGAAACCTTTTTCCAATCTATTTTTTCTTGATGATGTGAGACATCTATACCATAAATTATGTCATCATTAAACTTCTCATCTTGATTAAACTTTTGTTTTTCAGCTGAAGGAATTAAAAATGCACAAACAACCAAACAACTCAGAAAAACTATACTAAATGCTATTTTTTTTTTCATAATTCAAAAAACTATTTGATTTCATAAATCTGTTTAACATTTATATATGCTGTCTTGTTCTTATTAGCAGTATTTAAAGTACCACCCCAAGAAAATGAATCATTTGAATTTGCTCCTAAAATTTGAAACACTCCAATATTAGATGATAAAACACCCCCTAAAGTACCATCAGCACCCTCTATTGCTGTTTTGGCTCTAAGTAAACCATCTTCTGAGGCCAACTTAATCATTTCTATTTTTAACTCACCTAATTTTGTATAATAATATTTAGGAGGAAATGAGGTCAAAAAAATATTTTTTTCAATCAAATCAGTAATTTCATTTGAAATTTGCTCAACAAGTTCAATATCAGATGAAGAAACTTTTAATTGCTGAATTAATTCAAAACCAGTAAATATTTGCTCTCTATCAATAATTTTTCCTTCATCATTAAAATAATTTTTTTGTTTATATTTTTTTTCAATATCAATAGAAAGAAAATTAAAATTTTCTTTCTTTAACCCCTTTTTAATTAAAAAAGACTCAATAATATCACGATCATTCTTAATTTGAGTATATGCTTTTTTTAAATCCATATTAGAAGCTGTAAAAGAACCCGACCAAACAACTAAATCAGAAGTAAAATTCAAAGAAGCAGAACCTGTAACAGATATTTCCGAACTACTTCCTTTAAAAAAATACCGTCCGCTAGAACTTAACACAATCGCTAGTGAAAAGATTGCTACTGCAAAAATTATATACACTCCTAGTTTACTGAATTCGTTGATTTTTTTCATTTTTTAAAATTTTAAAGGTTAATTATTTAATTGTATTTCTTTTATAGCCTATTTTACTATCTGTTTCCAATTGATAGCTTATATCTTCTTTTTGACTTAACTGAGAACTTATATATAAAAAAGTAAACAAACCTGTCAAAAAAGACAAAACAACAAGACATCCTATTGAAAAAAAAGTAACTACCATATTTATTATTTTTTAGAATTAAAATTTTTAAATGAATCTTTAATTTGATTACCTAATTCATCCCAATATTTCTTTACACCATTGATTTCCTCTAAATACAATTGGCCGTTTTCATACCATTGTCTAGAAGGAAAATTATCATCACCATGAAAATGTTCACTTTCTATTTGGCCATTATCAAACCAAGATTTAGAGATACCAAATAAATTACCGTATTTATAATTAGTTAAATCTATTATTTTACCACTTTCATTATAAAACTTTTCAAAACCATGTTTCAGCCCATTTTTATATTGTGTTTCTCTTTCTAATAAACCAACATCGTACCAAGTTTTTTGAGTTCCATGAAGAAGACCTTGTTTAAAAACAGATTCTTTTATTGGATAGTCTTTGTAAACTTTACCATTTAACTCAAATGGTTCAGGAAACATATTGCTATACTCAACGTGGACTCCATTCATTAATTCACCATCAGCTTGATAAAAAATTGAAACTCTCTTACTATCAGAAATTAATTGTCCATTTTCATAATATTCTTTTCTTGTGCCTTGTCTTTCTTCCCATTTTAATTTACCGTTAGAGTAATAACCTTCTCTAATTTCACCCTCAATTTCATCATACCAACTTTTCTCCTCCAAATTTCCATCTAGATTATAATTTGTAGTAACACCATCTTTAAATTCTATATATAAAACCTCCCCAGTTAAATATTCTTTTGTGTTACCTTTTTTATCTCTAAAATATTTTAAATCTCCATTTTCATAATATTCTTTTAAATTACCTTCTTTATCTGTTTCTGATTGTATTTGACCATTTTTGAATTTTTTTTCTTTCATAAACCCCCTTTCTTTATTTGCAAAAAACCATAATGTATACCACATTTTTGAAAACCAAAAAATGAATGATTTTTTAAAATTTGGAGTAAAAATCCAAACCTGAAAAAGTAACCAAAAAAAGCCCCAAAATATTACCCCCAAAGTAGTAGAAAAAAGACTAAAAACTGTGTGTTTAGTAACTAGTGCTATAAGTAAAAAGAATATAGATATTGTAAAAAATGCAGTTACTGCTGGAACAATGAATGTAAGCAATAACTTGACAGGACTATATTTTATATAACTATTCATTTATAATTTATATATAATTTTTCTTCTTTTATAAAAAACAAATCTTGAAGTCAGAAAGACTATTAAGAAAAGAGTGCTTCTTTTTTATCCTTCAAATACAAAGACTTAGTAAACGATTGTATGATCTAAAAAAAAACGAATTGATTTTCGTTACAATGAATTTTTAGAAAAAATCGGAAATACAATGTTACAAATAAAGGCTTATGAAAACTTTCTTTACAAAAAAAAGATATTAACAGGCTTAAGTTGATATCGGTTTTTTTATAGAGTTCTAATAAACAGTGTATGGAATTAATTCTTGGAAAAATAAAACAAGAGATGTTTTTAAAAATAAAGTTAATGAAAGACAAATTGCAATAAATAATATTGCATCTTTAGTGTTATCATTACTTACTTCAAACAAAATATTTCTTTACTTTTTATTTAAAAAAAAAAAATTATTAAATTGGGGGAAATATAACCCTACCCCAAATGAAGAACCAACTACAAAAAGAATTAGACAATCAATCTTTTATAGAAAGAGTATTTGAAAAAGGACTTTGGAATATTCGCTTTATTGTTTTACTTGCGGTATTATTTTCAATTTTAGCTGCAATTTCATTATTTATAATAGGAAGCTGGGAAATAGTAGATTCGATAATGCATAAAAACCCCATTACTAATCTAGGAAAGGAAGTTGGTGTTGGAGGAGACAATGTTATCATTAAAGATCACTTTCCTTTATTATTAAAACTGATTTCAGCAATAGATTTATATTTAATTGGTGTTGTTCTACTAATATTTGGATTTGGTTTATATGAATTATTTATTTCTAAAATTGATATTGCAAGAAAAGATGAATCTGTAACTATTTTAGAAATTGATAATCTTGATGAATTAAAATCAAAACTAATCAATGTTATAATTATGGTATTAATTATATCATTTTTTGAGAGAATATTAGAAAATGCAAAATCATTCAATTCACCTCAAGACATGATGTTTTTTGCAGCTTCTATTCTTGCTTTAGCAGTCGGGGTTTATTTTATACGAATACCAAAGAAAAAAGAAAAATAACTTTTTTTTTTCAAGAGAAAGATGAAAATTGTAGAACAAAACCCTTTTAGATTATTAGGCATAATAAGCAACGCTTCGGCAAAAGAAACTGAAGAGTCAGAAATAAAAATACTCAGATATTTAGAAGTTGGGAAAAGCGCTAATTTAAAATTTGACATAACACCACCATTAAACAGTATAGACAGAACACAAGATTTAATAATTCAAGCAAAAAACAGAATTCATGATGATTTTGAAAAACTATCTTATTCTATTTTTTGGTTTATAAAAGGATCAAGTATAGATAAAATCGCTCTTGACAAACTTTCATCAGAAAAAAATATTGAAAAAACTCTGGAAACTTTTAAAAAAGGAAGTAGGAGTTTTACTATTTCTAAATCTTCTTTTACCTCTATAATAAACTTTTCTACGCTAGAGATTGCAAGTTACAAATCTCATAAAGACAAAAAAAGATTCAAAAATGCAATCAAGTACAAATATCAAGTAATCCAAGATCAAAAAGTTTTTTTAGAATTTGAAAAACTACTGACTTTAAAAACTCACAAAATTAACCAAAACGAATTCAAAAATAAATTTTTAGAAAACACCAAGAGTCTTTTAAAAGAAGTTTTTCCAAGAACAAATCAGCACAATCTATTATTAGATATTTTTTCAGAAGATCAAAATATTGTCAAAGAATTAGAAGCACAAAGTATCTCAGATATTATTGAAAAAATCAAAGAACACACTACACTGTATAATACATTCTATGCAACAAAAAGCAACCAAAGTATACATCAAATAATAAAATCAAAATCGACTATTTTAAGACAAGCAGAAAAAGTCTTTACTGAAATAGAACCTTATTTAAAAAAATTAAAACGAGTAGCAGGAAAAAATAACTTTCAGTTCACTAACATAGTCGATGAGGCTTACGGATTTGTAAACGGAACTATTGTTTTGTGTTATAATGCAGAAATGGACAACCTTAACAACAAATTGAGAGAAAACTCATGGGATGTAACAACAACTATTAATAAAACTAACTTTAAGCCATATGTATCAATGCTTGAAACAGCATTTAAAAATATATCTTCAATAAATTGCCGAATCAGATCAACAATAAGCACTAATCTTAAAAACATTAAAAAAACCTACAATGATTTAGAGGCGTTAAAAATAAAAAATGGAGTTTCTAGACCACGCGTTAGATTCAATTCAGACAATTGGTCATCTGACAGTTATAGTTCATCTAATTATAACCATTCAAGTGATGAAAATTTTTTAGTTTCTTTCTTTAAAAACATCTTTTTTGGAATCATTGGTTTTATATTAGGACTTATTGGCATAGTAATTCAATGGATAATTGGAATTGCAATAATAGCAATTCCGCTTGCAATTATTGGAGCAATATTAGACGGCTGTTAAATAAAAATCAAAAAACTATGAAAAAAATAATTCTAATCTTAATTCTTCTTAATGGACAAATCTTCAGCCAAGACAATAAAAAAAATCAAGATTCAAGTGTCAGTTTAGAAGAAATGACAAATGTTATTGAAGATTTAAACACATTGAAAAAAGACATTGATAGTAAAATAACAGAATTAAAAGAAATAGAAGAATCTATAACTTTAACAACAGAAGAAAAAAAACAATTAAAAAAATTAAATGACAGGTTTTATAACAAAAAAGGAAGGCCTAAACGAGATGCAAAAGAAGTAACGGCTGAAGATATTATAGAAACACAGATACAATCTCAAGATCTAAACAGACAGAATAATACTATAGAAATTAACAAAATAAAAGACGAGATAAATACAACAAACCAACAACTTGAAGAATTAAAAAAAACACTTAAAGCACATGGAGTCGAAATAAAAGAAACAGAAAAAGGAGTTAAAAATAATTCCTTAAAAACATTAATGAGTTTAATACTGGGCTTGTTATTAATAATAACATCTTTTTTTATTTATAGTTTGATATTAAAAAATAAAAAAAAGGTTCAAAATATTTTAGAAATGGATTTGGAGTTAAAAAATATTTTAGAAAAACAAACTAAAATACTGGAAGAAACAGAAAAGCAAGGTGCAGAAAAAGAAGATTCACAGAATGAGCTAGAGACCGTAAAAGAAGTTGCTGATCAAATTACGAACATGGAAAACAATATATTCCATATGGATAAAGAAACAAGAGGATTAAATAGAATTGAAAGAGCTATACAAAACATAAGACGAAACTTCCACACTAAAGGCTATGAAATACCAAATCTTTTAGGTCAAGAAATATCAAAAGGAGATGTTATAGAAGTAGTAAGTGAAGAAACTGACACTTCAATTGAAAAAGGAAAAAGGATAATCACAGCAGTAGTAAAACCAACTATAAAACTAAATGGAGAAGTTATACAAAAAGCAAAAGTTAAATTAAAATCAAATTTATAAAATGGCAAGATTAAAAATAGAATACGGAATAGATTTAGGGACAACTAATTCTGCAATAGCTAGAATTGAAAACGGAAAATCTACTATACTAGAAATTGATAATAGTAAAACTGTCCCTTCTGTAGTTTTATTTGACAGAAGAGATAATGCAGATGTTGGAATACGAGCTTTTAATTCTTCAAAAGAAAAATTCACGGAATTTAAAAGAGATATGGGAAAGAAAGAACTACACAATTCTCCTGATGCTCAGTTAAGTAATGGAACAAAAATAACACCCGAATTACTTTCCTCTGAAGTATTAAAAAAATTAAAAGCAAGAGTAAATGATGAAGTATTTAAATCTGTAGTCATAACAGTTCCCGCCATGTTTGATCTTGGTCAAGTTGACGCCACAAAAAGAGCTGCTAAATTGGCTGGATTTGAACAAGTTGATATAATTATGGAGCCAGTAGCAGCAGCAACTGCATATGGAATGAATAACATTGGAATTAGTGGAAATTGGTTGATTTTTGACTTTGGAGGAGGGACTTTTGATGTTTCTATTCTAAAAGTAGAAGAGGGAATTATGAAAGTTATTGGGTCAGAGGGAGACAATAGGCTTGGAGGTGGTGATTTAGATAGAGCAATCCTGAATGAAATAATGCTGCCAGAGATAAAAAAGAATTTTAATATAGATGGATTAGATGAAGTACAGATGTCATTTTTAAAAAATACATTAAAACATGATGCAGATAAGATTAAAAAAGATCTTTCATTTAATGACACTGTCTCTTTTTTAAGTGATCTGGATGCTTATGGAACGGATGCGGATGGGAAAGAAATAGAATTAGATTGTGAGTTTACTAAAGAAAAATTACAGAAAATTTTTGAACCTTTTTTCATGAAATCAATTAATTGTGTTAAAGATTTGCTCAAAAGAAAAAATCTAACAATTAATGAAATTGATGAATTAATTCTAGTTGGAGGGCCAACACAGATTCCAGCATTTCGAAAACTAATAGAAAAAGAATTAAAAAAGCCTAATGTAGAAGTAAATCCCATGACAGCAGTCGCTGAGGGCGCTGCAATATATGCAGCAAATATAAATAGTCAAATTTCTGACCATGGAAATAAAATAGGAGAATCTGGAGAAGGCAAGGAAGAAATTGTAGAAGAATTAATCGAAATAAACTATGAAGCAAATACAGTAATAGACACTGTTCCCGTATCAATTATAAAAAAAGATCAATCCAAGAAATTATTTGCTATTATTGAAAAAAATGATGGGTCATGGAAATCAGGAAAACAAGAATTAGATGATGTATTTGAATTAGAAAAACTCAATAAAGGGATTAATGTATTTTTAATTAAATTATATGATGATTCTGCAACAGAATTAAAATCTAATATTCCTGAATTTTCAATCATTCATGGAGTAGCAAATCCAAAATCTTCTTTACCATATTTTATTGGAATTGATATTGTGGACACAAGAAAAAAACGAACTATATTCCGATCATTAAAAGGGTTAGAAATTGACAACCCTCTACCAGCAATAGGTCTCTCTAAACCAAATGGAGATTTATTTACCATGCAAGACATAAGACCCGGTGTTGAAGATGATAAAATATTAATAAAAATCTATCAAGCGGCTTCGAAAGCTGAAGGGTCTAGGAGTATACTGAATAATTATAGTGGATTAGAATTTGAAATTAATGGATTAAATGTCCCAAAACTAATCCCAGAAAATTCAGTTATACATATTACAGTGATGGTTGATGTTGATCAAACTATTAAATTTGAAGCTGAATTTCCAGACCTTGATATAGTTATAGATGATCTTCCGCCAGCTGAAATAAAGGCACAAGATAAAGCGCAGAAAGAACAAATAGAACATTTATTTAAAGAAGCAAATGAAATTATTAAAAATCTATCTTCATCATTCCCTATACCGCCAAATCTTAATGATTTAAAATCAGAAAAAGAGAGTATTAAAAAAAGCTGGGAAGACAATCAAGATAGTGATCAAACATTCAGTAATTTACAAAAACTTGTATTACAGTTAGATAAAGCTACTGATACTTTAGAATGGCCAAAACTAGAAGGACGAATTCAAGAGGCAATAAAACGATTGGAAGAAATTGTCGTAAAATGTGAAGCTCAAAAACTAAAGGGACATGAAGAAGACCGAGCGGACTTAACTCGTTTTAAAAATCAATTTAAACAAGTTCAAGAGGTCAAAAATCAAGATTTGGGGCAAGATTTATTTGAAGAAATAGAAAGAAAAAATTTCCAAATTGTTGATAGACATGCAGGTAAAGACCAAGCAATAATGTATATAAGAAGTTTTAATCAGCAGTTTAAATCTGTAAAATGGAAAAATGAAGCACAAGCTAGAGTAGAAGTTGATAAAGGCATGCAAATGATAACATCAGGAGCAACAGAAGATGATTTAAAAAATCAACTAGGAAGAATATTTAGTCAAATGATGGATCCCGACCAAGGCATTGGTGGTGGAGGAATAAAAGGATAGTAATATGTTTAAAAAAAATGACATTATAAATAATGAATTTGAAATACTTTTTCCAATTCAAAATACTACATATGGATCATCATATAGAGCAAAAAAAATAGATGATGGAAAAATATACATGATAAAAGTATATGAAAAGTCTAGGCTTTTAGATTGGCATTTAGACAAAAATGGCAATTTATTAGAAGCTGTAATTCATGAAAAAATAGATCATCCTAATATTTCAAAGTTTGTTTCCTGTAAAGCAATCACTTTTCAAAATCAAGAATTATTTCTTTATGTTGTTGAATTTATTAGTGGTGAAACTCTTCAAGAAAAAATGGATAGAGAAGGACAACCAAATAGTTCATTGGCAAAAAAATGGATGGAAAAAATTATGTCTGCCGCTTCCTATTTACATGAATTATCTAATCCAATTATTCATGCTGACATAACTCCATTAAATATAATGTTGGATATGAGTTCCGGATTACTTGAGCCAATTTTATTTGACTTTGGATTAGCAAAATATAAAAATTATAAAACGTCATATAATTCCACTGTTCCCTCAATATTTTATTGCGCACCTGAACTATTCAATGGCCAACACTCTGTTAAAACAGATATATTTTCACTTGGGGCTTTATATTACACTCTTCTTGAAGGCTACTTTCCATATCACGAAAAATTTAATATAAGTGATATAAATAGTATTGATTTAAAAGAAAAAATAATTGAAAATCGAAATTCAAAATTAACTTTCAATGCTGCAAAAAATCATGAAGAAAATATAAAAGCAAGTATATTAAAATCTCTACTTCCTATTTCCTCAAGATTTGAATCTGTGAATGATTTATATCAAGCATTAACTAAAGAAAAATTGATTTCGCATGAAGAAGTAAAAAAAGAGGAATTAAAAACTGTTTTAACTAAAAAAGAAGGAGAAGGGTTCAAACAAGTTGCTGGAATGGAAAAGTTAAAACAATTAATAAAAGAAGAAGTAATTGAACCATTAAAAGACCCTGAGGCATTCAAAGATTATGGTATTGAACCACCAAATGGGATATTATTTTATGGCCCACCCGGATGTGGAAAAACATTTTTTGCAGAATGTTTATCAGAAGAAATTGGGTTTAATTTCATGAAAGTAAAACCATCTGATGTTGGAAGTAAATATGTTCATGGAGGAAAAGAAAAAATAAAAGAGTTATTTAATTCAGCTAAAGAAAATGCTCCCACTATTTTGTTTATTGATGAAATTGATGCAATGATTCCAGACAGAGAGAGTACTGATATTGGACATCACTATGCTTCAGAAGTAAATGAATGGCTTGTTCAACTTAATAATTGCGGACAACATGATGTATTTATAATAGCAGCCACAAATAAAATGGAAAAGATTGATTCAGCTGTCCTAAGAGCTGGAAGATTTGATAAAAAAATTCTGATACCAGTGCCTGATTTAGACTCAAGACAAGCATTATTTGATTTATATCTAAACAAAAGAAAAAAGGTTTTATCAGATGACATTAATCTAAAAAAATTAAGTGAATTAACACAAAATTATGTTGCTGTTGATATTAAATTAATTGTAAATGATTCTGCTAGAAAAGCACTAAAGAATAGATCAAAAATATCACAAGAAATACTTCAAAAAGTAATTGAAGAAACAACTCCTTCAGTCACTGAAAAAGAAATCTCAAAATATTCTGAAAGCAAAACTGAAGCAAAAAGTCAAGGAAAAAAAATTGGATTTAAAAACAATTAACAGACAAGAAATATGAAAAAAAAAGAATTTACAAAAAACCTCACAAAAGTCGGCTTTTGCTCAATGGCTTGCGATGCAGAAATTCATGAAGATGAAATAAAAAAGTTAAAACAAATAACAGAAAAAGACTTTTATTTTAAAGACTATGAACTCAGTACAGAAATAGATTCTCTAGAAAAAGAATTTAAAAAAAAAGGTATTCTTTTAATAGAAGACATATTAAATCAACAAGTCGATTTAAATTACTCCGAATCACAAAAAATTATACTAATCGAAATTTCCATTGGCATTATTAAAGCGGATAGAAAAATAGAAAAAGAAGAAATAGATTTTGTAAATCAATTGATTATAAATTTAAAAATACCTTCATATATTATTGATTTAAGATTTGGAAAATGGGACAGTATAGATAAAAAAGAAATTACAAGCTCATCAAAAAACAAGTAAATAAATATATTTTTTTGTAAAAATGAGCTTTAATAACAAGATAAAAGGCACTCCTATACACAAAATAATAAACAGATTTCTAAATTTTTTAGCTTTCTTATGTTATTTGGCAATAATTAATTGTTATGGATTTTTGTCTCTTTCTTATTTTGCAAAAGATTCAAGTTTATTAAAGAGACATCAAGAAGAATCCAACATTTTTCATTCAATTGATTTTATGAAAGGTGCTGAATATAGTTTTCTATATTACATTGGCATTACATCATTAATATTATTGATCGGATTTCTTTATCAAAACTTTGTTTCTAAATTTAGTAAAGTTGCTATCATTATATATGTTGTCTTTTCATGTCTTTGGATGTTATTGACAGGATTCTCAACAATTATTATTCCTATATTTTACATTAGCATTACATTATTAATATGGTTGACTGGATGGCGTTATTACGAATCATCTTTTACATTTAGTAAAGCAGGAATAATGATATATATTTTATTTTTTTTGACATGTCTTGTTGGGTCAAATCAATATCTAAAAATAACATATACCACAGATGGAATAATTGAACGAGCAGATTATAGATATGATAGTGGGTATTTTGTCACCCCTTCCCTATTATACTATAAGATGAGACATAACATCTCATCACCTCATAAACACACATATGAAATGCAAGTTTTATTAAATAAAGCTGGTTATTATAATTTCAAGTTAGATGGAGTGCCTAGTAAAAAAATAGCTAAGCAATTCTTAAAATTTCAACATAATCATAATTTACATATAGATGGTATTTTAGGAGTTAAAACATTAGAAAAACTAGCTATTTGTATATACGAATTAGAGTTAAAAGATTTAAAAAAATATAATGATATAGAAAAAATAAAAACCAATGTCAAGGACTTTAAAAATAATGACACCATTTTAAATGAATTTTTGATTCCAAAATATGATTATTTTATATATGGCGCAATTTTTTTAGATGAATTAGACATTGAACCTAAAAATTTTTCATGGCAAAAAATTGATTCCATATTTTATAAGATGATTTTGAAAGAGAGAAATTTAGATTTACACGACCAAATTTACACAAGCTTAAAATGGGCAGATAGAGCTGATTCGATATTTATAGAGACTCTTTCTAGTGAATTTTTAGACACATTATTAAAAATGAAAAATAAGAATTATTTGAATTAATTTATATTAAATCAAACAAGCAATCGTCATATACACAATAAAGAAAAACCAATCCTAAAATTAAAGTAAGAACAGATCTTATTTTTAAATTTTTAGGATTAAGCTGTGACTCAGCTTTAGATTTTACATAATCTGGGAAAGTTATTTGAACAAATCCTTTTAATAACCCCAGCCAACCAAAAGCACTTACAATTCCTGACAAAACAGAATCCCAAACATTATGAAAAATAACAATAGGGAGAGAAAAAAATATAGTAAACAAAGCAAGCAGAAATAATTTAGCATCATCCTTAATAATATCCATCAAGGTTTCACTTAATTTTTTATTTAAAATTAAGCCCAACGCAAAAACGATATAAAAAAAACCTAAGTATTTCAAGAAAATAACCGTAGTATCCATAAAAAATATTTTAACCAAAGATAAAGATTTATTAGTGAAAAATATTTTATTTCAATAACATAAAGATTATTATTAGAATAAGAGAGTATATTTGCCCCGAAACAAAAATATTCAGAATATGAATTTCTCTGAAATTAAAATAAATGATAATATAAAAAAGGCCTTAGTTGAATTAAATTTTATTACAACAACTAAGATTCAAACTGAAGCAATACCTTTTTTATTAGAAAATGAGACAGATTTAATAGCATTAGCTCAAACTGGAACAGGAAAAACTGCAGCATTTGGTGTTCCTGTAATTCAAAAAATTATAGTCAAAGAAAATTACACACAATCTATTATACTATGCCCCACAAGAGAATTATGTATGCAAATCACCAAAGATTTTGAAACATTCTCTAAATACATAAATATAAAAATCAATGCAGTATATGGAGGGACTGATATAAAATCACAAATCAAATCACTTTCAAAAGGAAATCATATTATAGTAGGAACACCTGGAAGAGTTATTGATTTAATAAAAAGAAAAAAAATTAATTTGGAAAGAATTAAAAATGTGGTCATGGATGAAGCTGATGAAATGCTAAATATGGGCTTTAAAAAAGATATTGATACTATTTTAGAAAAAACACCAAAAAATAAACAAACATTATTATTCTCTGCTACAATGCCTAAAGATGTTTTAAAGATCTCTAAAAACTACATGAAAAAACCACATGTTATTGAAGTAGCAAAAAGAAATGAGGGGGCAAAAAATATTACACACTCATACCATATCGTTGGGGCTAGACAAAAATACTCTGCATTAAGAAGAATATGTGACTTTAATCCAACTATTTATGGCATTGTTTTTTGTAGAACTAGAAGAGAATGCAAAGAAGTTTCCAGTAAACTAATGCAAGATGGATATAATGCAGATGCATTACACGGGGACCTCTCTCAATCACAAAGAGATTATGTTATGCAAAAGTTTAGACAGAAAAATTTAGAAATATTAGTAGCAACAGATGTCGCAGCTAGAGGTTTAGATGTTGATAACATTACACATATTATAAATTATAATTTACCTGATGATAATGAAGTCTATATTCATAGATCTGGAAGAACGGCTCGTGCAAATAAAAAAGGAAACTCTATCATCATAGCAACAGATCGAAATTTGAAAAAAATAAAAGCTATTGAAAAAATGATTAATAAAAAAATTAATTTAAGTGAGGTTCCTACAGGCGACATGATATGTGAAAAACAACTATTAAACTTAATTAATAAGGTTATTGACTCTCCAGTAGATAAGCAAATTGATAAATATCTACCAAGTATAACAGAGAAGCTAGAGCACTTGAACAAAGAGACATTAATAAAACATTTTGTGTCAGTAGAATTTAATCGATTTCTATCATTCTATAAAAACTCGCCAAACTTAAAAACAAAAGAACAAAATGAATTAAAAGAAAAAAAACCTGGCATAAAAACAGTACGTTTTCACATGAATATTGGGAAAAAAATGGCGTTGGAGCCCAACATATATTAGGGTTACTAAATGATAAAATTCAAAAAAGAAATGTTTTTATTGGAAAAATAGATATTCTCAAAAGTTTTTGTTTTTTTGAAATTGACCAAGAATACAAATCTGAAATTCCAAAAAAATTAAACAACAGCAAATGGAGGGGAGTTAAATTAAAAATTGAGATAGCAAAGGAGTTTTCTGAAAAAACCAGAAGCAAATCAAAAAAGAAGAAAAAAAAGAAGAATTTTATTAATTAACTAATAAATTTAATTTTCAATAGGTTTAAGCTTTTTTTTATTTCAATCTTTAAATTTATAAACAGTTATGTTATCTGATTTTTGAGATTTCATCTCTTGTATCATTTTGATTGCTAAATCTGTAACTGACAATGGTCTTAAAGATCTTAAAAGGCCAATTTTATTTAATACATTTAAAATTTTTAAAGATATTTTTTCGCCATTTCTTATTAAATCTGGCTGCCGAATTAAAGAAGGGGGTTGGAAAATATGAATTCTCTTGAATTTGAGACCCTTTACTGATTCTTCTAAATATCCCTTAATTCTTGGATAGAAAAAATAAGATTTTTTGTTTGCTCCTAAAGAGGAAACTAAAGAATAATGATTCACGCTATTTTCTGATGCCATTTTAGCAAATTCATATTGGTAAGTATAATCAACTAAATATTGTTCTTTTTTACTTCCAGCATCTTTTCTAGTTGTTCCTAAAGTTGAAAAAAAAACATCCCCTCTCACTAAATGTTTATAATTTTGTAATCTTGAAAAATCTACTGTGTGAACTATCAACTTATCATTCTTAAGACTAATTTTTCTTCTAACAAAAATAGAAACTTTACTGAATTCTGAATCCTTTAATAATAATCTAACTAGTTCTCGACCAGTAGCACCAGTAGCACCTAATACTAATGCATGTAATTTTTTCATTTTGCTAATTTACATAATACGAATTAGAAGAAAAAAGCTGCCAAATAGGATACTAAGCTGAGTAAACGGTAATTAGAGTTAGTCCATTCAAATAATTATATCTCTCCTATCTCTTCAAATAAGAAAAATAATCATAAATTTAAACTGTTTAAAAAAAATATTTATGACTTCTATAAAATCCAAAATCACGCTTATTATATTATTAATCTGTTCAATTTATTTAATTAATGCTCAAGAAAACTTAAATAATAGTAAGTTCAAACAACTTCATGAAGAATTACCAACCCCAAATGTCTATAGAACTGCTAGTGGAGCCCCAGGCCATGAATACTACCAACAAAAAGCTGACTATGAAATTAGTGTAGAACTTGATGAAGAAAATCATATAATAAAAGGAAATGAAATAATTACCTACACAAATAACTCACCTGATATTTTAAAATATTTATGGGTCCAATTAGACCAAAATGTACGCGCAAAAAATTCACATGCACAACTAACAACAACAAATAGCATGAATGACAAGATGAGTTTTGGAAACTTAAAAAGAATGCATGATAAAATGAATTTTGACGGCGGGTTTAAACTTGAACAAGTAACAACTATAAATGGAAAAAAACTATCATATAAAATAAATGAAACCATGATGAGAATTGACCTCTCAAAACCTTTAAAACAAGGGCAGTCATTTTCTTTTAAAATTAAATACTCTTATAATATTAATGATAGAATGAAAATTGGCGGAAGAAGTGGTTATGAATATTTTGAAGAAGAAGAAAATGCAATATATACTATTGCTCAATTTTTTCCTAGAATGGCAGTGTATAATGAAGTAGAAGGCTGGCAAAACAAACAATTTTTAGGAAGAGGAGAGTTTTCATTACCATTTGGAGATTACAAAGTAAGTATAACTGTACCCGAAGACCACATAGTTGCTGCAACAGGGGAATTAAAAAATCCTTCAGTAGTTTTAAATAAAAAACAAATTAAAAGATGGGAAAAGGCAAAAAATAATTATAATGAGCCAGTTATAATTGTTACACAAGAGGAAGCAGAGAAAAATGAAAAAGAAAAAAGTAAAAAGAAAAAAACTTGGATTTTTGAAGCTAAAAATGTTCGTGATTTTGGATGGGCAAGCTCTAGGAAATTTATTTGGGATGCAATGGCTGTTGATATTTCTGGAAAAAGAGTTATGGCATATAGCTACTATCCTAAAGAAGGAAATCCACTATGGGAACAATATTCAACCAGAGTAGTTGCTCACTCGCTTAAAACTTATTCTAAGTATACAATTGATTATATTTACCCACAAGCTACATCAGTACATGCGAAATGGATTGGTATGGAATATCCTATGATTTGTTTTAATTTTGGAAGACCGGAAACTGACGGAACTTATTCTGAAAGGACAAAATACCGAATGATTGGTGTTATTATCCATGAAATTGGTCATAATTTTTTCCCCATGATTGTTAATTCAGATGAACGACAATGGACTTGGATGGATGAAGGCTTGTGTTCATTTGTACAATACCTAACAGAACAAGAGTTTGAGAGAAACTTTCCATCCAGAAGAGGGCCTCCAACAAAAATTATTGATTACATGAAAGGTGAAAAAAGTGGCATTGTTCCTATTATGACTAATTCTGAGTCAATACTTCAATTTGGAAATAATGCATATGGGAAACCTGCTACTGCACTAAATATATTGCGTGAAACTATTATGGGTAGAGAATTATTTGATTATGCGTTTAAAACATACAGCGAAAGATGGGCCTTTAAACATCCTACTCCTGCAGATTTTTTTAGAACTATGGAAGATGCAAGCGCAGTAGACCTAGATTGGTTTTGGAGAGGATGGTTTTACACAAATGATCATGTTGACATTTCCATTGATGAAGTAAATTGGTTTAAAGTAAATACAGGAAATCCTGACACTGAAAACCCTATAGCAAAAAATAAACAAGAAAAATCAGATACATATATAGGAAATACTAGAAACAAATCATCAATTTCGAAAACAATAACTGAAAAAGATAAAAAAGCAATTGATTTTTATACGACCTATGATCCTTTTTCTACAAATGTTTTAGACCGAGAAGATTACAATAAGTACTTAAAAAATCTCAACACTGAAGAGAAGGAATTATTAAACTCTAACACAAATTATTATGAAATTCAATTCAGTAATATAGGTGGTTTAGTAATGCCAATTATTTTAGAATTTGAATTCATAGATGGAAGTACTGAATTAATGAGAATTCCCTCTGAAATATGGAAACAAAATTCAAAAAAAATAAAAAAAATATTTATTCTTGAAAATGAAGTGGTTAATATAAAATTAGACCCCTTTTTAGAAACTGCAGATGTCGACATGAATAACAATTATTGGCCACCAAGAAATGAACCAACTAGATTTCAACTATTTAAGCAAAATCAAATTAAAAAAGAAAATCCAATGCAAAGAGACTTAAGATCAAAAAAGAATAAATAAAATATGCATAAAATCATAATATTTATTTTACTACCATTAATTTATTCCCTACATGATTTTCACATTAGCCACACTACCATTTATTATCATCATAATTTAAATAGCTTCGAAATCACAGTCAAAGTTGCTATTGAAGATTTAGAAAAATCACTCCAAAATCAAATGGAAGAAAGACTAGAAATAGGAACAAAAAATGAAAATGAATCGATTAAAAAAAAAATAACAAACTATTTTAATAAAAATTTAGTTTTTTTAATAAATGATCGAAAAATTCAATATGAATATCTTGGAAAAGAATTAGATAATAATTTACATGATATTTATTTATATTTTGAAATTAATAGTGATAGAGAAAGAACGATAAATTCTATAACTATAAAAAATACATTGTTTTTAGAAACAGAACCTAATCAAATTAACATCGTATTAGTTGAATTTAAAGACCAAGATTTTAATCTAACTTTCACAAAAGACCTAGAAAACAAAAAGCTAACACTAAATAATGACTAAACTGGATTAGTAGAAAAAAACTACTTCACTGATATTGCAGATTTTTTTTATAAAGTTCTTAGTTTTATTAAGAATTATTTTATTGCAAATATAGATTTTCTATTTTTCCATTTTCCTTTTGTAAAATCCGGAAATTTTTGAGGCCTACCTCCTTCTTTAATTGAATTTTCTGTTAATGGAGTTATCACACTCATAGTAGCACAATCATATACATCAAGTGGAGCAGGATTATTATTTTTAACAGCCTCAACAAAATCATTAATTATAAACCAATCCATTCCTCCATGCCCAGCACCCTCTGCTAAATGCCCGTATTTCTTCCATAAATAATGATCATATTCTTTCATATATTTTGTGTCTGGCTCCCAATTATGAGATGAAGTTTCCCCCTCTATAAAAATAGAATCATTAATATCCATCCATATCCCACGTGTGCCTTGTACCTTAAAACCTAATGAATATGGCCTTGGAAGATTTGTGTCATGTTGAAGTGTGATTGTTTCTCCATTTATAGTTTTAATTACGGTTGTAACAACATCGCCTAATTTAAACTCTATATTAGCGTTAGGATGATTTTGACCTCCTTGTTTTACAATATACTCATGCAAACCTCTAGATTTAGTAGCTGTAGAAGTCAAATAATCACATTGATTCCCATAGTTTATATTTAACATTTGTGACACTGGACCAAATCCATGCGTTGGATATAAATCACCATTTCTGTCAATAGAATGTTGAGTTCTCCATTTTGCTTCTGATAATCCTTTTTCTCCAAATTCTGCCCCTGGAGCATAAACTGTTTTTCCGTCATTAAATTTCACAAATCTCAGATCATGCTGATAACCACATTCTAAATGTATTAATTCCCCAAATAAATTTTTTCTCACCATATTTAATACAGCCAAAACATCTCTTCGATAACAGACATTTTCTAAAATAAATAAGTGAGCGCCTGTTTCTTCATGTGTATTTACTAGATCCCAACATTCTTTAATATTTAAAGCACCACCTACTTCCATTCCAACATATTTTCTTTCATTCATAGCATCTATAGCCATTTTAAAGTGCCATTTCCAAGGAGTTGAAATAATCACAGCATCAATTTTTTTTTGCTTCAGTAGTTCTCGATAAGAATATTCATTTTCTTTAAACACTTTAGGTGTTTTTTTTTTGTGTTTTTTAAATAGTTTTTTAGATTCATGAATAGCATTTTGATCAATATCACAAATCGAATGTATAATCACGTCATTTCTATTTAACAACAAATTCAAAGAAGAACGACCTCTCAAACCAACGCCTATTAAACCTACTTTTATTTTTAATCCCGATGGAGAATACAATGAATTACTAAAGGTAATATTAGGCAACAAAGCTGTCCCTAAACCTAAGATGGATATTTTTTTAATAAAATTTCTTCTATTCACAACTACAAGTTTATTTTATGAATTTTATGGAAATATAAAAATTAATATTTTAACAGATGGAGTTTATTTTTTATAATAATTAAATTTAAAGTATGAAAGATGTAAAACCATATAATAATTCAGAAAATAAAAAAACTCAAATAATTAATATGTTTGATAATATTTCAGAAACATATGACTTATTAAATCTTGTATTATCTTTTCGTATGGATTACATATGGAGAAAAAAATCAATACAAAGCATAAAAAATAATCCTGAAAAAATACTTGATATTGCTACAGGAACAGCTGACTTTGCTATTATGGCAGCAAAATATACTAATGCAAAAATTATAGGCGTTGATATATCTAAAAAAATGTTAAGTATTGGAAATAAAAAAATAAAAAAAAATGAGCTTTCAAACAGAATATTATTAAAATTAGGAGATGCTGAACAATTACCTTTTAAAAACAACTCATTTCAGGCAATTACTTCAGGATTTGGAGTGAGAAATTTTGAAAATATCGAAACAGGTTTATCAGAAATGCATAGAGTTTTAGAAAAAGATGGTGTTTTAATTATTCTTGAACCATCAAAACCTTCAAAATTCCCTGTAAAACAACTTTATAATATCTATTTTAGATACATCTTACCTTTGTTAGGAAAAATAATATCTAAAGATAAAAACGCATATACATACTTAACTAATTCCGTGAATGCATTTCCACCTAAAAAAGCATTCTTAAAAAAGCTTCAAGAAACAGGATTCAAGGACTGTAAACACATACCACTAAGTTTTGGAATAGTCTCATTATACAGTGCTAAAAAATAAAAAGTCTTGAGTCGTAGTAAAGAAAACTTAAATTATTTAAAAGATTTAAAAAACTTCTAAAAGTAGCTTTTTTACCACTTTTTTCACAGTTAATCAAGTTGTGTGGTTGAAGAAGTTATATTTGCAGAAATATTTATAATGGAATCGATACGAAATATAGCTATAATTGCTCATGTTGATCATGGAAAAACAACACTAGTAGATAAAATTATTCAATCTTG
>MDSW01160047.1_pt1 | contig 28112 bp, 30 predicted proteins | sample 811171 | NCBI WGS metagenome assembly MDSW01 (sample SAMN05326641, study PRJNA326480) | marine metagenome | isolation source: seawater | place: Atlantic Ocean: North West | collected 2012 | reverse complement strand
TATAAATCCCAAAAATATAAATTGCTGTCTTTTTAAATCAAGCGTAATTATTATCAATATAAATAATTATAACAACCGCCAATCCTGGGCGGTTGTTTGTTTTAAATGACATTTTTGTTCAAAATTAAAATTTAATCAAAATGAAATTTGCCACTTTTTTTGCTCTATTTATCTTTTTTCATTTCAGTCTTTATTCTCAGGAAATTACAATAGTTTCAGGAAATTATAAAAAACCTGAAAAATATCTCTGAATACAATCTGGTCTTTGATTATTCAGATTTGACTGTAACAGAATTTGAAAGTGAAGAAGCATATCTTCAAAAGACAATGCTTGAAAAAGAACAGGTAAAGCCGGGCAATGCACGTGTTTTTAGGGAAGAATGGTTTGGCGACAGGGTATACCGATATGAACCTCGATACATAAAAGCCTTTAATGAATATTTTAAAAAAGAAGAAGTGAAGGTGATAAAAGATCGACCGGATTTACCTATTACTATGAAAATTCATACAACTGAAATCTACCCGGGATATAATAATGGATTTATAAGAAAAAGTGGAAATTTGGAAGTAACTATTTTAATTTATGAAACCGGGAATATTGAAAACATTTTATTTTCTGCCACCATTGTAGATGTAGAATGTACCTATGCTGGAGATAAAGCAACCCTTGAAGGTTTTGATTTTCACCAAGGCGAACGCATAGCGTATGGCTATTGGAACCTTGCAAAATTTTTCGCAAAACAGTTGCGAAGAGGTATTAAGTATAATTAGTTGGCCATCTCGTTTTCCATATCAATAACCTTCGCAACCGTCCTTACCAGGCGGTTGTGGTTTTTTACAAAGGGATTGGTCTCGTCCCAAACATAACCGGCAAGTACAGCGCAAATTTGTTCTTTGATTACAGGATTTTCAGGTCGGTGGAAAAATATTTTCTGAAGATTGCCAGTGTACCATTCGCTAACGTAGGTTCTAAAAACATCTACGCCACTCATAATATAGCCTGTATAGTCTTTTTCCCAATCAACTTTTTCGCCGTTCAATTCCTTCGTGATTAATTTAGCTGCTTTTAGTCCAGATTCAGTTGCAAAAGTAACGCCCGATGAAAAAACTGGGTCTAAAAATTCGGCACTATTTCCTGTAAGGGCATAACCTTTTCCGTAAAGCTGTTTTACGGCTTTTGAATAGTTTTTTATAATATGTGGTTCAAAAAGGAAGTCCAAATCTTTTAGCCTATCGTAATAATAGTCGGAGATTTTCAGCATTTCCTTAAGCTTTTCAGAATTTGTTCCTTTAAAAGATTCAATAAACTCCGTAGGCCCAACAAAGCCAATACTTGTATTTCCGTTTGAAAAAGGTATCACCCAAAGCCAAACTTCATCTTTTACTACATCAAAAGTAATAAGCGTTCCCTCAACACCTTCGGGGCGTTCGGTTTCTTTCACATGTGTATAGATTGCGGAATTTGCTTCAAGAGTAGAAGGCTTGTCCAAATCCAATAATCGTGGTAAAACCCTACCATAACCACTGCTATCTATAATAAATTTCGCGCGAATTTTATACTCGTTTCCTTCTTCGGTTTTAACGGTTGTTGTGGAATGTCCATTTTCGTCAAACTCTACAGCCGTAACTTCGTGACCGAAGGAAACATCTACGCCTTTTTTAACTATTTCTTTGGCAAGCGTATGGTCAAAATCCGCCCGCGGAACCTGCCAAGTATAATCCCAGCCCGGAGTGTGCTTTTTTGAAAAATCGAAATTACAAACAATATCATCTTTCAAAAATCGAGCGCCTGCCTTGATTTCGAATTGCTGCTCCATCAAACAATCTAAAAGTCCAGTTTCTTCAAAATGGTCCATACAGCGCGGCAAAAGACTTTCGCCAATAACGAAACGGGGAAACGTGCTTTTTTCAACAACTTTGCAGCTTACCCCGTTGTTTTTTAAGTAAGAAGCAGCAACGCAGCCTGAAGGCCCTGCGCCAATAATTAACACATCAACAGCAATATCATTCATATTATTAAGATATAGATTGTTAAAAAATTCTAAATTTGCATTCTAAAGTTACCAAATTATTTTAGACCAAAACGTTAATAAATCAATTGATTCAACTATAAATGCCAACATTACAAGGAAAACTGGAAACAGCCGATTTTGATAAAATCATTTTCAAAAACGAATCCGTCCAACTTCACAAAGATATAATAGAAAGAGTTCAAAACAGTTTCGACTTTCTGAAAGAATTTTCTGAGAATAAAATTATTTATGGGGTCAATACAGGTTTCGGCCCGATGGCGCAGTACAAAATAAGGGATGACGAGCGTATTCAGTTGCAGTATAATCTTATTCGTAGCCATGCTTCGGGAACCGGAAACCCAATTACGGCACAATACGTCCGTGCGGCCATGCTTGCGCGAATGAACACGCTAAGCCTTGGCAACAGTGGTGTTCACCCTTCCGTCATTAAATTGATGGGTGAATTGCTAAACAAAAATATTATTCCACTTATATATGAACACGGTGGCGTGGGCGCTAGCGGCGATTTGGTGCAGCTTGCCCATTTGGCGTTGGTATTGATTGGAGAAGGCGAAGTTTTTTATAAAGGAGAACGCAGAAATACGGAAGAAGTCTTCAAAATAGAAAACCTTCAACCCATAAAAGTGGAGCTGCGCGAAGGATTGGCTTTAATGAACGGAACGTCAGTAATGACGGGAATTGGCGTGGTAAACGTGCTTTACACAAAACGAATTATGCAGTGGATGATTAAAGCTTCCTCTGCTATAAACGAAATTGTAAAAGCATATGACGACCATCTTTCTTTTGAATTGAACGAAACCAAAAAACACAAGGGACAGCGACAAATTGCCGAAATGATGCGCAGTCATTTAAAGGACAGCAATCTTACCCGCAAGCGCGAACACCATTTGTACAACAGTTCAAAAAACGAGGAGGTGTTTGTTGAAAAAGTGCAGGAATATTACTCGCTTCGCTGCGTACCACAAATTTTGGGTCCTGTTTTGGACACGCTCAATTCCGTTGAAAAAATATTGATTGAAGAAGTAAATTCAGCAAACGACAACCCAATCGTGGATGTTGAAAAGCGAAATGTATATCACGGCGGAAACTTCCACGGCGATTATGTTTCCCTTGAAATGGACAAGCTGAAAATAGTGGTTGCAAAGATGACGATGCTCGCCGAGCGCCAATTGAACTATTTATTGAACTCAAAATTGAACGATATACTGCCTCCGTTCGTGAATTTGGGCAAACTTGGATTGAATTTTGGAATGCAGGGCGTTCAATTTACCGCTACTTCCACAACCGCCGAAAGTCAAATGCTCAGCAACCCCATGTACGTGCACAGCATCCCAAACAATAACGACAATCAGGATATAGTGAGTATGGGTACAAATGCTGCGCTTATCACCAAAAAAGTGATTGAAAATGCTTTTGAAGTAGTAGCAATTGAACTCATAACCATTGTTCAAGCTATTGAATATCTAAAAGTTCAGGATAGCGTTTCTTCCGAAACCAAAAAAATGTATAATGAAATTCGGGGAATTGTCCCTGTTTTTAAGGAAGACGTAGCAATGTATCCATATGTGAATAGCGTAAAAGAATTTTTGATGGATTCTATAAAATAAGAACAGAATAATTTTGTAAATTGTTCGTCTCTCCTCACTAACTTAAAACCAAGATAATTATGAAAACAATTTTTTCCTTTGCACTTATTTTAATTTTGGGGACAACCGCAGTTTCTGCTCAGGAACTAGCTTTAGTTCGCGACAATGATCTTTTTGGCTACATCAACAAAAGTGGTGAATATGTTATCCAGCCGCAATTTGAAAAAGCAGATAGTTTTTCCGGAAAGCTCGCGGCCGCTATGAAAGATAAAAAATGGGGCTTTATCAATACCTCCGGCGAATGGGTTATACAACCGCAATATGATCGCGTAAAGGCATTCAATTCTGGTTATGCGGTGGTATTGGAGAACGATCAATGGAAATACATTAACGCTAAAAATGAAACCTTAAATACGCCTGCCACTGATAAGATTTATGATTTTGACGGTGGGGTAGCTGTTATCCGCAGCGGCGAAAAAATAGGTTTGATGGATACTAATGGAAAAACCATTTTAGAACCAAAATATGATGAAATAAAAAGTTTCAACAATGGCTACGCAAAATTTAAAAATGGTGAAACTTGGGGCTTGCTCAGCAAAAAGGGAGAAGAGTTTGTTCCCGCAGATTATAACGAGATTGGTGATTTCAGTAAAAACGGAATTTGGGCAAGAAAAGGTGAAAGTTTCGGTGTTTTGATTAATGGAACATTTACACCAATCAGCGGAGTGGATAAAATTTGGGATTTTACTAATGATTCCCCATTAACCTATGCTCGAAGCAATAAAATGATGGGCTTCATAAATGGAAAGGGAGAATGGGTAATACAGCCTGCTTATGATAAAGTACGTGCATTTAATGCTGGACTTGCTCCTGTAAATCTAGGGAAGGAATGGGGCTTTATTAATGAAAAAGGTGAAAAAGTTATCGACATAAAATACAGAGATGCCGAAATATTTTCTGATAATGGCCTAGCTCCTGTAAAAGAAAAAAAACTATGGGGTTTTGTTGATAAAACCGGAAAATTAGTAATCCCGATGGAATACGATATTTCAATAGGAATGTTTGGATTCCTGCAAAGCGGATCTGATAAAGGGTTTATTGACGGTGTGGCTCGTGTAAAGAAAGATAAAAAATGGGGCTTTATTAATGAAAAAGGCCAAGTTATAGGCAAATGGTACCAGAATGCCGAAGCTTTTGTGGATACTTCAAAGTAGAAAATTAGTATTCAGTAGCAATTGGCAGTAAAAAGTTGTGATAAAAATTAAATGGAAGATAAAAAAACGAAACAGAAATACGCATTAGTAACAGGAGGTTCCCGAGGTATCGGCCGTGCAGTTTGTATTCAATTGGCGAAAGATTTGGAATATAACCTACTTATAAATTATAACGGCAACAAAGAAGCCGCCCAACAAACCTTGAAAGAGGTTGAGGCACTCGGCGGCAAGGGTGAAATAATCCAATTTGATGTTACCAATCCCGAATCCGTTAATAAGGCATTTGACGTATGGCACGAAGCCAATAAAGATGCTATCATTGAAGTCATAATTAACAATGCTGGAATTACCAAAGACGGCATGTTTATGTGGATGAAACCTGACGATTGGCACAGCGTAATAAACACCAGTTTGAATGGTTTTTACAATGTTACCAACGCTTTGATCCAAAAACTGCTTGTCAATAAATATGGCCGGGTTATCAACATGGTTTCGGTTTCAGGATTAAAAGGAACTCCCGGCCAGGTAAATTATTCCGCGGCAAAAGGAGCGGTTATTGGCGCCACCAAAGCACTGGCGCAGGAAGTCGCAAAACGGAACATAACCGTAAACGCAGTAGCCCCAGGATTTATAAAAAGTGATATGACCGCCGAACTTGACGAAAAGGAACTGAAAAAAATGATCCCGGCCAACCGTTTTGGCGAAGCCGAGGAAGTAGCCCACGTGGTGAGTTTTCTGGCATCACCAAAAGCTTCCTATATTACCGGGGAAATTATTAATATTAATGGAGGGATTTATTCTTAAAATGAAGGAGAAGTGAAAAGAGTAGTAATAACCGGAATGGGCATCTATTCCTGCATCGGCAAAAACCTGCAGGAAGTAAAGCAATCACTTTATGAAGGAAAATCTGGAATTATTTGCGACGAAAAGCGGAAGGATTTCGGCTATCGTTCCTGTTTAACGGGTTGGGTGGAAGAACCCAATTTGAAAGAACAACTTTCCCGAAGAGAGCGTGTTAGCCTTGGTGAGGAAGGCGCTTACGCCTATGCCGCAACTATTGAAGCCTTGAAAAACGCTAAAATAGACCAGCAATTTCTGGACGAAAATGAAGTGGGCATTCTTTACGGAAATGACAGCACCGCAAAATCGGTCATAGAATCGGTTGATAAAATTCGTGAAAAGAAGGATACGACGCTTGTAGGTTCGGGTGCTATTTTTAAGGCGATGAACTCGTCCGTTACGATGAACCTTTCCACCATTTTTAAATTGCGAGGCATCAATTTCACCATAAGTGCAGCCTGTGCCAGCGGTTCACATTCCATCGGGATGGCCTATTTTCTTATAAAAAATGGCTTGCAGGATTGTATCATTTCCGGCGGAGCCCAAGAGATTAATGAACTGGCAATGGGCAGTTTTGACGGGCTCGGCGTTTTTTCAACACAAGCAGATCCCACAAAAGCCTGTCGTCCCTTCGATATAGATAGGGATGGATTAGTTCCCAGTGGTGGCGCAGCAACTTTAATTATTGAGAGTTACGAAAGCGCCGTAAAACGCGGGGCGCCAATTTTGGGCGAAATTATTGGTTACGGTTTTTCTTCAAACGGCGACCATATTTCAACCCCAAATGTTGACGGCCCTGCCCGAGCAATGAAAATGGCTCTTGAACAGGCAAATATCCAAGCTTCGGAAATTGATTACGTAAATGCACACGCAACTTCAACACCAGTTGGCGACGCAAATGAGGCGCTCGCAATTACGGATGTTTTTGGGGAAAACGGACCTTATGTGAGTTCCACAAAATCCATGACCGGCCACGAATGTTGGATGGCAGGCGCGAGCGAGGTTATTTATTCCATGCTTATGATGGAACACTCCTTCATAGCGCCAAATATCAATCTTGAAACGCCGGATGAGGCGGCTTCAAAATTAAACCTTGTTAACAAAACGTTAAATAGAAAAATTGATGTATTTTTGTCCAATTCTTTCGGGTTTGGGGGAACCAATTCCGCATTGATAATTAAAAAATGCACACATTAGAAATGAATAAAGAAGTTATAGTTGAGAAGATAAACTACTTTTTGGTAGATGAGTTTGAGGTAGAGACCGAAGACATTGAACCAAGGGCCAATCTAAAGGAAACTTTGGAGCTGGACAGCTTGGATTTTGTGGATTTGGTAGTTGCCATTGAGGCCAATTTTGGCGTGAAATTGACTGGTGAGGATTTCCTTAATGTTATTACACTTCAAGATTTTTACGACCTGATTGAAACAAAAATCAGCTGAAATTTGCAATAACTATTTATGGCGGGCGAGTGGGAAGGCAAAAGCAAAGGAACCGTTTTAGGGTATAAAATCTTTATATTTTTTATCAGAAAATTAGGTGTTCGCGCTGCATACGGACTGCTTTATTTCGTTGCTCTTTATTACGTATTCTTCGCCGGAAGAAGCACCCGATCCATATTTTACTACTTTCGTAAAAGATTGAAATATTCTTGGACTAAGAGTGTTTTCAGCATTTACAAAAGTTATTATGTTTTTGGCAAGACCATTATTGACAAGGCCGCAATCTCTTCTGGTCTGCAAAACAGATTTACCCATGAATGTGACGGAGTCGAAAATATTATAGAGCTTCTCGACAAAAAGCAAGGAGGCATTATGATAAGTGCCCACGTTGGCAATTTTGAAATCGCCGAATTCTTTTTTGAGGAAATTGATACCCGATCGCAAATAAGCCTTGTAACCACCGATGCCGAACATAAAAACATCAAGGAATATATGGAAAAAGTAACCATGCGTTCCAATGTAAAGTTTATCTTGGTGAAAGAGGATATGTCGCATATTTTTGAAATAAACAATGCCCTCAGCAATGGCGAATTGGTCTGTTTTACAGGCGATAGATATATGAAAGGCCAAAAAGTATTGACGGAATCGTTGATGGGAAAAGAAGCAAACTTTCCAGCCGGTCCATTTTTGTTGGCCAGTAGGCTGAACGTGCCGGTTTTGTTCGTTTATGTAATGAAGGAAACCAATAAGCACTATCATTTATACGCCCGTCAAGCGGAAGTAAAGAACCGCGATGCACAAGGATTGCTGAAAAAATATACCGAAAGTGTGGAATGGATGCTGAAAAAATATCCGTTGCAATGGTTCAACTATTTTGATTTTTGGGAAACGGACGATTAAGAAATGAAGGAAGTACTTATAATTTATTATTCCCAAACCGGGCAGCTTTTTGATATTCTGAAGAATATTGCTTCAACGATTTCAGTTGAAAAAGTTAACATATCCTATTGCGAAATAATTCCGAAGAAAAAATTCCCCTTTCCGTGGAAACAGGAAGAATTTTACGGCGCTTTCCCGGAAACCTTTCTCCAAGTACCAACACCTTTGGAAGCGATTCCATCAGAAATTCTTCAAAAAAAATACGATTTGGTTATTTTGGGTTACACTACTTGGTATTTAACGCCTTCCATCCCAATCAATTCATTTTTAAAATCTGAAGAGGCAAAATTATTGCTCGCAAATACGCCCGTGGTAACCGTTTCCGCAAGCCGCAATATGTGGATAATGGCGCAGGAAAAAGTGAAAAAATTATTGATTGCGAACCATGCAAAATTGGTCGGAAATATTGCTTTGGTGGACCGTAACCTGAACCACATCAGCGTTATCACAATCGTGCATTGGCTTATGGGCGGTAAGAAAACCAGAATGCTCGGTATTTTTCCAAAACCGGGAGTGTCGGACAAAGATATTGAAGCAGCCTCCCGTTTTGGAGTTCTCATTAAAGAAGCTTTGCTTCAAAATGAATATTCAAATCTGCAGCAAAATCTTTTGGAAGTTGGGGCCGTAAAAATTGATCCATCACTAATAGCTACCGATATTCGCGGAAATGTTGTTTTTACAAAATGGGCGAACCATTTAATCAAAAAAGAGGGCGAAGAAAGAAAGAAATGGCTCGTTTATTTTAAATATTATTTGTTATTTGCAATATGGCTAATAGCACCAATAGTATTTATTGTATTTTTGCTCACTTATATCCCAATGTATCGAAAAATACAGCGAGATAAAGCCTATTATTCATCAGTTGCATTAAAGCAAGATTAATGAAGAACGTATATATTACAAGGATTGCGAAGTTTTTGCCCAATGAGCCTGTAGAGAATGAGGCGATGGAGGAAAAACTTGGGGTTATTAATGGAAAAACCTCAAAAGCCCGCCGCATTATCCTTCGGAACAACCAAATAAAAACACGTTATTACGCCATCGACAAAGATGGAAACGTAACCCATAACAACGCACAGCTTGCCGCAAAAGCCGTGGAAGCATTGTGCGATGAAACATTCAACAAAAACGATATTGAATTGCTCTCCTGCGGTACTTCCAGCCCAGACCAGATTTTGCCGAGCCACGCCGCGATGGTACACGGTTTTTTAAAGAACGGAAACTTGGAAGTAAATTCGCCCTCAGGCGCCTGCTGCAGCGGAATGAACGCCCTAAAATATGGCTACATGGCCGTAAAATCGGAGCAGGTAAAAAATGCAGTTTGCACGGGATCTGAAAGAACTTCTTCTTGGATGAAAGCTGATATTTTTGAAGACGAAGTAGCCCATTTGCAGGAAATTGAAGAACATCCAATACTAGCTTTCAATAAAGAATTTTTACGTTGGATGTTGTCTGACGGCGCTGGCGCAATGCTTTTAGAAAGTGAGCCGAAGGGAGAATTACCATTGAAAATTGAATGGATGGAAGGCTACAGTTACGCGTTTGAACTTGATACGTGTATGTATGCCGGTGGCGACAAACTTGATGATGGCAGCCTAAAACCTTGGAGCGAATATCCCGCAGATGTTTGGGGAAAAATGTCGCTTTTTGCGATGAAGCAGGACGTGAAATTGTTGGGCGAAAATATCCTTCAAAAAGGTGTGGAAAGCATGAAAGATGCCATGGCAAAGCACAACATCACCGAGGACGATATTGATTACTACCTGCCGCATATTTCTTCCTATTATTTCAAGGAAAATTTGTACAACGAAATTGAGCGTCAAGGGCTGCATTTACCTTGGGAAAAATGGTTTTTGAACCTTCAAAAAGTTGGGAATGTGGGCGCTGGCTCCATCTATCTTATGTTGGAGGAATTGGTGCATTCCGGAAAACTGAAAAAGGGCGATAAAATATTTCTGCAAGTACCCGAAAGCGCGCGTTTTGCATATTCGTACGCCTATTTAACGGTTGTTTAAATGAATCAATTCACCGAAAAAATAACGGATAAGGATTTCATCGGAAAATTGATTCCGCAGAAAGCGCCGTTTGTGATGGTGGACAAACTGCTTCATTTTGAAGATAAAAAAGTAATCGCGGGATTGACCATTTCCGAAGAAAACATTTTTACGCAAAACAATAAATTTACCGCGCCGGGTTTGATTGAGCATATGGCGCAGACCGTGGCACTTTACACGGGCTATCAATTTTTTTTAAAGGAAGAAGATGCTCCCGTGGGCTATATCGGGGCAATAAAAAAAGCTGAAATCATTGAGCTCCCTTCTGTTGGAAATGAACTGAAAACCACGGTAAACGTGCTGCACGATATAATGGGCGTAACTTTGGTAACCGCTGAAACCGAATGCAATGGAAAAGTAATCGCCTCCAGCGAAATGAAAACCGTATTGGCCAATTAATGAAAGCTGAGGACGTTTCAAATATTGACATTTCCAATTTTCTGCCGCACCGTGAGCCGATGCTTATGGTTACTTCAGTGCTCGAAATTGACGAGGCTTCGGTTTCCACCCAATTCCACATTACAGAAGATTGCGTTTTTTTGGATAACGGAAAACTTTCTGAAACCGGGCTGATTGAAAACGCTGCCCAAGCCGCTTCGGGCGTAGTCGGGCAAACTTTTTTTGAAAAAGATGATTTGGAAGGAACAGGCAATAAATTGGTTGGCTACATAAGCGCCATCAAAAAAGTGGAGATTTTTCAGCTTCCAAAGGTTGGAGAAATTATTGTTACAAAGGCAAAACTCCTTTCCAGATTTGATACAGGCGAAATGACAATGTGCAGCCTTGAGGCCGAAACCTTCCTCGATGAAAAATTAATTGTATCTTCTACCATGAATTTTTTAATCCATGAAGTCTGATTATGAAGAAAAAGGAAGTACCACAGGACAAAAGCAATCTGGAATCCGCCAATTTTCGCGAACTATGTTATGCCGTTAATGAAAATGGCGAATACACTACCGAAAACAGCACAGGCTGGGAACCAAAAACCGTAGCATTAAACAATGCAATCGAGGAAATAAAAGAGCGCATTGCCGATGCAAAAAGCCGTGTAATTGCGGGCGAAACCAGCCCCATAGAATATTATATGGAACTCCACAAAATGGACGTGGGCATTTTGGCAAGCTACGTTGGTTTTTGGCAATGGAAGGTAAAACGCCACTTTAAGCCTTCGGTTTTTAAAAAATTGAGCGATAAAACTTTGAACAAATATGCTGATGCGTTTGACATTTCAATTGATGAATTGAAGTCGATGGGTCGATGAGTCGATAAGTTTATGAGTTTAAAAGTTTATCAATTTCCATAGAATCCATAGAATCCATAGAATCAAAAGTATCCACAGTATCAATAGAAAAACCAGAAACTTGAAACCAGAAACCATAATAGACTTCACCCACCACCAATCTGCACACTGCGAAAACGGCGTTGTTTCAAACTTGATGAAGCACAACGGTTTTAGCATTAGCGAACCCATGGTTTTTGGAATTGGGAGCGGTTTGTTGTTTTGTTATATCCCTTTGCTGAAGGTAAACCATGCGCCAGTAATTACCTATCGCGCCTTGCCGGGACATATTTTTAAAAAATTCGCAAAGCGTACAGGCGTAAAAATGAAGCGCGAAAAGTTCAACAATCCAAAAGATGCAAAAGCACGTTTGGATGAAAATCTTGAAAAAAACAATCCCGTTGGGTTGCAGGTTGGCGTTTATAATTTGGTTTATTTTCCCGATGAATACCGTTTCCATTTCAACGCCCACAATATGGTGGTTTATGGAAAAGAGGGCAATCGTTATTTAATTAGTGACCCGGTTATGGAAGATGTAACTTCCCTTTCCGAAAAGGAACTGGAAAAAGTGCGTTTCGCCAAAGGAGCTTTTGCGCCAAAAGGGCATATGTATTATCCAATTTCCTTTCCCGAAAAACTGGAATTGGAAAAAGCAATCGTAAAAGGAATTAAAGATACCTGCAAGGCAATGTTGGCGCCAGTTTCATTTGTTGGCGTAAAAGGAATTCACAAAATAGCTGGTTTAATCAGAAAATGGCCAAAGAAAAAGGGTATTAAAACCGCAAACCATTATTTAGGACAAGTAGTGCGGATGCAGGAAGAAATAGGTACTGGTGGCGGCGGCTTCCGTTATATTTACGCAGCATTTTTACAGGAAGCCGGAAAACTTTTAGGAAATGAAAAGTTAATCGAACTTTCAAAAGAAATGACCGAGATAGGCGATTTATGGCGCGATTTTGCACTTGAAGCTTCCAGAATCTACAAAAACCGTAGCGCCCAAACCGATAGTTACAACAAAGTGGCTGACCAATTAGACCATATTGCCGATTTGGAAAAGGTGTTTTTTAAGAGGTTGAAAAAGGCGGTGTGAAGAAGTCAATGTTAATAGGGGAAGGAAAGTAAAAGTAAAAAAAGATAAAAGTCCCTATTTGGGGGATTTAGAGGGACAATGATTCAAATAAACCAACTTTCAAAAAAATACAAAGGTGCCGAATTCTTTTCGGTAAAAAACCTTGATTTGAAAGTTGAAGAAGGCGAAATATACGGCCTGCTCGGTCCAAATGGCGCTGGAAAAACCACGCTTATCTCCATGCTCACGTCTTTGCTGAAACCCACTTCGGGTACTTTCACAATAAATGGATTTAATTTTAAGGAACACAAAAACCAATTGAAACAGTTAATTGGCATCGTTCCGCAGGAATACGCACTTTACCCAACGCTCACCGCTTTTGAGAATTTAGAATACTTTGGAAGTATGTACGGAATTAAAGGCGAAATTTTAAAAAACTCCATTAACGAACATCTAAAAATAATGGGACTTTCAAAATTTGCAAATAAAAAAACCGATACGTTTTCCGGTGGAATGAAGCGACGCGTAAACTTGATTGCCGGAATACTTCACCAACCAAAAGTTCTATTTCTTGACGAACCAACCGTAGGCGTGGACGTACAATCCAAAAATGTGATTATCGACCATTTAAAACTGCTGAACAAACAAGGAACCACAATAGTTTACACCTCCCACCATTTAAACGAAGCCGAATTTTTCTGCACCCACGTCGCCATTATTGACCGCGGTGAAATTATTGTAAAAGGAGTTCCTTCGGAATTGATAAAAAACCAACCCGAAGCCAAAAATCTTGAAGAAGTATTTTTGGCAAAAACCGGCAAAGCGCTTCGCGACCATGCATAAACTCTGGGCTTCTACATATAAGGAAATGCTTTTGCTAATCCGCGATTTGGGCGGAATCGCGATTCTTTTTATAATGCCATTGTTGCTTTTGATTGTCATCACTTTGGTGCAGGACAGCACTTTCAAAACCATTAGCGATATAAAAATTCCCGTACTTTTGGTGGATAATGACAAAGGCGAAGTTTCAAAAAACATCGTCGAAAATCTCTCCGAATCCAATTCGTTTGAAATTCTGCAGAAATCTTCCGAAGAAGAGGCAAAGGAAGCCGTTTTCTCCGGAAAATATCAACTCGCCATTGTGATTCCCGAAAATCTTTCCGCTTCGCTTCAAAAGAAAGTGGATCAAAATGTGGAAGGCATTTTATCAAAATTCGGGTTGGAAGAAGATACTTTGGCAGTTGCAAAAGAAACGATTCCGCAAAAGGAAGTCCGTTTGTATTTTGATCCCGCAACGCAGGTAAGTTTTAAATCTTCCGTGAAAAATGGCATCGACAAAATGATTTCAGAAATTGAAACCCAAAGTATTTACAAAGCGTTTCAAACGGAATTGGGCGAGGACGATTCCGAATCTATTTTTGAAACTGAAAGCTTTATTGCTTTTAAAGAAATTCTTCCCACAAAAAACAACGAAGAAATCATTCCGAACTCAGCACAGCACAACGTTCCGGCGTGGACGCTGTTTGCCATTTTTTTCATAATTGTGCCACTTTCAATAAATCTTTTAAAAGAAAAAAACCAAGGCACTTTTGTCCGTTTGCGCACCACTCCGGTAAGCTATGCTACCGTTTTGGGCGGAAAAACAATCGTTTATCTCGTGGTGTGTCTCGTTCAATTTACACTTATGCTGCTCGTGGGAATTTTTCTTTTTCCCGCCATCGGCCTCCCGGGAGTTGACGTTTCCGGAAAGTTGCCGATGCTATATTTAGTTGCGCTTTTTTCTGGACTTGCCGCGATAGGATTGGGGTTGCTGATTGGCACCGTAGCAAAAACACAGGAACAGGCAGCACCGTTTGGTGCCACTTCGGTAGTAATTCTGGCTGCACTGGGCGGCGTTTGGGTACCCGTTTTTGTAATGCCTAAATTTATGCAGTTTGTTTCCAAAATTTCCCCGATGAACTGGGGCTTGGAAGCGTTTTACGATGTATTTTTAAGAAATGTGGGTTTTGTTAAAATCCTTCCCGAAATTTCGTTATTATTGTTGTTCTTCCTCACAACAATCGTAATAGCAATAATTTATAATAGAAGAAAAAATGCCGTCTGAAAATAAAAATGAAATAAGCTTTACCTCAAAAATCCGGGTGCGTTTCACCGAAACAGACCCTTTGGGCATCGTTTGGCACGGCAATTATATCCAGTATTTTGAAGACGGTCGCGAGGCTTTTGGGCGCGAACATGGCATTTCATATTTAGAACAAAAGGCTAACGGTTACACTTCCCCAATCGTGAAATCTTCCTGCGAACACAAGCTGCCGTTGCGCTACGGCGATGTGGCAACCATAAAGACCACTTTTATCGACTCGCCGGCGGCAAAAATGATTTTTCAATATCGCATTTTTGACCCAAAGGGAAGATTGGTCTGTTTGGGTGAGACCATTCAGGTTTTTTTGAACGAACAGGGCGAACTTTCGTTGACGAAACCTGAGTTTTTTGCAAAATGGAAAAAGAAAATGGGATTGTAACAATGGCCAAAACTTTCGTTTCACATAACAATCTTTTAAGCAATCTCGGTTTTGACAGCGAAACCGTAGTTGAAAATATTTCCAAAGGAAAATCGGGCCTTGAAAAGTTTGATGATGCTTCCCTTTTGCCCGAACCTTTTTGCGCTTCCATTATTTCTTCTGAAAAAGTAAAAAATGAATTCAGCAAAATTGGCGATGCTTCAGCTTTTACGAAGTTGGAACAAATGATGCTGCTTTCTTTGAAAAATGTTGTCGATGCTTCAAAAATTCTTTTAAATGAAAATGTTGGACTTATCATTTCAACCACAAAAGGGAATATTGATGTGCTTGAAAAGGATAGCGATTTTCCAGAAAGCCGGGCTTATTTAAGTGAATTAGGGAAAACAATCCAAAACTTTTTCGGCTTTAAAAATGAAGCAATTATTCTTTCAAACGCCTGTGTTTCGGGTATTTTGGCAATTTCTGCAGCAAAGCGTTTTATTTCCGAAGGCAAATACAATCACGTTTTTATAACAAGCGGCGATTTGGTGACGAAGTTTATTCTTTCGGGTTTCAATTCTTTTCAGGCTTTATCGGCAGAACCTTGCAAACCCTATGATAAAAATAGGGTTGGAATAAATCTCGGCGAAGTTGCCGCAAGTGCTTTGGTTACTTCTTCCGAAGAAAATCTTCCAAAGGAAGCCGTTGTAATTTTGGGCGATGCAACCTGCAACGACGCCAACCATATTTCGGGCCCATCGCGAACGGGCGAAGGGCTTTTCAGAAGTGTAAAATCTGCATTGAAAGAGGCAAGCTTGAATGCAAAAGAAGTCGATTATATTTCCGCACACGGCACCGCCACACCTTTTAACGACGAAATGGAGGCCATCGCCTTCAGCCGTTTGGAAATGGAAAATGTGCCCCTCAATAGTTTAAAGGGCTATTTTGGCCACACTTTGGGCGCTTCGGGATTATTGGAAACCATTGTAGGAATGCATTCTATGAAAAAAAATATACTTTTTTCATCCAAAGGATTTGCCGAACTTGGCGTCTCAAAAAACATAAATATCATCAAGACAAATACGCCGAAAACGTTAAACACCTTCCTAAAAACCGCATCGGGTTTTGGGGGTTGCAACACAGCGGTAATTTTTGGAAAAATAAACAACTAACCAACCATAAAATGTCAAGTCCAATTAAAAAAATGAATGCCGTTGAAGCTTTGGAAGAAGCGCACCGCATTGCCTTTGCGCCCTTTGTTTTCCAAGCTTCTGTTTCCCTTCGGAAACTCGGGATTCTCGATTATATTTTTGACCAACGAATAACAGGTGGGCCAACAGCCGAAGAGATCTCGCAAAAACTTTCCCTTAGCCCTTACGGGGTTGGCGTGCTTTTGGAAATTGCGCAAACTTCGAATATTGTTAGTAAAAATGATGCCGAGCAATACGAACTGACCAAAGTGGGCTATTTCCTAAATTATAACGAAACGGCCAGTGTGAACCTTAATTTTGCGCACGATGTATGTTACAAGGGCTTGTTTCATTTAAACGAATCCATAAAAACCGGAAAACCGGAAGGTTTGAAAGAACTGGGGCAATGGCCAACTATTTACGAAGGACTTTCAAAGTTGAAACCTGCCGAACAAAAGTCGTGGTTTGATTTTGACCATCATTATTCCGACGATATTTTTGCGGAAGCCTTGGAAAAAATTTTTGAAAGAAAGCCGAAAACTCTCTTCGACATTGGCGGAAATACGGGCAAATTCTCTATTAAATGCTGTAATTTCAATGAAGAGGTACATGTGAAAATAGTCGATTTACCGGGCCAATTGAACATGGCTTTGGCCAATGCCGAAAGCAATGGTTTTAAAGATAGAATTTCTGGCCATCCCATTGATTGGCTTTCGAAAAACCCACAAATTCCAAGCGGGGCAGACTTAATTTGGATGTGCCAGTTTTTGGATTGTTTTTCTGAAGAAGAAATTGTAAAAGTGTTGAGCATTTGTGCAAACTCCATGGACGATGATGCCGAATTGGTGATTGTTGAAACCTTTACGGATAGACAGGCCTTTCGCGCTTCACAATTTATATTGGAGGCCACTTCGCTGTATTTTACAGTACTTGCAAACGGAAACAGCAAAATGTATCCGGCCAGTGTTTTTATGAAATTGATTGACAAGGCTGGTTTAAAACTCAAAGAAGACATCCAATTGGGTGAGTATCACACCATGTTGATTTGCGAAAAGAAATAGAATTTTGACTGAAACGTTTCACATAAAAAGCTATTGCCACATTAAGAACCAAATGGTTTCATTGAATGGAAATGTACTTTTTAGTGAGGTCCCGATAACTATCGGGACGGAAGATTTTTCAACTTTTATAAAAAACGCATACAAGTTTTTGCAAACGGATTATTCCAAGTTTTTCAAAATGGACAATCTCAGCAAGCTCGCATTTTTGGCGGCAGATGTTTTACTGAAAAATGAAAATTTAAGCGAAGAGGAGAATAATATCGCCTTAATTTTTTCAAACAAAGCATCCAGTTTGGACACCGACCGAAAACACCAAGCAGCAATAGAAAACGATGCTGAATATTTTCCCAGTCCGGCGGTTTTTGTTTACACCTTGCCAAATATTTGTTTGGGCGAGATAAGTATCAAACACAGGCTGTATTCTGAAAATAGTTTTTTTATCTTTGACCGCTTTAATGCGGAACACTTGCAACTGTACGCCAACAGTTTATTGCGAAGCGGAAAAGCAGAAAAAGTACTTTGTGGTTGGGTAGATTTAGACGAAAACAGCTACGATGCTTTTTTATATTTAGTTGAAAAAGAAGGCGAAATTGAACATAAAACTGAAGAAATAACCAGATTATACAACATATTATGAGTGAATTAAAAGAAGAATTGAAAGGAAAAATCATTGAACAATTAAATCTTGAAGATGTTTCAGTGGCAGACATAGCCGATGATGACGCCCTTTTCGGCGACGGACTTGGATTGGATTCCATTGATGCTTTGGAACTTATCGTTATGCTGGACAAAGATTACGGCATCCGTTTGAGCGACCCAAAAGAAGGCAGAAAGATTTTTGAATCTGTGCAGGTAATGGCTGATTATATTGAGGAACACCGCACAAAGTAATATTTTGAATGTCATGCGGAGCGCAGTCGAAGCATATTGAACCTTCACAAAATCCTTAATTTTTAAATGAGCAAAGGCGTAGCCATAACCGGAATGGGTATTATTTCTGCAATTGGCAACAATGTAGCAGAAAACTATGATGCGCTCATAAACGAAAGAAAGGGCATCACTCGCGTTGATAATGTTGAGACCATTCAGCGCGATGAAATTATGGTGGGCGAAGTGAAATTCACCAATAACGAATTGATTGCCCAACTCAATCTTCCGCCAGAAAATAATTATTCGCGTACCGCAATGCTTGGTGTAATTGCCGCAAAAGAAGCAATTGCCAGCGCAGGAATCACCGACATCAAAAAATACAAAACGGGCATCGTTTCCGGAACCAGCGTGGGCGGGATGGATATGACCGAAAAATATTATTACGAATACCTTACCGATAAAGAAACCCAAAAATATATTGAAAGCCACCACGCGGGCGATTCCACCCAAAAAATCGCGGAGCAATTGGGGATTGAGGAAAGTTTGGTAACAACAATTAGTACCGCTTGTTCTTCAGCAGCCAATGCTATTATGCTGGGTGCGCGCTTGATAAAATCCGGAAAATTGGATCGGGTTGTGGTCGGCGGCGCAGACTGTCTTTCGAAATTTACCATCAACGGTTTTAAGACCTTGATGATTTTAAGCGATACTTTTAATACGCCTTTCGATGAAAACAGAAAAGGATTAAATTTAGGCGAAGCTGCTGCATTCCTCGTTTTGGAAAGCGACACAGTAGTAAAGGCCGAAAATAAAAAAGTGTTAGCCTACGTAAAAGGCTACGGCAATGCCAACGATGCTTTTCATCAAACAGCTTCTTCGGATAATGGCGATGGTGCAACTTTGGCGATGGAAAAAGCCTTGAATGTTGCCGATTTAAAACCTATGGAAATAGATTATATCAACGCCCACGGAACAGCCACGGGCAATAATGACCTTTCGGAAGGGCGCGCCATTCTTAGAATTTTTGGCGAAGAAATGCCAGAATTCAGTTCCACCAAAGCATATACGGGCCATACCTTGGCGGCAGCAGGAGCGATTGAGGCGGTTTATTCTGTTTTGGCACTTCAAAATAATATCATTTTTCCAAACCTGAATTTTAAAACCCCGATGAAGGAATTTTCAATGGTTCCACAAACGGAATTAAAGAAAAAGGAATTGAACACGGTACTTTCAAATTCGCTTGGTTTTGGAGGGAATTGTTCCACGGTAATATTTTCAAAAGAAGCGTAATGAAGAAGGTTTACATAAATAGCATCGCTTCCATTTCACCCCAAAAGACCTATGATAATAGTAGGTTTTTAGATGAAATTATCAATTACAACGATACCGTAATTTTCGCCCAAGACCCAGATTACAAACAATACATTCCGCCAGCCGCTGCCCGCCGAATGGCAAAAGGTATAAAAATGGGAGTTGTTGCTTCCAAAATTGCGATGGACGAAGCAGGAATTGAAACCGTGGACGCAATCATCACGGGCACGGGAATGGGCTGTATGATTGATTCCGAAAAATTTGTGAGCGCCATAATTGACAACAACGAGCAGTATTTAACGCCAACCTCTTTCATTCAAAGCACCCATAACACGGTCGCCGGGCAGATTGCTTTGGGGATGGAATGCAAAGCTTATAATTTCACTTATGTGCATTCCGCAATTTCGTTTGAATCTGCGCTGCTGGACGCGAAAATGCAGCTCGAAAATAACGAAGCCGAACATATCTTAGTCGGCGGTGTGGAAGAATTGGGCGCGCATACCACAAAAGTGCATCGATTGATAAACCACATAAAACCCGAACCGGTTTCAATTTCGGAGGTTTTGCACTCGAAAACCGAGGGCGCTGTTTTCAGTGAAGGCGCCAATTTTTTTGTGGTTTCAAATGAAAAGACAAAAAGCTGTTACGCCGAATTGGTTGCCGTGGAAACTTTTAACACCCTTCAAAAAGAGAAGGTTTCAGAAGCAATTGAAACTTTTTTAAAAGAAAATAATTTGAAGCTCGACGACATTGATTTGGTTGTTTTTGGGAACAACGGCGATGTAGATTTTGATGGATATTACAACAAACTTTCCGAAGGAATTTTCAGCAAAACCCAACAGGTTTTTTACAAACATTTGGTGGGCGAAAACAACACTGTTTCGGCGTTTGGAGTTTGGTTGTCTTCAAAAATTTTGAAAACCCAGACTGTCCCCGAAATCGTAAAAATCAACAAAATTAATTCTTCCGAAATTAAAACGGTTTTGTGCTACAACCAATACCGCGGCCAAAACCACAGTCTTGTTTTATTGAGAAAATGTTGAGGTTTTACACCATAAACGCCCTTTTTTTGGTGATTTTTTCGCTGCTGGTGCTGTTTGGGTTTTTTGGGGAGGTGCCGGTTTGGCTCTATCTTTTGTTCGTTTTTATTTGGATTTTGATAACAGCAATCGGTTCATTCCAGATTCAATGGAACTATCATTTGCAATCCCTAAACCACAATTACCAAACTTCGGAAAATCATATTTCCATCACTTTTGACGATGGGCCAAATCCAGAATTCACTCCGAAAGTTTTAGCGCTTCTGAAAAATTACAACGCAAAAGCCACCTTTTTTTTAATAGGCAAAAATGCCGAAAAGCATCCGGAAATAGTCCGTCAAATTATTGAAGAAGGCCATACCATCGGCAATCATTCGTATTCGCATTCTAAAAATTTTGGGTTTTTCTCTTCGGAAAAAGTTGCTGCTGAATTAAGACAAACAAATTCAATTTTAAAAAAAATAACCGGAAAGGATCTGAAACTGTTTCGCCCCCCTTTCGGCGTAACCAATCAGAACATTAAAAAAGGATTGAAGAATACGGGACATTATTCAATCGGGTGGAGCAAACGCAGCTTTGACACTACAAATATTTCCGAAGAAAAAATTATAAAGCGTATCACTTCCAACTTAAAAAAGGGCGATATCATTCTACTGCACGACAGCAGCGCAAAATCCGTTGCCGTATTGGAACAGTTATTGTTAACTTTGCCACCGCACAAACTGCAGTCGGTTCCGGTGGATCGTTTGCTCGAAATTGAAGCCTATGCGTAATTATTTTCTAATGTTATTTTTTATTGCTTTTAGCAGCTCGATCCAGGCGCAGGAAACTGCGATGAGTGCTTCGGAAATTGTGGCTTTTAAGGAGAAAGTGATCGCTTCGGCCAAAACCACCAAGACCATCAAAACCAATTTTGTGCAGTACAAACACCTCGATTTTTTGGCCGATGACGTAAAAACTTCGGGAAAAATGGTTTTTAAGGCGCCCAATCTGGTGAAGTGGGAATACACAAATCCGTATCAATACAGCGTGATTTTTAAAGAAGACCAACTGCTCATCAACGACGGCGGCACCAAAAGCAAGGTGGATATTGGCAACAGCAAACTTTTTAAAAAACTCAATCAGCTTATCGTAAATAGCGTAAAAGGTAATATGTTCAATGATGCCGATTTTACGGTCTCGTTCTTTAAATCTCCAAAATATAACAAAGCCGTTTTTATTCCCAAGGACAAAAAAATTGCGGGTTATATAGCTTCTTTCGAACTGCTTTTCAATAAAGACGACGCCCAGGTTTACGAAGTAAAAATGGTGGAGCCTTCGCAGGATTTTACCCGAATTGTTTTTAGCAATCGCACGTTAAACAGCACTATTAATGATTCGGTTTTTAGCAATTAGTTTCTTGGCAATTGTCACTTTGGCATCGTGTTCGTTAAAGACTACGGAAGGCTTGCGACAAGTGCACTTCAATAAAGAAGCGGTTGGAAATCCTTATTTTTCAAACCCTGAAATTGATTATGTTTACAAGGCAAAGATTGAGGTTTACAAAAAGAATTTCGGCGGGATTTTGATCATAAAAAAGACGGGGCCCGAAAGTCACAGAGTGGTTTTTACGACCGAATTTGGCAGCAAACTGTTTGATTTTCAATTTGAAGGCGATACTTTTACGAAGCATTTTATAGTGGACGATTTGGATAAGAAATTTATCGTCAACATTTTAAAGGATGATTTTAGGTTGTTGGTAAACGAAAAAGCTCAGGTTTTGGCGGTTTATGAATCTGAAAATCATCGAATTTATAAAACCACAAGAGGTGACCGATTTAATTTTTATTTTTTGGAAGATGAAACGGAACAGCTTCAAAAAATCGTAAACACCACAAAAACAAAGGAGAAAGTGGAGATTGATTTTACTTCCCACGAAGGAAATATCGCAGATTTTATTTCCATAAAACACAAGAATATCAAGCTATCGATAGACTTGGAAAAATTTAAAAATGAATAATATGCTTATCGAAGGATTATATAAAGTTACCGCCACGGAAAACACTTCCGAGGGAATTTTGGCAAAAGTCCATTTAAACAAGGATCACGCTATTTTTAAAGGTCATTTCCCCGGAAACCCAGTGATGCCGGGCGTTTGTATGATTCAGATTATAAAGGAATTGACGGAGGAAGCAACTGGGAAAAATTTGTTTTTGGCCGTTTCGTCAAACATAAAATTTATGGCCATTATCAACCCAGAAAAAAACCCCGATTTGCAGCTGTCCATTGATATTACTCAGGAAAATGGCGAAGTGAAAGTGAAAAACACAACTTCTTTTGAAGAAACTGTGGCCTTAAAATTGAATGCAACCTTTAAAATAGTAGATAAAACCTAACAAGTCTCAAAGACCTGTTAGGTTTGGACTAAGACTTAAAAATTATGAATAAAACTATAATTCTATTGCTATTTTTTATATCCATCATAGGAAACGCGCAAGATTTAAAAATCATTCGTGCCCAATATCCCGATGCGGTAAAGAGTAGTGAGGCTGCTTCAAAACTTGAAGCGGAACTATCCAAAATTGATAATTCCAGCAAACCCGTTTTACTGGCTTACAAAGGCGCGGTTTTAACGCTGAAGGCGAAATTCGCAAAAAAGAAAGGCGATAAAAAAGATTTTTTTAAAGAAGGCGTGGCCTTGATTGAGAGCGCCGTAAGTGCTGATGCTTCAAATGTTGAAATTCGTTACATACGGCTGAGCGTGCAGGAAAACTCGCCGAAATTTCTTGGCTATCACAAAAATATTGAAGAAGATAAAGAGTTTATTTTGAAACATTACGGCTCAATTTCTTCCGCAGAATTAAAGGAAACTATAAAGGATTTTGTGATGAAGTCGGAGAATTTTGAACAGCAGGAAAAAATTCAGTTTAATTAATTGATGTTTTGATTAAACAAAATGAGCTAACCTTTTCCTATTTTTAATTCCTAAAACCTATATTTGCTTTGCGCCTTCTGTGTCTTTGCGGTGTAAAGTTAACCACAGAGACACAGAGTTCACAGAGACCAAAATTCCCAAATGGACCAAAAACTACTTTCAGAAAAATTCAAGACCCTGAAATGTTGCGTAATTATTCCTACCTATAATAATTACAAAACGTTGCAAAAGGTTATTGAAGGCGTTTTGGTTTACACCGAAGATGTAATTATAGTAAACGACGGTTCCACGGATGCTACTTCTGAAATTTTAGATCGATTTCCGCAGATTCAGCAAATCCACCTTTTACAAAACAAGGGGAAAGGCAACGCGTTGCGCCAAGGGTTTAAACATGCCGAAAGTTTGGGCTATCGCTATGCAATAACTATCGATAGCGACGGGCAGCATTTTCCGGAAGATATTCCAACTTTTATTGAAGCCTTGGAAAACGAAACGAACAAAGAAGTTTTGCTTATCGGTTCGCGAAATATGACCCAACACGGCGTGCCGAAGAAAAGCAGTTTTGGCAACAAATTCTCCAATTTTTGGTTTTGGGTGGAAACTGGCATTCGCTTGCAGGACACGCAATCCGGCTTTCGATTGTATCCACTTTTCGCGATGAAAAAGCTGAAATTTTACACCAAAAAATTCGAGTTTGAAATAGAGGCCATCGTAAAAGCAGCGTGGAGTGGAATTGAAGTGAAAAACATCCCAATCCAAATTCACTACGAATTGGAAAATCGCGTTTCACATTTCAGGCCTTTCAAGGATTTTACGCGAATTAGCATTCTAAATACGTGGTTTGTACTCGTTACATTCCTGTATATAAAACCACGAAATATCCTCAGAAAATTAAAAAAAAAAGGTCTCAAACGGTTTATAATGGAAGACTTTTTGGGCAGTGACGATTCTGCCGAAAAAAAAGCATTTTCCATCGCACTTGGCGTATTTATTGGACTTTCGCCACTTTGGGGGTTTCATACGATTGTGGTTATTTTTTTGGCACTCCTCTTCAATCTGAACAAAGTAATTGCCTTTGCATTTTCAAACGTGAGCCTGCCGCCGTTCATTCCGTTGATACTCTATTTTAGCTTAAAATTGGGCAGTTGGCTTTTGGGCGAAAATTTTGTGCTTTCCATGAGCGAAATTGACCCCAGTTTGGAGTTGGTAAAATATTTAAAATCCTATATTGTCGGCAGTTTTGTACTTTCAGTTTCAGCGGCGCTTTTTTGCGGCCTGCTGGGTTATTTGTTTTTAACGCTATTTGAAAGGAAAAAGATTCTCGACAATGGGTAAGTGGTTTTTCAGAACATTTCAATTTTTGCAAAAGAACCGAATTGGCAGTGCCTTGCTGCTGCTTTTGGTGCTTTTTGGTTTGGTGTTTTTGGTTTCCAAAATCCGTTTTGAGGAAGATATTTCAAAATTGATTCCAATCAACGAAGATGCCCAAGAGCTTCAAAAGGTTCTAAAGACCGTCAACTTTACGGACAAGATTATTGTAAATATTCAACGGAGCGATTCTTCTGAAATTGAGGATTTAACGGAATATGCTTCGGAATTTATTGACAGTCTGCAAGCCAATTCCAAGGATTACATTAAAAACATCCGCGGAAAAGTAAACGAAGACGATTTGCAGCGAACGATGGATTTTGTATATGAAAACCTGCCGTTGTTTTTGGAGAGGGAAGATTACAAAACCATTGCCGAAAAACTTCAAAAAGACAGTATTGCCGCCAGAACCGAAGCCAATTACCGCACGCTCATTTCCCCGTCGGGCATTGTTTCAAAAGACATTATTTTAAAAGACCCGCTCGGACTTTCGTTTATCGCTTTGAAGAAATTGCGCCAACTCGGCGTTACCGACGACTTTGTTTTGAAGGATGGATTTTTGGTGAGCAAGGACGAAAAAAACATCCTGCTCTTTATCACTCCAAAATTCGGCAGCAGTGAGACTGCGGAAAATAGCAGGTTTGCGGAGCAGCTTTATGCGCTTCAAAATACACTCGATAAAAAATTTATAGGAAAAGTAAAGGGTGAATATTTCGGGGCTGCACTTATCGCTGTTGCAAATGCGAAACAGATTAAAAGCGACATCCAGTTTACCGTCGGAATTGCGATGACGCTGCTTATCTTGATTTTCATATTTTTCTATCGAAAACTTTACGTGCCCATCATTCTTTTTGTGCCAACCATTTTCGGAGGGTTGATGGCGGTGGCATTATTGTATCTGATTCGCGGGGAAATTTCAGCTATTTCCCTCGGAATTGGTTCGGTTTTGCTGGGCGTAACGCTGGATTATTCGCTTCATATTTTAACGCATATCCGAAACAACGAAACAACGGAAAGTCTTTATAAAGACGTGACCGAGCCTATTTTGATGAGCAGTTTGACTACTGCTTTGGCGTTTCTGTGCTTGCTTTTTTTAGATTCACAGGCCTTGCAGGATTTGGGCATTTTTGCCGCCGTAAGTGTGTTGGGAGCTTCGGTTTTTGCGCTTTTCTTTATTCCGTTGGTCTATAAAAATCCGCTTTCGCGAAAGCAGCAAATCAACGTTTTGGACAAAGTTGCGGATTATCCTTTTCATAAAAACAAATGGTTGCTGATTGGTTTGGGTTTGGTGTTGATTGTTAGCATTTTTACGTATCACAAAGTAGAATTCAACAAAGATATTTCCAAACTGAATTACGAACCTGCGGAAATAAAGGCCGCGATGCAGCATTTGGATGAACTGACTGATATTTCTTCAAAATCGGTCTATCTCGCCACCTACGGAAAATCGGTTGAAGGCACGCTGCAGTTGAACGATTCCATCCACGAAACCTTGGAATTGCTGAAAGAGGAGGGCAAAATTAGCAGTTTCAGTTCCATTGGCGCTTTGGTGCATTCGCAACGCGACCAACGGAAGAAAATAGCGCAATGGCAGCAATTTTGGAGTGAAGGTCGGAAAGATAGTTTGGAAACCAATTTGATTGAAAGCGGGGAAGCACGAGGTTTCAAACCCACCACTTTCAATAGGTTTTACACGTTTTTGGATGAAGATTTTGAAACGTTGAAACCCGAAGATTATCAGCAAATCCCTTCCGTGCTTTTGGAAGATTACATCACGACCGAAGCAGATTTCACGACGATTACCACCCTGATAAAGCTTGAAAATGAGAACGCTTCCGAAATAAAAAGCGCTTTTAAGGAAATTCCGAATACCATCGTCATTGACCGGCAGGAAATGAATGAGACCTTTTTGGGAAATTTGAAAAACGATTTCAACAGCCTGATTGGCTATTGTTTGCTCGCCGTACTTTTTATACTTTTCCTCTTTTTCCGAAGTTTTTCGCTCACGCTGGTTACCGCCGTTCCTATTTTTCTCACGTGGTTTTTAACCCTCGGGATTATGGGGCTTTTCCATATTCAATTCAACATTTTCAACATCATTATTTCCACCTTTATCTTTGGTTTGGGAATCGATTACAGCATTTTTATGACCAAAGGTTTGCTAAAGGAATTGCGAACCGGTGAAAAGGTAATGGCCACGCACAAAACCTCGATTATGCTTTCGGTTTTGACAACTATTTTGGGTGTTGGGGTTCTGATTTTTGCGAAACATCCAGCGCTTTATTCCATTTCTATCGTTTCAATCATTGGAATTTTTTCGGCAATGGTTACCGCATTTACGGTCCAGCCGTTGCTTTTTAAACTTTTTATCGGCAGCTCCAAAAAACGTCCAATTACGCCGCGAATGTTCGTGCATTCCCTCTTTTCCTTTGGCTATTTCGGGCTGGGCGGAATTTGCCTTTCCATTTACAGCATCACGTTGATGCCGCTGCTTCCCATCAGCAAAAAAATTAAAATGGGCTGGTTCCACAAAGTGATTGCCAAGTTTTTCAAATCGGTGCTTTATACCAATCCGTTTGTGAAGAAAAAAGTAATCAACGAAGTTGGCGAAGATTTTTCAAAACCTGCCGTAATCATTGCAAACCATACATCGTTTCTCGATATTTTGGCGGTAGGCATGTTGCATCCAAAAATCTGTTTTTTGGTAAACGATTGGGTTTATAATTCGCCAGTTTTTGGAAAGGCCGTGCAACGCGCCGATTTCTATCCGGTTTCCAGCGGCATCGAAAACAGTTTGGAGCCACTTCAGAAAAAAATAAAACAAGGCTACTCGCTGATGGCTTTTCCCGAGGGAACCCGCAGTTTGAGCAACAAAATAAAGCGTTTTCACAAAGGTGCCTTTTATTTGGCGAATGAGTTCAATTTAGACATTCTCCCCGTTTTGATTCACGGCAACAGCGAGGTAAACCCAAAGGGAAGTTTTATCATAAAGGATGGAAGCATTACGGTTGAAATTTTGCCGAGGATTAAGGCCGAAGACAATTCCTTTGGCGAAAACCATACGCAGCAAGCAAAAAAAATAGGCGCGTATTTTAAAAGTGAATTTTTAAAACTTCGTGAAAAGATGGAAGGCCCGAGCTATTTCCACGGAATCGTTTTGGAGGAATACCGCTATAAAGGCGATGCGCTTTACCGAATGGTGAAAAAGGATTTAAGGGAAAATGCTGAAATTTATTTTGAAGTGATGCGTCGTTTGGATAAAAGCGGAACCATTGCCCACATTTCGGAAGATTCCGGGCAGCTCGATTTTCTGTTGGCGCTCGATGGGCCGGACCGAAAGATTTTCAGCTTAATTGAAGATGACGAAACGCGAACCATACTTCAAAACATCTATATCACCC
>MDSW01208221.1_pt1 | contig 28124 bp, 37 predicted proteins | sample 811171 | NCBI WGS metagenome assembly MDSW01 (sample SAMN05326641, study PRJNA326480) | marine metagenome | isolation source: seawater | place: Atlantic Ocean: North West | collected 2012 | reverse complement strand
TCTGCTCCAAAGTATCATAAACGAATTGCCACAAGTTCTTGTGATCCATGCCATCAATGATGCGCTCAATGTAAGCGTCTTGCAATTCGTCGCGGTCGATGATGTTATCAGTGGTCATGAGAATAACAGAAGGAAGGAGCATTGAATAAAGATAATATCAGCAAGCGAGACACATTGCTGAGTTGAAAAGTTGAGGTTCAGTGTGCATGTCGGTTACTTCGTAACCATAACCCTCCACACGAGAGTATACTTCACGATTGAAATCTTTCTTCAACACATAACGCTTCGATTGAGATTGTCCCATGAATGTAACAGTCTTCAAAATGTAGCGGGTGCTGATCTCACCGTCAGCAAACTTGACGGGGTAGAAGTCAACAACCATGTTTCCAGATTTGGCGGTGAGTTGCATGAAATTCTCAAAATTTCTTTGACCCTTATAGAATACACGAGAATCTGCCCAGATCAAGGATCAGTGGACAGTTCTCCTGGTGTCACATTCAAATTAAAACTTAGCGTCAATCGGTTAGTGTCATTTTTCTGCAATCTTACGCCATGACGTACAAACGAAGGGAACACAATCAGGTCGCCTTCATTGATATTGGGTTCATGAACAGGTGACTGCTCAAAAATGTGAGTATATCCGAGGATTGTATGATCCAAGTTCATATTCTCAAAATAGAATCGTCCATCCTTATCTCTATCGAACTGGATGAAGATCACACCAGAGAAGTTCACGAACTCAGGATAGTTCACATGATGATGAGGTTCTTGCGAATGTCCACTGTTATACAGATTCAACCATGAGTTTACGATTTCAATCTCACAATCAGGAGGGAAATACTGATACAAATAAGGTGCTAGGACTTGTCCAAGTTCTTCGGGCGGGACGACATCTTTCTCTTCAAAATGTGTCGTGTGAACACTACAATTCCACCTACCCTCAGCATCAGTAAGGAGATGCCTAGCAGACTCCAAAAGGGATCCGAATGTCTCCTTGTGATTGTGAATGTGTGCTTGGTGGTATTTGATTGGGAACAGAATTGTTTGCATCAGGTGTAATTTTAATCAGTTTCTTGGTGTAATCATATGCATATTTTGTACGATTACCATGTATGCCCCATCCTAACCATTGATAGGCATGATGCATGTAATGTTCAACAGTTTGTCCACGTCCTTGTAAAACAAGAGCATAACGTGTCCACTGTGGTTCATTCACCATGTAACGAAGTTGTGTCCCCAGTGTGCTCGGGTCTCCCCCGTATGCGCGGGCAAAATGGGCAAGTCCGTCATATCTGCCCTGTGAGGTCCACTGAATGAGACCATATCCACCAACCAAACATGCATCGTAAGGTAGAATTGCACCGCCTTCACATACATTTGGACGGAAGTTTGATTCTTGTTTGATGTTACCCATGACTGTTGCCAGTGCATTAACATCATGAATCCCCCTCGATTGTAGGAATTCAAGTGTCTGATTCTCTGCTGGTGAGCAGTCTACACACTTGATAATCGGAGGGGGAGTTGGTGTTGTTGTCAATAACATAATTTAGATTCGAGAGATCAACTAATGAAAGAATGTCAAGATTGCTCTGTATCCAACTGGGACAACTGTGGGGATCGCAGCAACTCGTGTTGGTATTCAAGTTCATTCCACAAACTGTCAATGAGTCCATCGATATATGTACGATGGTTGAGATGTTGAGCAACTCTTTTGAGTTCTAATACCTGCTGTTTTGCAGACTCAATATGATAACATTCTCTACTTCTTACGTCAATGCTCATGCGAAACCGCCTCCTTTTGTCTTTTGATCGATCACATCCACAGTAACACAATACTGTGGATAGTTCCACCATGCCTCCATAACTCGCATGTAATCATCAACAATCTTCACACTACCATCGGCACAGTGTATTTTGTATCTATGCCGATCGTAAGGTTTCTCACATGTTTGCTTAAAAAAACTTGGCAAACCTGTCATGATCGTGGATCCATGTTAGTACAGAGATCGGGATCAATCTTACAAAGACGATCCATCTTTTGATCTTGAATTGATTGAACTTTGTTCATTGCAGTGATGCCAATGTTAGCACCAATCAAAACAATGATGAAAGCGAGGGCGATTCTCATGATAATAAAAGAATGAAAGAGGGGAGGTCTCGCGGCAGGAGACACAATTATATAGACCCTCTATGTGATAGTTCAGCGTTGGAACTTGCCGTGCTTAAATGTAGCAAATTCAGGATTGTTGACCCAGCGACCCTGAGTGCAATCCCACACGATGGGCAGCGGTTCAGTCTGAGGAGTGTTCGGTGATGCCTTAGCGAGGACCTCACGGGACTGGGCAAACAGTTCGTCGAGAGTGTAGCGAGCAGGGCGGACGCCGTACATGTGTTGTCTCCGTTGATTACCTAGTAATAATACACGCTCAGGGCGTGGTCACCACTATTTATGGACACTAGGAGAACTGGACCCCAAGGTGTGGACAGATCGCACCGAGTGAGATACGAATATCTTTTGTAGGTGGATCTCCATCATGTTCTAGTCTTGAATCAAAGTAGATAATTCTACCTTGTTTGAATTCCACTTTCTCACCCGTTGCAAATGTCGTAGCACCACTATCCCCATAAGCATGGTAAATAACTGACGTTGCGGCATGATTGTAATCAGTGTGGGTTTGACTAACATGCCCAGGATTTTGTGCATTGACCAATAACCTATGGACATGAGACAAAGGTAGATCAGCACATACATCTTTAAGGATGCATTCATTGAAGTATGCGAAGAACCAGTACCAAGGAGTCTCCTCAGTAAATTCATTGTTTCTGATGACAGTATTACCCCAGAATCTTGCCTTTGAATAGTCACCATATGGAGTATTATTATAGAAGAAGGGGAAGTCTGTTGAGAGATAGTTACCTACGTCTCTGACCATCCAACTGGGGAAATAGTCATCAATGACTGTTACTGTGGTATCTAAATGTGTCATCGTTTAATCAATGGAATCTCAGTGCTCATTATGAAATTAGCAGATACAGTGATACGTTCACTATCCTCACGTTGTGTGTCTACTTGATGATGCAAATATGATGGGAAGATGAGTATATCACCTTCCTTACATTCAGGGAACCATGTATTAACCACTGGATAATGCTTAGAGAAGTATCCGAGGTGCATATTCTGATCTGGATTATAGAAGATGAACTTAGCATCTACCTCAGGATCATATTGTAAGAGATATGCACAACTAAACGTGGTGTTATCTCCTCCACAATGTGTATGCACCTCCTGTGAATCACCCTTCTTATATACATTGATCCAACTTTCCGTCATTTCTATTCGCACGGTGGGTTTCCCACCCAGTTGCTCATGCATATCATCTAAATTAGGACGTATTGCCTTAGCAAACACGTCCCACGAGAAGTCTTCATTATTGGTATCACTCTCAAAGGAGGATTGCAGTGTGCAATTCCACTCCCTCGGTTGTGATGTATTAGCGAATGCTAATTCTGATAAAAGTAATCCTTTGAGATACTGGTGTGCTTCAACTTCACCATGATAGTAGAACTTAGGAAATAAACCTTGAACTTTACCCATTATGCAACAAGAGAGAGGGGAGGAATGCCTTTGACGAAGATAGCATCAACAACATTTTGTAGACGCTTGACAACGTGAGCACCGTAAGTCTTGTGGACAGGGACAGTAACGAAACCAGTTGGTTTGTTGTACAATCCCCACTCACATGCATTGAGTTCACCAGACTTCAAACGTGCAGCATCATCTTTATCTAGGCGAATAACACGACCGATAGTCTGTGCCATCTCAACAACATTCAAGTTGCGAAGAAGGATGCAGTGAGTGAGACCAGGGACGTTGATACCTTCGCTGAGGATAGAATAGTGGAACACGATGAACTTCTTAGAAGCATCCTTACCCCACTCAGTGAGAGTATTGAAGAATACTTCACGAGATACTTTCACACCGTCGATGATAGCACCAAACTTAGATGTGACGTGCATGACACTGTAACCACGCTCTGCAAGTTGAAGCAGGAGTGTAGTCTTAGAGATCATGTTACCTAGCACGCGACTGCTAGGGACAGCGACGAGAACTTTGCTGGCGTGAGTATCATCGAGATTGTCAATGATGTCACGCACAGTGTCAGCATCAACGTCATGAATGTTGTGCTTTGTGCGAGTGTTGTCTGTTTCAAAGGGAACGATAGTTGGAGGGAGGATGTGACCCTGCTCAATCAACTCAGGTGCAGGAACGTTACAAATAACAGGACCATACACGTCGCTGTTGTTCATGGAACGACCATGCTTGCGAGCGATACGAGGAGTAGCAGTGAAGAAGTATGCACGCTCAGAGAGATCAGAACATGCAGCAGTAGCAGCAAAGAAGTGACGAGTCACACTGTTGTGAGACTCATCAAAGTATGCAGCATTGATCTCAATACCAGCATCAACAACTTTGTTCAAAGAGTGATAGGTAGTGAAGATAATGCAAGACTCACCTGCTGCACGCGCAGTGTTAGCGAACAGTGCAATCTTGTCAGACTTGGTGCTGCTGAAATGCTGTGTCTCACCTGAGTGAGCATGACATACATGTGTCCATGTAGATGAAATAAACTGCATGAACTCGTCACACAGTTGATTAGCGAGCAGGATACGAGGAGCAACAACAACAATAGTCTGGGGACCGTTGTTGAGCAGTTGACGAGCGTGCTCGATCATGATGATGGTCTTGCCACCACCAGTAGGCACGATGACCTGACCCTTGTCAGCGGACTGCATAGCAGCGAGAGCGCGGGACTGGTGAGGGCGTAGGGTGATGGTCAAGGCGTGTCTGTGTCAGTACATATATTATACATCACTCCTCGTCTTCCACCACCTCTTTGTGCCACTTCCTACACTGGACCTTGTATTCATAATATGGATCAATCCTTGCTTGTCTCTCCCACTCTTCACATTTCAAAATCTCTTTATAGAGTTTGTCATCATACATTAGCGTGCCTCCATGTCTGGTAACATTTCATTGCCTGGGTGGTCATTAGTCTTACCACGGTATGCTTTCTTATGTTGAAAGTATGCTGGATCTAATTCTAAATCATCCCAGTCTTCTTCAAATATAACAATACAGCATTTAATCCATGGTGACAATGCATGTGGATCCTCGTTAGGTTTCTTACTTATACACAGTGTGATGTATTCATCACTAACAAATTCAATAGTTCCCTCAAAACCCTGATACCTAGCAGGACACCCAGGTTGTACTGCTTTGATGATGTTCCTGATCTCGATAGGAACTGACTCGGAAATAAAGAGGGGAGTGCTCATAGTGTTAGAAACGAAGTTGGGTTGCCATAGTTACCTTTGACCATGACATTAAATGCTAGTGAGTAACGTCTATTGTGATCCATGTTTGCTTCAACACAATGGACTAACTCACTAGGGAATATGAGTACCATGCCTGTCTGTGGTGTGATTCTCCACGACTTAGCATTATATACATTTGTAGCATCACGACGTGGGTCAAGGTGTCGATGGCGTTGATCCATGAACATAATATCACCACAATTAGGATGTGTCCTCAGATACACCACACCACTATACAAACTGTTACGATGTGAATGATCGTTAGCACGTTCCATGTGTTGATGCATGTTAATCCATGAACATGTGAAGTCAGTAGTGTGTGATATTGCATCAACACCCTGCACACCAAATACATATTCATCAACGTGTTCTTTTAACCACGACTTGAAATCTAGGAACTTGTCTAGTATCTGTTGTTCAACAGTTTGAGCACCTAGATTATATCCTGATCTATCGTAGTTTCTAAATTCCAACTCATCAACAGCACCCATGATGTTGGGCATCTCCTCATCAACTGTCACATATATTGGTGATGAGAACAGAGGGATAATCTCAGTCGGTAGTGAAGTTTGCATTGATTAGAATTCTGTTCTTATGATATTTTGGTGAGTGTCCAGTATGCATGTGTTGACCATTAAATGTCAATAGTCTGTTTGCCTTTGGTTGTACCCGTTGAAAACGACTGTCGGAAGGATCGCCAAGGATAATAGTATCTCCATCTGAATCATTAACATAGTAGATACACACACGATGAGGTTCTTTGCAATCAGTGTGAAAGTCATGTCTGTATCCCTCTGGGTTATATAACGTCATATCTGCACGCACACGAAGACATGCAGAAGACCTAATAGTCTCCTGCATCTTCGCAACTAACTCACAGAACTGTGGATCACCTTCATCACTCAACCAGTGATTAAATCCATGTGCTTGTATATCATCACACCCATTGGTGAGAGTTTGTTGGTAGAACCAAGGAAACTCCCACCCAGTGAGTATAGATAACAGTTCTGCATGATAGTCATCATCAAGGAAGTTATCGATGATGTTCATCTCTGAGATGTAAGGAGGTCGCAATTTCATCAATTAGATTCCTTTTATGATCTGGAAGGTGACCAATCTTGTTGTAATAGTCTTTTTGAAGTAGGAATAGTGCGTGGCGCAGAAGCACCTTCTGCTCTGGATTTAGTGTTGCAGTTTTAAGAAACATGGTCATAGGTGCAGAGACCACTACTATTTAACGGTGGACCACTAAATTATAGCGTTTCCTGTCAGAACAGCAACACCTTTTAGGGGTCCAAATTGGAAGAGATAATGAAAGTCTCGGTCCTTTGGTGTGTCGGGTGTTGTGGTATGCCCTTGCAGGAAAGTATAGCACATCCCCAGGCGTAAGTAAAGTGTCTATTGCTATTGTCAACTCATCCTCACTTGGTGTGTAGGGAGGATCTTCTCCTTCAATAAGATGTGATGCTCGTTCGTTATATACTTGCCACCTCGTTTCTCCATCCATTTGTATGATGAAGTTGACGGGTTTGTCCCAGTGTGGTTTGAAACTTGGGTGCGAATTGTCAGCGCCATTAGTAATAAAAATGTGACAGTCAGCACATCCATCAAAGGTCTCTTCAATCTTTGACAGTAACTCATCAACTTGTGGTTTACCATGACCATATTTACATATGTTAATAGTATAACCCATATTAGCAAGTTCAAAGAGTTCTTGCTTCTTTGGTACACCCATATAAAACCATGGTTCTTCCACCTGTTCCAGATCCATACGTCTACCATTATCATCAATCACTGTGATAACGTGATTCCATGGAGCATTCAGGGCATCTTCGGCATCTTGCCATGTAACAAATGGTTCAATAGCATTGCGCCACACTCGTGGACGATCGTCTGCCTGATATACCTCAGGATTGAGAAACTCTGGGTTTGAAATTAACATTGAGTGCAATCCTATATCCTGTGGTGGGTGATGATGATGCATGTAATACATCACCTTTGAATACAACCATCTTGCCACGCTCAGGTGACACTCTCAACTGACATTGACGTTGAAATATACTCATCTCATCAGTGAAGAAGATAGTATCACCATCACTATCATTCACATAATATAATGCAGTGATGTGTTCTTCTTCAAAGTCTACATGTGGACAGTGATGTTCTAGTTTGTCAGGTAGTAGGCAACCAAGGCGAACGCGATAAACATCAGAAAAATCTTGACCAGCAGCATCAGCAATAATCCTCAAAGCAGATTCAAATAGATCGTAGTATTGTGAGACAGGTTCATAGTCCATCACCACAACATGTGAGAATGAACTGTTATCAAACCTACCTTCATATGGTCGATACCCACCATCAGCAAACGTGGTCTCTTTAACAAGATACCATGGGAACTGTTGTTGTGTTACAAGTCCCTCAATCTGATCCTGAATAATATCAGGCAATGGATAATCAGAACTCAATAACATATTGCTTACGGTCGCTGGGTACATCACGGGGATACATGCAAGGGATAGACATTGATAGACGCTTACCACCAGGGAATGGTTTGTGATACGTTCTAGCAGGGATGTACATAACATCTCCCTCCTGTAATACTGTATCGAGAGCGATAGTTAGTTCCTGACCTGCCTTGTCTGGTAGATAAGGTTCGTCTGTCATTTCGATCAGACCACTACATCTCTCCTCGTATACATTCCAGTGTGTTTCACCTTCAATCTGACAAATAAAGTTAGGTGGTAGATCCCAGTGAGCACCAAATGACTTGCTGCCCTCCTTAGCACTACCAAATATATGTGCGTCACAATTACAATCAAACATCGCTTCAATGTTCTCCAACAGATTATCTACTGCTGGATTGTAATGACCATACTGTTCAATGATAAATGTATGACCCTCATTGATTGCTTGGAATAGTTCTTCCTTGTGTGCAACACCTTTCTCATACCATACTTCAAATTTCTCAGGTAGCATCAATCGACGACCCTCAAAGTTGAGGATCTGGGTTCTATAATACCATGGATTATTAAAACAGTGTGTGACTGTATCCCAGTTGACATACTGTGTGGGATTATCTAATGCCTTACGCCATACCTTTGGTTTATCACCACACACAAACTCCTTAGGATTGAGGAATGGTAGTATCAATTTATTCATGTAAATCACCCTCAGATTGGTCAATAGAACAACCTGCTACATTGATACTAATAGCAATACGTTCACCTACTGCTGGTTGTGTGCGATGCTTCAACCATGATGGGAAGATGAAGTAATCAAATGATTTTGAAGGTTGTGTGTTCCACTTCAAATCACTACCACAATGTGTTCCATCGTCAGAAATATCATAGTCAAATTCTAGTGGTGTCATGCGAAGAATATCTTCCAGAGGATTCTTGAATTGAAGATGACCATGCTCTGGATCTTTCTGCAAGTGATAAACAATACTCACATGTGATTTACTACGTTGACCACTGATGTGACAATGTTCTCCTGTTGTATCACCATCGTTATGCAAATTTGCCCACATACTATCAATGTAGACATGCAAATCTCTCCTATAATTTAGTGTCCACTTCCAATACTCATGAGCAGCAACCATCACTGGATGTAGCATCCAGTCAAACTCTTCATGGTCAAATAGTTCTTTACCACCTAACAATCCACCAGTAGACTTACCGTCTTCTAGTGCCCATGAACCACGAGTAGTTTTCGACCAGTATTCATCGTAGAGTAATCTCTTAGTTGCTTCTAACTGCTCGGGGGTTGGTTCTATGCTGCCACGACAGATAGGAGTATCAAATAGTCTGCTTAGCATTCTTCCTAATAGTATTGTACAAGTTTTCCTTGTTTCTCACTGGTACGAAATTAAATGAGATACTAATTCTATCATCCTCTGTCTGATTGTCTCGCACAGCATGAGGAACCCATGCAGGAAATAAGAATAGTCTACCAGCAAGTGGTGGATATTCATATGTAGTATCAGTATGTGGCACTGCTGCGGTAGACATATCCTCAGCAATACCAAGAGAATGGATTAGATAACCCTCAGTATGATCCTTATAGAATACTAACTTACCACACTCACCCTCTGGTACTTTGACATAAAAGACACCAGACATCACAGCACCAGGATGTACATGGACCTCGTTATATCCTCCATGTCCATTGATGTTCATCCAGACATTTGCATACTCAATATGTGACATCTCTGCCCCATATGTACCAAATGCTATCTCTGCATTCTTTTTAATAACATACAGCAGTTTCTTAAACTCATCACCTTCAAGTGATTCGTCATTCAATATCTGCTCACCCAAATAATCGGGAGACTGATAGTTCAGTTCCCCACGATTACTACGGTATTGACCTTCATTATTGTTCGCAATATCGAGAACAATATCAGTCATTGCATTGACATCAATATCTAGATCAGTCCACCACACAGGCGTGGGGAAAATATAATCAAGATTCATTACTTAGTCTTATTCAGTTCTTCATCAGTTGCTGCTTGATTGCTCTCCCAGTTACTAAACTTGGAGTAATCCTTACCTTTCTTACTGTAAGGAGAGTTGGTCTTAACTTTGACCAACTTACGCTTCTCTTGGATCTCACTTTCAATCCAAGGTTCAGGATCAACACCCATGACAAACTGACGGTAGAGGTTAAGTGTTTCCAGTCCACCTTCCAGTTTCACAATCTCATCACGAAGTGCATTCATTTGAGTGAAGTCAACACGAGTCTCTTCTCTATCAAATGACATTGCACTCAATGCTTCTTGGAGTTTAGAATACTCATTGTATTTCTCACGATGTTGATACATCAGGTTACGCCAGAGATCATCAAAAGACTTGACTGCTTCCTTTGCAGATTCAACTTCTTCGATGAGTTCGGGCGGAAGGTCCACTTCAAGTGCTTCTTCTAGCACTTCTTGTGATACATTTTCCTCAGACATAATCATTCCTTGTAAATAGTGTTCTTTTGGAACTGGTAGGACGACGGTAAAGTCATACACCAATCATACATCTCTTTGTCCCATTCGTCAAACCTTAGTTCTGCTGTTAGTAGTTCTTCGGCATCGACTCGCGGATCGAGACTGTTCTGTAACCTTTTCAGGGTCAACGTGTGATTATTTAGTGGGTTGAATCCCATGCCTGCTGCAATATACCTCAACCCATCATTGTGTGCTGGATCACCAGCAAACTCATAGAGCACATGCTTCTCGGATGCATATCTCATGAAGAGATTATCAAGGGCACCAGTAGAGAAATCATAATCTATTTCATTAGAAACATACTGCCAGTATTCTGTCTCTCTATTAGAGAAAGCATAATGGGCAGCAATGAAGTTTTTGAATCCTTCAATCTCTAAATCGTTGACTATATTTAGCATGTCAACTTCTACCCTAGGAACGAATCCTTGACGCCCTGAGAGGTTATTACATAGGCGTATGATCTGTTCATGGGTAACAAGCAGTCCCGTCGCTTCTAGGGGTTCTACGAAGCAGTTAGAGAGACCAACTGCACATACATTCTTGACCCATGATTTCTCATGTTTACCATTTCTAAATGGTACATGGTTGAATGATGCTTTATCAGCACGTTCTTTACCTCTGGTCTTAATCAGATAGTTATACAGTTGATGTTCTGCCTCACCCTTAGTTGCAAACCCAGATGAGTATACATATCCAACACCAGATCTCTCCCACAGTGGTACATCCCACACCCAACCATTATCAATGGCAGTGCAATTTGTACTGTTAGTAATCTCTGTCTCCTTATCTACATGTGGCATGTGACATGTCACAGCACTATCATTAAGAAGGCAACCACCACCATCTTTGTGGAATGAAACAAAATCTTGCTTCATGAATCCACCAAGTAAGAGCGATTTGAATCCAGTACAATCAATATACAGATCATACTCAAACTCACGATCATCGTCAGTGATTAGTTTAGTAATATATCCTTGACTGTCTTTCTCACAACGAGCAATGTTACCTTGATGATAATCAAGACCCAAAGGTAGACACCAGTTGTTCTTCAACCACTGACCAAACTTAATGGCATCCATGTGGTATGCAGTGTCTGCTTCAAAGTGAAACCTAGGGTCATCAGTTAGTTTATTATGATGCGCCAGTTGTCCCACTAAGTTGTGAAGACGTGCGAATGATTGTCTTGGATACTTCTCTGGATTCTGTAAATTAAGAGAGAACCATGACATCCACCCATGTGGACATAGTTCTAGTCTCTCTTGTGCAGATCCAAAAGGATAATCCCAGGTCTCTCCTTCCTTATAGAAATCATTGAACCTGATATTAGTTTTATATGTGGATCCAGTATCTTTCATCCACATATGATCTTCTAAACCAAGAATGGCAAAGAAGTCATTGATCTGACCCAAAGTAGATTCACCTACACCAATAACAGGGTAGTCTGATGATTCAATCAGTGAAGTTTTAATATGTGGGCAAAGTTTCAAAAGGGCGGCAGCGGTCATCCAACCAGCAGTGCCGCCCCCCACGATGAGGACATTACGAATTTGCATAAATTAGTCTTCTCTGACTGTCTCAGGATGTTCAGTTACTGCTTCACCTAGTTCGGGGTTAGTATCTACTGCTTCGGCAGATGCAGGGGCAGTAGTAACAGGTTGATCTGCCATAGTTTCAGCGGCAGGTGCATCATGAAGATCAGGGTTGTATGCACCAACCTTGAACTCTTTCTGTGCTTCCACAGGAATCTCAAACTCAGTCAACCATGAAGGAATCTCTTCACTATGAGGGAAGGGTTCGTTAGGCAGAACTTTGTTACCTTCTTCATCATATTGAACCTCAGGGAGTTCAGTCTTCACACCAGCAATGTGCTTGAAGAATTCACCACCCTTAGCAGCATCGCCGAAGAGTCCTGCTTCAATATCTTTATACAACTTGGACAGTTGCATACCAGGATCACCATATGCAACGATACGGAGAGTCTCAGGATCATGGAATTCAAAGTCAGGAATCCACTCACCAAGTTCAAGTTTCCAGTCGATAGTACCTTCGTCAGGAATATCGATCCATCTCAAACCAGAACCAGGTCCAGTGTAGACTTCAAACTCTTCACCTTCGTTGATGATGTCTGTAATAAATCCGTCTGCGCGGACAAGTGCTCTTTTCATTGTTCTTTAATCGAATTCGTAAACGACAACAATACCCTGACGACCGTCGCCGCCACGTTCTCTGTTTCTAGCAGAAGAACCGCCAGCACCGTAAGCAGCATGACCTCTATGGCGCTGCGCCCACTGTTGCTGTCTGTGAGAAGTTGGTGAAGAACCACCCCAGAAGGAGTGTCCACCATGACCGAGACCAGGAGGATTACGGTGACCCTGTGAAGAACCACCATAGATTCTTACAGCACCCTGAGAGGGGTTACCACCAGTAGATCCATCATGTTGTTGTCTACGGTTGGCACCCTGTCCACCACCAGATGAACAGTAGTTACCGAAACTTGATGTACCACCATTGCCACCACGTTGAGAATAGTTAGTACCACCACCTGCACCACCCACGGTCACAGAGATAGAGTTAATGTTCTGAACGTTGACAATCTGCTCAGTGTGTGCGCCAGCAGCACCAGATTCTCTATAACCTGATCCACCGCCACCACCAGCAGTACACATAACCCAGATACGTTTAATACCTGTGGGTTTGTTCCAAGTGGAATTACTATTGTACACTGAGATAGACTTAGGTCCACCACCAGTTTGTACAGTTGCCCACGACATCGATGTGCCGTTGGTAGAGAGATACTTACCTGATTGTCCCGAGATAGATGGGATAACCTGAGAGGATGAACCACCGATAGTTCCATTGATTACGATGTTACTAACGGTAAGAGTACCGTTCACAGTAATAGAACCAGAACTGAGGTTAAGTCCACCAGAACCAGATAGGTCTCTAATTGAAGATACTTTAAGGGTACTCATTGATTACTAGGTCTCCTTCGTTGTTATTTATATCAAATGAATTCGTAGACTACGATGATGCCTTGGCGTCCATCGCCACCACGTTCTCTGTTACGACCTGAGGAACCACCAGCACCATAGGCAGCATGTCCTCTGTGACGTTGTGCCCATTGCTGCTGTCTGTGTGCAGTTGGAGATGCACCGCCCCAGAATGATCCACCACCATGTCCTAGACCTGGGGGATTTCTGTGACCTTGACTTGACCCTCCATAAATTCTAACAGAACCTTGTGATGGGTTCCCGCCTGTGGATCCATCGTGCTGCTGTCTGCGATTTGCGCCTTGACCGCCGCCTGATGAGCAGTAGTTACCAAATGATGACGTTCCACCATTGCCAGCGCGACCACTGTAATTAACACCACCACCACCGCCACCAACTGTAACACTAATCGAGTTGATATTTGTGACATCTACAAAAGACTCCGTGTGAGCACCAGCAGCACCTGATTCACCATAACCTGATCCACCACCGCCACCAGCAGTACATTTAACCCAGATACGCTTAACTCCACTAGGTTTGTTCCAAGTGGAGTTGCTATTGTATACCGAAATACTATTTGGAAGACCTAAGTTACCACCACCTTGTTGCCAAGAGATAGTAGAACCATTGGTGTAAAGGAACTTACCGCCTTGACCCGACTGTGATGGAATAATATATCCAGAGGATCCAGTTACGTTTCCGTTAATAACAATATGAGTTACATTGAGAGTCCCGTTCGCAGTAATAGAACCACCAGAGAAGGACATACCCCCTTGGTTACCTAGATCTTTTACTTGTGCTACATTTAGTCGAGTCATTGTTGTTGATCTAACTCTTTTCTTTTATTTAGTTGTTCAGCACCTACATGTTGAAGTGGAACAACCCTGAACGCATACTTACCATTATCTAGGATCTCGGGAATAAAGTTCATACTAATAGTAGTACGTCCCTTCCAGAGATTGAAGACACCTTCATAACCATGCACAGTCTCTGCTGACCATATAAACAGACAACCTTCTTGTGGTTTGGTCTGGTGAACTTCCTTTGTATATTTATTACCCTCGTTTGCTATACGAGGTGATCTCATCTGTTGAATAACTGGATGTCCCTCTTTCTGAGGTACACGATAGAAATCCAAAGGTGAATGAATCTTGGGATCAAAGTCAACAAAATATGTACCAACGATGATACAGTTGTTGTGGTTGTGTTTGATCTGCCAACAATGCTCTTTCGAGCAATGATTCAACCAACAGTCAGTAATCAATAGATTAGATCCATTGAGTTCATATTCTAACACATCAGTGAAGTAGTCAGTCGCTGCGTCTAACAGAAACTTCTCAAAGTCTTTGAATCGATCATCATAACGTAAAAGATTACTATTAGAGATATTAAAGTAATGGTGCAGATTCTCCTCTGCTACATTACTATTCCACTCAGGATGCCCTGGTTGTATCTCATCAATGATCTTATGACATACTTCCTTGATAACCTCATTGTCGCCATCATAATAATACTTCCCAAAGACTTGTGGGAAGTATTCTTCAAGTTCACGTTTCATCTATTATGTTGATTAGTTGATAACAAATAGTAACTTCCGATACTGTATGCACCACCGTCATTGAATCCGATGTTGCTAAGGTTTTTCAAGTTGTTTCTTGATCCACCGTACATATTTAGATAACCGCTGTCAGAGTAGTCACCGTTAGGTTCAGAGTGGGTGTTGTCTCTCAACCACCACTTTCCACCATCAGGTACACGCCACTCACCAACATTGTTACCACCATAGTCAGATGACCTCATAATACGAGAGGTGTAGTTACCTCCACCACCGTTCTTGAAGACAGCGCCACACCCAACAAAGAAGTTAGGCCAGTTACCTCCGTTGACGATTGTAGCATAGTTAGCAGCAGCACGCCATGCATACTTGGAGCGACCATAGAACATATCAAGACCAAAGTCAACACCAGAGTGATACTGACCATTGTAATTCACACTACGACCACCACCATTGATGGGATAGAAGTCATAACCACCACCATCCTCTGTGGTGTCAACATACATTTGCAGTGCGTTGGGCATACTGTGTGACTGGATCCAGTATGTTCCATTGCTATTGCAGTGTCCATATTCTACACCAAACTTACCAGATTCAAGTGGAGAACTAGGTGAACTACCATTACCAAAGTTTAGTTCAGATGCATTAACAATCTCTAATTTAGCATGGGAGATATAATATGCTTCGTCGCCTCTACTTTGGTTCAGTCCAGTATAGTGTTCAATACTAATACTATTAGAGGTATGTTGTCTCCAACCAGATGAAAACTTAATATACCCCATTGATGAGTCATTAGAACCGTTCCATGGTTCATAACTATAATCAACGTTGAAACGTGCTAACAATACAGGAGAAGTTTCAGACTGGTTATGGTCACAGTTCATCTCTCTGAATCTGTTCTCATTCCAGATCTTACGCCAGTTAGCAATACGATTGCCATCAATGTTGACGTATTGATACTCATTATCCCATGAGTCAACATGGTGAATAACACACGAATACTTAATGTATTGGTGTGATGGTAATCCACTCAGGTTGAGTGTATAGGATCTAGGAGATCCACCCCAACCGTGCCAATATCCTGTGCTAGAAAACTCAGGACGTGCGTACATACTGGAATACTCACTACGATTCCAGTTAGAGAGATAGTTACGACAGTCGTTTCCTTCGTCGTACCAAACTTCTCGTTGAGCAAAACCTCCGCCACCACCGCCGCCGATAGTAGCAATTTTAGCGAGTCCAATACTAGGCATAATTAGTCGTTATCTTCAAATCCTTGTGGGTTCAAGAACACTCTCCATGTAGCACCATCTAGGTAGAAGAAGAAGTTCAAGAGATCATATCCATTACCAGGTGAGTATCCACCGTTTAATGTAGCAGTCTGACCGTTGATTTGTACACCATTGAGGTTACCAGACGTAGCAGTTGCTTGTCTAATTAGAACCTGTGCAACATACATAAAACCAGCAATGTTAGGGACATTCTGGAAATTCAATGTAAAGTTGTTAGTATATGTAGTGGGATTTTGAGTTTCAAAGATTTGTGCCTGTGAATGATCCAAAGCAACTGTACTTGACAGTGCGAAAGAAATCATTCTTTCCTTGGTTTGACCAAACTCAAAGGTCGAACCAGCAACCATTCTCAGATGGTTGTTAACAGCAGCGTAGTTGAAATATCTATATGCTGAGAGATCTTCGTCAACACCAATCAGTGTCCACGTTGCATTATTCTCAATAGTAACAGTACGACCGTTAGCAATAGTAATAGGAGCAGCAGAGAAACCGTTGCTAAACTCTACACCATTGTTAGCACTTGGACCAATAGTTAAGTTTTCATTGATAGTAGTACCGTTAGTTCTGATAATAGAATCTTCACCAACAGATGGTCCACCACCACCAACATCGTCCCAACCAGGAGAACCAGGACCGTTGACATCAGGGAGATAACCCTGAATCATTTTCTCAGTTTCGTTATATACAATCGTACCGAGAGCAACAGTGCCTAGTGCATTGATTTCAGTCTGGTTGAGATTAGGCAAGTTGATCTGCTCTGTGACAGTCAGGGCGGTGATGATCGCCCTTGTCGCATCGCTAATCTGATTACCTATAATTTTTGTGGACATTAGATTCTCTTGCTAATTGTTTAGATAACAAGTTCACGAATTTGAATCACGTCACCTGTGGCAGGAATAGTCGCGCCACCAATAGAGAAGTCAACAGCATTACCAGTTACGGTGTAGTCAACACCAGGGACTTGACATACACCATTCAAGAATACAAGTACAGAGTATGCAGTATGACCAGGAGAGATTGCAAAGGTAACAGTAGAACCGTTGCCATTGTAAGTGATACCATTGTTACCACTACTTAAACCTGTCGCTAATCTATATTTATCTGCACAACCATACTTTCCTGATACGTCAATGTCACCATTAAAGTAGGTGTTACCGCTAACCTTCAATCGGTTAGAGGCATCAGGTGCCATACCAATACCATAATTAGTGACACCAGAATAGCGTTGGGATGTAATCGGAGCAGTATCACTCAGACCCATCTTATACCATGTACCAGCATCATATACCCAACCAAGTGATTGACCAGGGGTCCAATCAATGTTATAGCAGATGTCTCCACTGTTAAATGCAAGACCAGCATCAAGATCAGGGAGTCCAGCAACTTCTTCTGCGAGGAAAGTCTGTTTCAGAACAGTACCATCATCGTTAGAATAAGTAAACTTCAACGACTGGATCTCATCCTGTGATGTCAGTTTCTTCTGCATGGTCACAGGACCAGAGAATACTGACTCCAACTGGTTAGATGCACCACCAATCACGGTGAGTTTATCAGTCAGCACCAACTCAGAGAACGTCTCAATAGTTGTACCTTCCTCACCCAACACATTCAACTGTGCAATATCTTCGTTAGTGATCTGACCCGTAACAGGGTTAATCACCTGGTTACCCACGAAGAGTTCACCATCACTGTTCACACCAGAGTAGTATGCAACACCTGCTGCTTCTTTGAGTGACTGTGATAGTCTAACCTGTTCAGGTTTGAGCACTTCCACCTGGGTAGATGGGAATGCAGTTGAATAGTTACCAGGACCGAAACCAAGATACTCAAACGTGTGACCAGATGCTCTAAGAATAGAGTATCTTCTCAGTTCGATTGAGAGAGGAGCAACAGAGTTATCAGGGTTAAGTTGGAGAGGAATCTTTCTCTCTTCCTCATCACCCAGACGTGCAGTCACAACAATACCAGTCAATGTGTTCGTGGTAGTAGTGTAACCTAGGTTGTTCTCAGTTTCTTGTAGGAAGAACTGTGCTGTCTCCTTAGTAATAGACAACTGAGTGTCTTCATTGGGAGTAGGAGTTGCACCATCAGTAGTTCTAACCAGACCCAGAGTCTCGTTATCTGCCACAGATACAGATGCAGCGGGGTCAGCAACAGGATTGTCTCTGTCAAATGCAGGGTAGATGTCTACTGTCTGCTGTGAGAATTCAAAGTCATTGAAGTTCTGTGCAGCAGGAGATACAGATGCAGAAAGCATCGTGAGATAGTAGATACCATCAGCAACACCACGCTCAAATGTTTGGAACGTCTCTACATCATAGATGTAGTATGTTTTACTATATGATGGTGAGTTAGTTTCAGACGATCTTGGTTGCATAACGAAACCAGTGATCGGAGGACGAGGAACAGGGAATGCATCCTTGTCCAATACATATCTGAAACGATAGGTTCTGTCATTCAAGTCACGAGCATCAGGGATACGACGGATGAACGTAGTAGGTGTAAATCCGAGGTTCTGATACAGCGAGTTCGCTTGAAGTGTGGTGTAGATAGTGTTAGCAGCACTGTCTACTTGCAGATACCACTGACTACGATTACTATCCCATTTCAGTGGGTTATCATCATCACCTGCTCTTGTACCAGTAACGGTAGGACCAGAGGGTGAAATGTTTGCGTAGTGAGTAGTTGGGTCGGACGCGCCAGACGCGACGAGTGAAACGTAGATCTTATCAGGAGTATTGACATCATCGCGTCTTGCGCCAATAGTATAACCCTGGATCTTACTGGGCGGTCTACCTGCTTCGGAAGTATATCCATACAGATAGAGTCTAGAAGCATCTGCTTCTGCCTTTGTAGTTGTAATATCAATAGTCACCCAGTTAATGGAGATCTCTTCTACATCTGATAGAGACTTGGGTGGAATGATGTGAGTAATTTGCCCTGCTTTGTCTTTGGTAAATGACGCAGCTTTGAACCCTTTGGATCGTAGGGATGTGTTACCGAAGTTTGAGTTAGAGTTCGTGATAGAGAGGTCACCACCACTGTCGGAGAAGAAGTGGTCACCGAATCCCACGGCGAACACTGACACAACCTGGATAAAAGAGTCATTGGATGCTTTAATATGAACGTGTCGCCATCCACGTCTATACTCTGCTAGACCGTTGATGTGAGCACCTGAACCTGCCGCTTGTGGTTCATATTGTCCAGTCGATTGGTTATATACAACGAATGCACGGTCATCCTTTTGTAGGGAGATACCCGTGAACTGTGCAACCACCATCGATTTGAAACCAGTTGCCTGGGAACCATCGGCGTGCATACCATTGATACCCCATACAGAACGTAGAGAGCAGTTGAACACATATGGTGAGGCAGAGTCAACGGTATCAATCTCAACCTTCACGAGGATGTTTGAACCAATAGCATTACCGCTAGGTTCAGATGACATTTGATAGGTGAATTGGTTACCCTGTGCTGAGGTTACCAAGAACGATCCATTATAGAGTAGTTGATCCTGCTCAGTAGGACCAGTAACGCCAGATATATTAACAGCGACACCCACGGAGAATCCGTGATTCTTCGGGTTGCCAAGTTCATCCACCGTAAATGCCGTGGCAGTTTGTCCATTACGGATAATCTGAGATACAGCAAATTCGTCAGAAATAGGACCAACGATCCTGTTTTCTTCGATTCTTGCCTGCAACTGGTCTTGTGCAACAACGCCAGAAGAGTCAGGAATAGTAGCGTATGCTTTCGAGATCTTCTGATAGTAGAGACTCAGATCTTCGGGGTTAGCATACTCAAAGCAAGTAATCTTATGGTGAGAGAAGTTAGGTGCAATAGTAGCGATGTCATCACCACGATAATATACACCGTTGTTGTCCCCATCAAAGAAGGACATCTGCCAGAAATAGCAACCACCAGTCAGTCTAAAAATCGCAGAAGGACCAGGCTCATTGACAGCAGTAATACCGAGACTACCCTGTACTGTGGGATAAGGGACGTATTTTGGAATGATTTTGGTTCTACGAAGGTCCGAACCAACAACAGAGACACCACGAGGGCAAATAATACCACCGCGAGTTGAATTAAATTTATAAAGAACATTACTACTACTCGTTAGATCGAAGTTAGTATTAGCGTCAAACGGTTGGACATCATTATAGTCCGCAACCCCTGGTCTGTTATCGAGAACATACTCAGAGGGATACAGATAGATTGAAAATGCGTCGAATTCGTCATTACTCAGACCAACACGATAGGAGAATCGTGCCACTTCAAGGAATGCTCTCTGCAACGTCTTAAATGGACGCAACGCAGAGTTACCCCTATTGTCATATGCATCCGATGCATCAAAGTCGTCAGGGTTGACGTAGATAATACGTCCTGTCCTCGACGTAATGATATTTTTAAGACGAGTAAGTGCCATTTACTTGGGTTCCTCTTACCTATGTATTTATTATGGTGTCGCGCCGCCACCGCCAGAATCAGCGGCTTTGGTGTTAACGACCACCGCGAAATCATCAGAAACTGATTCAAATCCAGTGACGTTGTATGCAATATCACCAGCAGAAGAATATACCAAGATGTTCTGACCAGGACCAACCACAATGCCAGTAGTTCTGTCTACTGAATTTGCAGCGATTGCCTTGTCATAAGCAATATAATCTTCGGCGTTAGTATATGTTTCAGCAGTTGCACCTGCCTTATCACCTGTACCAATACCATTGATGTCAAAAGTGAGGTTAGCAGCGCCACCACCACCAAGGACAGCATCAGTTGCAGTTAGAGTTTCACCATCAACATAATCTTTACCACCATTGACCAGAGTTACAGTAGCAGCACCAGATCCATCTACTACAATAGAAACAGTACAACCAGATCCAGTGCCACCAGTAGGAGATACACTGTAAGTACCAGCAGAGCGAGATGCATCGGCAGCGCCAACACTATCAAAGGCAAGAATCTTACCAGCAACTACCTCCGCCATGTAACGATTCTCGTTAGCACGAGTCGGAGTGTCATAGAAAGTATCACCAACTGCGAAAGCAGGAGATCCAATATCCAGAGAGATCTTCAACACGTTGCGTGCAGGATCCCAGTCATGGACATATCCATACTTACCAGGTGTTACACCATTGTTTTGAACAGTGTAAGTAACACCACCAAGGTCAAAAGTATCAGCAGCAGCGAAAGTCTCACCTGCTACCTTATAGATATAAATTTCTTCGTACTCAGGATTGTTGGCAATACTAATAGCATGACCAAACTGAGCATTACCATCCTCAGTGTTAGCAACTGCGGGTTCAGCGTAGGTGTTAAGTGACAGAGGAGTTGCCTCATCAATCACAATTTCCAAATAACCATTAGATCCAGCAGTACCTACCTTGGTAACACCAGTAGTATATTCAACACCAGTCAGCGTTTGGGTTCCATCGACTTCTTCCGAAAGGCGAAGTGGATGACCAGTATTACTACTATCAGATTGAATATAACGGTAAGTCCGTTCGTTATCAAATCCAGCGGCAAGCGGAAACTCATAAGTTCCTGTGCTAGATCCCTCAGCAATGATAAATTTATCACGGTTTTCAACAGGGGTAGAACCCTGTGAGAAGTTTGCAGGTACAGTAGCATTAGAAGTACCACCTGTCAAGGTCTCACCCTCAGTCAGGAAGTTCAAATAATAGTCACCAGCATCAGTCAACTGAGTAACAGCAGAACCATCGGTGTGGTCAACAGCAGAAGTACCATACACACCACGGATCACACCCAGATCGTTACCAGCAACAGACTCAACTTGAAGGAGTTCGTTACCAATTCTGATGAAAGATCCTTCAAGGAATCCAGTTGCATCAGTCAGAGTCAAGGTAGCATCAGCAGCAGCGTACGTTGCACCTTCGTTAATGGTAGATGCAGTAGCAGAGTCGATGAAAGACTTAACATACTCACCAGCAGGAATAGCAGATGCCGTCGTACCATACACACCACGAGTAACAGTCAGTGTGTTGTTAGTAGTGTTAATACCACCAACGTTGATAGAAAGAATCTCAGTACCAGTATCAGTCGGAGCGTCACTTCTCATCAAGAGAGTATTCTCAGCAAGACCAGTGTTACGAGATACTTTAACACTTGTAGCACCAGATGCTACGTCTGCCATGGCAAAAGTCAGACCACCCGTGGTGTTATCAAACGCACGAACAGTAGCAGTCAGACCAGAAGTACCGCCAGTAATAGTCTCACCTGCCACCAACAAACCAATAAGGTTATCTACGTTGGTTTCAGTCGTGAGAAGTTTCTCAACTTTAACGTATCTCATCACGGTAGCAGTGTCCTTGAATACGTCAAGGAGTTTTGCAGTTGCACCGCTAGTCGATACAATATCAGCACCAGGAGTTGCATCAGCAAATGCAATACCAGGAGTGACTTTCAACTTGTAAGTTGAAATTGGATTACCTTTTGTGAATTCTAAGTTATTCGTGGTTGCACCTTCATCACCATTCATGGTGAGAATTTGGTCGTAATCACGAATTGCAGCACGGTAGGTAACTCCGCTACCACTAGCATTGGTGGCAGTCAGGACCGTGGATGCAGTGTTATCGATGTTGCATCGATACAGTGATGTATTTGTAGTTGCCGCTGGTTTTGCAGCGGCGAGTCTTCCTGCTGTCATTTGTTAATTACCATCCTGCCTGGAAAAATGTTTGGAGTCGGAGTCTACCCCCGAAGGTTGGTGCCGCGAGAGGACCACCGAAACTAACACCCACCGCGTCGATGTTGTTAGTGGAGAGAAGCGTTGCGTCGCCATCAGGGAACTGAATTTGTACAGAACCAGTGATGTTCGTGGTGTCAATGTTGATAATACCGTTGACATTATCAGGGTTATTGATCGCCACATACTCCAACGTCTTATAAGCAAGCGTTTGAGTTGCTCGCTCTGCAACCAAGACATTTGGATCCGTACCATTATTTAGAGGGGCAGTAACACTGCCGCCTGGGAAACTGAATACGAGGTTATTGTTAGTTGGGATGTTCTCCATCTCCAACGTAACCTTCTTACTATTATCGTCTGTATCCTGGAAGATAGCACCTTCGTAGGTTTTGTTCGTCAGGATTTGTGTAGACGCTTCACCAACAACTTTGACGTTCAAGTCAGGGAACGTAACAGTTCTATCCTGAGTCAGTTCTGATTGGTCGAAGATAACATAACGAGTTGGATCGTTCTCATCATTAGAAGGAGTATTAGAGAACGTGGGGTTAACCATGTTCTTATTATATACATCCTGCTCAGTAACGTCATCCAAGATAGTAGACTGAGTAATGGCAGCACCGAAATCGGGCAGTCTGTATGTATGCAGACCAGGTGCATCCCATGCGTCAGTCTCAAACTTTGCGATCTTTGCAGCGTTAGTAGAACCAGTAATACTCAGATCACTATCCTTAATAATGATCGTCTTATTAGTGATAGTCTGGTTCGTATCAGTAGCAAGAAAGGTGGTCGTAGTGTTCGCACCCAAGTTAGGGAAGTCGAAACGCTTCGTGCCACCTGCTGTTGATACAGTACCAACGTTGAAAAATACTCTCTTGCCAGGGTTCTGATCGTCCTCAAAGAACAGCGTGTTGTCGGTAAAGATTGTAGTACCGTCAACCGTAAAGTAACCACTACCCTGCGGAGTGATCTCTACGTTAGCATTTGCCGATGCAGTATCAATAGCACGGATTTCCAGAGTGGAGGATCCATCCGAGTTTGCATTCCGACTATTATATAATGCTGCCGTACCAAATGTGATACCAATTTCATTTACATTGGATTGGTACAAACCAGTGTCACGGTCCAAATTGAAAGCCATACCTGGGGCGGTCTGACTTCCTGCCGATACTGATCGAAAGAGTTGATTAACTCTTGCCTTCCTGTTGGGGATGAGTGGGTCAGAAATGACAATAGGAAGAACTGCTTCTCCCGTTACCAGGTCGTCGCCAACAGTTTGAAGTTGTGATATTCTTTTAGTTCCCACTACACTCTCACGGGCGCTGTTGTTCCAAGTTATTTATAACGTTACAGACCTGTGTCCCATGAGAAGAGTCAATAGCGAGTTTGCTTTCTCTCGCATTTTGTCGTGATAGTCACGGGCACTAATGACCTCTGCGATGATCTCTTCGTAGCACTGCCGAGGATCAAAATCATCAAAACACATGTAATCGTTAATAGCGTCACTTAGACGTTCCCTCCTTTGTTGTTCGTAAGTTTTATCGGGTCCGAGATTAGGGCGTCCCTCAGTCGGGGACATCTTGGAAGTTGTCAATGTATTCCTCCATATTAAAGACGATGGGATGGCACTCTTCCATAATTAAGTAAGATGACCATCGATAAAGATCTTCCATTGTGATCTTTGGATTGTTCTCTGCCTGTATGATGACCTGTGGGTCATTGGGATCAAATCCCTCGTCCTCAAATGTGAACGGTAACCCAGAGATCAAAAACATCTTAACTATGCCACATGTATCAAGATAACAATACTGCTCAGTTACGTTGAACTTCATGCGCTTCCTCTTGCATCATCGATGCGATCTTGCCTTCTAAGATAAGACAGACCTCTTTAACGGTCTGTGCCTTAATACTATGTAGGTGTGTTGCGTCTTCATAACCTAATACAGTACCATGCCAGTGCTGGTCGATGTCAGAGAACCACAGTTTAATATCAACTGTTAAGTTCTTCTTGCATGGCGCTGAGTTCTTCATTGACATACTGTGCTACTCCTGCGGGATCTGGTTTCCAGTCACTTGGCATGGGCAAATCGGGCGGAAGATCGTCATTTGCCTGCGCGTAACTGTTTACGTATTCAGGTACAGGAACCATCAATACTGAGGGTTTGCCCTCCTGAACGATCTTGATTGTATGACCTCTTTCTACGAGTGTCAAGCAGAAGTCCAAGTTTTCTTGCACTTCTTCAATTTTCAATTCAAGTAGACTAGACATTAGAAACAATAGGTACGTTGATCAGATTCAAGGTTGTCTTGAAGCAACTCGGTAATCACCTGGAAACTTTCAGCACCATCGGTATCGAAAGTGAATTGGACAGTTTCATCATAACCCTCATCATCTTGTACGACGATGCGGCGCTCAGGGAAGTGGAAGTAAGCGTGAGCGATAAAGCGAGGTTCAGTGTTCATTAGTTAAGCATTACAGGGAGACCGTAGATCTGAGTAGGACCGAGACCCGAACCCAGAGCAGCAAGACCAGTACCGACGCCGTAGGAGACGAGACCAGTAGTACACTGGTTAATAATAGCACCTGATCCGCCCGTGACAATCTCGCCTATGCCACCTGTTGGAGTGGCTATCATGGTCATATGAGCACCAGGCGATCCACCAGTAACGATGTCTGCCATAGCACCAGGTTTGGTGTTGCCCACCGACATACGAATATGTGCAGGAGGAGTAACACCAGGGAATGGTGCGTCCATTGTCACGTCAACGATAGCACCTTTCACCAGACTGTACTGACCAGTCACCACACCAGGGATCATGGAGAAGATACCAATAACATCGAATCTACCACATGCAAGGAAACTGGTGATCCAATTTGCTTCGTTGATGATCTCACCACTTGCTTTGTTAGTGATGACGTTTGCCTGATTATTGATCTCAGGTGCATCAAGAGAGATAGCGTTAATACCTTTGATGTTAACACGAGCACCCTGAATAGTAATGTCACCCTGATAAGAAATATCGTGGTCACCTGCTTTGGTTTGTACAGACTTCGCTTCTTTCTCACCATGATCTACGTCAAAGTGACTACCGCCACTCTTAGCAGTCATGAGATTGTTGAGAGTATCGCTTGCCTGATCCAACCACTTGTCACCACCCTTGAAGAATGATGAATCACTATTAGACTTTGCCTTAGCACCAGGACCGTTAGAGGTGTGCTCGTTCATAGAACCAGAAACTTCCAAGTGGAAGTCACCCATCACTTTCAGGTAGTAATCACCTTCAACAGTGTGAACGAGGTTGTTCTTGACGTTCTGCACAAGGTCGCGACCATAGATAGCAGTCTCGTTGTTAGGAACGTTGACGTGCTTATTGCCACGCTTATCTTCAAACGAAGTAACACCACCAGGACCAGAACGAACACGCTTCTCCTTGCCAGGAGTTGCATCATCAATATCTCTTGCACCATTCAAGAACATTTGAGTCTGTTGCAAGAACGGATTCATCTCCTGGAAGAAGGAATCAAAGATGTTACCACCTGTCGATCCACCAAAGTCACCAGCTCCACAGTCTGCGTAGTTACCGCCACCAGGACCAGCAAGTGCTTCACCAATATCGGTACATTCGGTGGTCCCCAATAATGGTAACCACCCTTTCGCTCGCGGTTTTCGACTCTTCCTTCCACACGATATGAACCCAGCAATAAAACCAATGATTGCAGAAATGATGTCAAGGATACTAGAAAAATTCAGTGAGGTAAAGTCTACCGAGAAGATACTACTAATACCATCAGCAACTTTCTTCAAATCCTTGAAAGTATTGATTGCTTTCAACACAGTGTCAGCAATCTTATTGAACATTGCTAGTGCCTTACAGATCTTCTTCTGAATACCTGCCATTGCCTTCTCAACGAAGTCAAGCACACCAGCAATCATGTCATCGATCTTGTCCATGACATAATCAAATATACTCTGTAAGAATCCTCCTAGGTCTCCTACTATATTTGCGATTGCCGACAAGAAACCAGGAACAGGTTGGCAGAAAATATCTTGAATGATCTGCATGATGATGTCCATGATCTTCTTCACGATGATCAGAGGGACAAAGTTAGAAACAACCTGCATGATCTTATCGATCAAGAGTTGCATCTTCTGTGCAAGGAATTCTTTCAGTGGTGCCAACATACCACTGATTGCATTAGTAATAAAGTTAGTAAGGTTACTCAGTTGGTTCAGGATTGCCTTACCCTGCATCACATGTCCAGTGATAGCAGATACCATATTGCCATCTTCATCCTTGGCAATAGAACCAACACCGATACCCAGATCAGTGAGCATACGCTTCAAGTCTTTCGTGAAACCTTCGTTAGCAGGTCCAGTCGTACCATCAGCGATACCACCTTCATTAGAAGGAACACCAATAGGGTTGGTGAACACGTTGAAGGGAGTCTCAACTTCTGCTCTACTTACAGCACCACGAGATGCCTCCTCACCACCAGTAACACTACCAGGCGTTTGACCCTGTGCTTTCACAAAGGGGTTACCACCCATCGCAGGAGTATTGTTCAGACTCGTCTGTGAAGGAGTGTTGGTTTTGTTTTCGTTCGCCTTTGTAGGATCAGCGAACACAGTGCGTGCCATCTCATTAGGAGTGCCACGACCACCGTCCTTAGAACCCGTGTTCTCAGGGTTCTTCATAGTTCTGAATGAACCCAATACGCAAGGAAGTTGTGCCTCTTCACCATCAAGGAAGAAACCAAGCACCTGTGCGCCAGGTTGCAGTTCAGTTGTAGTGCCAGCGTTTTTGGTCTGGGGTTGGTCAGTTGGGAGAAGTACCGTTGCCCACGGCAGCATATCCGTAGGGAGTGTCTGCAAGTGAGATGATGATCCGTCTTCGGAGGTTTCTGATTGGGTATACCATCCAAGAATACGAACTTTAACCCTACCTAATTGAGCAGGGTCCATGTGGTCTTCAACTTCACCAATCCACCAGTGAAATCCATCTCTGCCAGCAAAGTCAGTTTTTGATCCTAGTGCCATTATGTTAGCGTAAAGTCTAGTTGCCTTCCATTATTTAGACGCTCAAACTGAAACAGACCTTCTTCTGGTTCTTTACCCCATTGGAACTTACCTGTCTCAATATCATATCCTGTATCACGAGAGCGATAAAAGACACCATTAAATTGGATCTCAGATACTACTCTCGTATTCCT
>MDSW01096901.1_pt1 | contig 28124 bp, 24 predicted proteins | sample 811171 | NCBI WGS metagenome assembly MDSW01 (sample SAMN05326641, study PRJNA326480) | marine metagenome | isolation source: seawater | place: Atlantic Ocean: North West | collected 2012 | reverse complement strand
CCCCACGCCTTGCGGCACTAGATCCTAAGTCTAGCACGTCTACCAATTCCGCCACACCCGCAAAAGGGAAAGCAAATATATTATTTTTTAACATTTATATACAAAACAGACTTTAAAGATTTTTTCATGCAAATTTTGATTAAATTTGTTCCTTATATAAATTAAAATTTAAAAAAATGAGCTTCTCAATTAAAGGAAAATTAAGCAGAAAGTTAAGTGTCGAAAGTGGAACGTCAAAAGCCGGGAAAGAATGGAAAAAGCAATCTTTCCTATTAGATACAGGCGCTCAATATAACCCTGAGATATGTTTCCAATTGTTTGGGGATGATAAGATTGAAATACTAACTCAACACAATGAAGGAGATCAAATTGAAGTTTCATTTAACTTATCCTCAAAAGAGTTTAATGGGAGATATTTCCACAATATTGATGCATGGAGAATAGAAAGACTATCTATTGGAAATACAAGTGAGACAGAAGATATGCCAGAATTTAATGCTCCAGCTACTGAAGAAGATGACTTGCCATTTTAAAGATGTCAATCTCTCAAAGATTTGAAAAAGTTATTAAGGGATTGTTACCCGCTCCTTTTACAATAGCCGTACTACTTACTTTTTTCACCTTCATGTTAGCTCTTGTCATTACAGAACCTAAAACAGAAGGAAATCATTTTATTCAAATTTTATCATCATGGGAAAAAGGCATTTGGAATTCTCCACTATTAGTATTTGCTATGCAAATGATGTTAATGCTAGTTTTAGGACATGCTCTAGCATTAAGCACCCCTATAAGTAAAATTATTTCAAAAGGGGTCAAATACTGTAACAATACAGCAAGTGCAGCCGCAATTATTACCTTTTTTACACTACTAGTATCTCTGTTCAATTGGGGATTAGGGCTCATCTTTGGAGCCATCTTTGCAAGAAAAGTAGGAGAGAATGCAAGCGCACAAAACATCAAAATTAATTATCCCTTAATTGGAGCAGCAGGCTATTCAGGCCTCATGGTTTGGCATGGAGGAATTTCTGGATCAGCTCCTATTAAAATTGCGGAAGAAGGTCATTTCTTAGCCAATAAAATTGGCGTTATCTCGCAGTCAGAAACTATTTTTTCCACAATGAATATAAGTATAAGCGTTATTTTACTTATTACTCTACCCCTAATAATGTATTTTTTGGGCAAACAAAATGCAGGAATTAACTTAACTATCTCTCCAGGATTAAAAGAAGAAGAAGAAAAAAAAAATAAAATTACTCTAACTGAAAGATTAGATCACAGCACTATTTTAGCTTGGCTATTTGGAGGTGTAATTATTTTCTATACCTTTTATAAAGCCATAATCCTTCCAGAAAAAATTTCCTTAAGCGTTATAACTCCTAACTATATCAACTTGGTATTACTAGGCTCGGCAATACTAATGCATAAAAGTTTTTTTAATTTTTTAAAGGCCATTGATAGTGCTATTGTAGGATCATCAGGCATATTAATACAATTTCCTCTCTATTTTGGCATTATGGGAATTATGAACCATTCTGGAATGATAGATATAATGTCTAGTTTTTTTGTAAGCATATCTAATGAGAATAGTTTCCCAATATTTACTTTTATTAGTGCTGGTATTGTAAATGTATTTGTCCCAAGTGGTGGTGGTCAATGGGCCGTGCAGGGACCAATAATTATTGAAGCTGCTAATCAGCTCAATATAAGCATCCCAAAAAGTGTCATGGCTCTAGCTTATGGCGATCAATTGACAAATATGCTACAGCCCTTTTGGGCATTGCCATTATTAGGAATTACAGGCTTAAAAGCAAAAGAAATATTGCCCTACACTCTAATATTATTAATTATTGGCTCTGTAATATTTATTAGTGGGTTACTGATATTTTAAACTCCTTATTATTAATTATAATAAATTTGATGTTAACGATACCTCTAATGGTATATCGATTGATATAGAAACGACTACGAAATTCTTAAATGAATTCAAATAATAATATAATTTACATTTACTCTCTATTTTCTCAATGAAGTAGGATTAGCGATATCTGTTGTTATAAAAGAATCTGGATTTATCTCTTTTATCATATCAAGTACAGATTTCAACTTCCTTCTAGGAATAACACATAGATAAATCTTAACAGGCCCATCTTTACCTTCTCCATCAATTACAGTCACACCATGTCCTTCTTCTCTAAGTTTTTCTGCAACTGAAGGAGAGCTAGCCCGACAAAAAACTCTTACTACAATATTTCCTACGCCAACCAAACGTTCAATGTAAGAACCAAGAATAGTTCCAGCTGCAAAGCCAGCTGCATATGACCCAATTAACAATGGGTCATCCAAATCTTTAACAACTTGTGAAATTGCTATAATCCAAATTGCTGATTCAATTAAGCCAATAAGTGCAGCATAAATTGGTCTGTTCTTAGTTACCAATAAAGATCTCATTGTCCCTAAACTCTGATCAGCCAATCTAAGCAGAAAAATTATTATTGCCGAAGATATTAATTCCATAATATCAATTTTTTACATCAAATGCATCTCGCAAACCATTTCCTAAAAGCATAAATGACAAGACTAAACTCATAATAGCTAGACCAGGAACAACGGCCAAATAAGCCTTATCCATGATTATATATGAATAATGCTCTTTAATCATTCCACCCCAACTTGGAATTGGGGGTTGTGCCCCAATTCCAAGAAATGAGAGACCTGCTTCAATTAAAATAGCAGCGGCAAAATTGGCTGAAGAAATTACAATAACTGGACCAAGAACATTAGGTAAAATATGCCTAAATATTATTCGAGATGATCGATACGCTAATGCCTTTCCTGCTTCTACATATTCTAACTCTCTAATATATAACACTTGACCTCTAACAATTCGTGCTACTTCTACCCACATGGTTAATCCCACCGCTATAAATACTTGCCAAAATCCTTTACCAAGAGCTAAAGTAATAGCAATAACCATAAGCAGGCTAGGTATAGACCATATTACATTCACAAACCACATAATTATATCATCTACTCTGCCTCTAAAATACCCAGCTAGCATCCCTAAAGGAATGCCAATAATTAATGAAATAAAAACAGCAATAAAACCAACAGATAAAGAGATGCGAGTTCCATAAAATATCCGGCTAAGTAAATCTCTTCCATACTTATCTGTACCAAGCCAAAAAATTTGCTCAGATACATTGTACTCACCAATATACCTTTCTTTGATACCAGATCCATATGAAGAATATTCTATACCATTATCTATTATCTTAAAATTATTAATAGGTATCCTTCTAAATTCAGATGCCTTCCCCAAAAAAACAGACCTAACAAATGAACTGCTAGTAACTCCAGCACTTGAAATCTCTAAAAATAACACCTTAGACATAGGATCCATGACAGCTAACTCAATATGCATTTCATTAGCATTTATAGAGCTATCAGGGCTAACAACGGGAGAGAAAAGGGCGATTAAACAACATCCCAGAATAAATACTAATGATGGAAAAGCTAACTTATCTTGCTTTAATTTACCCCAAGCCAGTGTATTTAAAGAAACATCCTTCATTTATTTTTTATACTCTCTCCCTTTCCATTCAAACTTTGTAGAAAAAGACAAAATAACAATTAAAATTATATAAATCGAATAAAAAAGCTCAAAAGGAAAAATCCATTTTATTAATTCTTTTCGATTAAAAAAATTCAAAACAGGGTATAACAAGAATAAATCTACACTAAACTTTAATACATAAAAAATCAGAAAATAAAATAACAGTGTGTCATCAAAAAAAAACATGCCTAATAGAAAAACAAAAGAGAAATTTGTCCAAAGAACAAGATGCGAAGTGTAAATACTAGAAGCATCTTTATAAGCACTGCTTTTAGCGGCCCATCTTTTTCTTTGATTAATGAATTCTTTAAATGTAATCGGACTATTAGTAGTAACTATAGCATCCCTATCCTTTGCAAAAGCAATGGATTCAGGATATTTTGCTTTAATATTATGCAATAAGAAAACATCATCACCACTGACAATAGTATCATCTTTAAAACTGTTCACTTCAATAAATGTTTCTTTACGATAAGCCATGTTTGCCCCATTACAGAAAATAGCGTTTTGGATTCCAATTGCTCCTGCGCCACTACCAATTAATGAGAGAAATTCCAATGCTTGCAGTTTTTGAAAGAAACTATTATATCTATTAAAATCTACAGGGCCAGAGACAAGCTTTATATTATCATCTGTAAAATACTTAGTCATACAACGCACCCAATTAACATTAAAGTAACAATCAGCATCTGAAGCCAAAATAATCTCCCCAGATGCTAAAGAAACTCCCATGCTAATCGCACTTTTCTTGCCAGCTTTCCCATCAGGCATGTTTATAATCCGAAAATTATCTAAAGTACACGCTTCTAATAGCTGAACTGTATTATCACTTGAATGGTCATTAATGAAAATAAACTCTAACTTGCCAACAGGATATATTTGCGCTCCTAAATTTCTAAGTAATCTAGCAATCTCATTTTCTTCATTTCGTATTGCAATAACCACACTAACATTTGGGGAAAAAGATTCTTTTCTTGTACTTCCTATCTTATACCATCCAATAATATATCTGACAATTAACAGAACATAAAGAAACAATACAATTAAGAACAAAAACAACATTATTTTCTAAAGAATTTAAGTGTAAAAATGAAAAAGGTTCCAATCAAAGCTGGAAGTAGTAAATTAATAACCCACATAACAAAAGTAGCTGAAAGAATACCTACAGAATTAGTAGATAATAAGCCAAAGAAAAATAAAGCTAGAGAACCTCTTACTCCAATTTCAGTAATCGCAATAGTAGGTATAATAGAAATCACAAAAAGCATAGTAGCAGTCAAAATAATAGCATTGACATACAAAATATCAACATCAAAAATCTGCAGAAGAATGAAAAACTGAGCAGTAAATACTATATATCTAGCCACAGAATACAATAATACTTCTAATAATTCAGAAGAATTATAACAAGCAAAAACCTGATTATATTTAGTAAATTTTTTAAGAATCTTAATCTTTGACAAAACAGAAGAAAATACTGATGCATTTAAAAAAAGAGTCACCAGAAGTACATTTAATAGTATTATAATAAATAGCATCACAGGATATGCAAACATGATTTTTGATAAAAACGTATCAAAATCTGGCATTAAGTTTGGTAATAGTAGAATACCAACTAACCCAAATACAATAGTAGTCACTAGTTGAGCCATAGAACCAATAACAGTAATCAAAACTGCCTGTATTCTGTCTGCTTTTTCTAAACAAAAAATGCGGCCCCCATATTCACCTACTCTATTTGGAGTAAAAGCAGAAACAGTAATTCCAGAAAAGATGGCTCTAATTGACCGTTTAATAGATATCTTCTCAATTTTTGAAATTAAGAACCGCCACTTTAAAGCCTCTAAAAACCAATTTAAAAACATCATACACACTACTAATAAAATACCAATACTATTATTCGTCAATTGCCAAAATATATGATTAACATCAAATTCTTGGAGAGTACTTTTAGAAATAAGTTGTTGGTATAAAAAGAAAATAGCAAGAAATACAATCCCAATTTTTAATAAGAACCCAATAGTTTTTTCCCTTTTCATTTCTTAGCTTTGTTAATTACAAATATAACAATTGCAAACTGATAAAATCATATTAGGTATTGATCCTGGCACTACTATCATGGGCTATGGAATAATCCATATTAAAGGGAAGAGTATGAAACTAATTCAGATGGGAGTTTTACACCTATCCAAGTTGAAAAATCATGAATTAAAATTAAAACGAATATTCGAAAGAACCTTACAATTAATAGATGAATATAAGGCTGATGAATTAGCTGTAGAAGCCCCTTTCTTTGGTAAAAATGTACAATCAATGTTAAAACTTGGAAGAGCTCAAGGGGTAGCAATGTCAGCAGCATTATACCGAAACGTCCCAATCTTTGAATATGCTCCAAAGAAAATAAAAATGTCTATCACAGGAAAGGGGAATGCAAGTAAAGAACAAGTTGCGGCAATGCTTAAATCAATAATGAATATAGAAGAGATGCCAAAACATTTAGATGCAAGTGATGGTTTAGCCGCAGCAGTTTGTCATTATTTCCAAAGAAATCAAAACAGCAGCAAAAAAAGCTATACAGGATGGAAAGGATTTCTTAAAGACAACCCTAAAAAACTTAAATAGCAGTGCCAATCTTTCTAGCTATTTTATCCATTTCCTTATTGGAAAAATTCAACTTAGTTCTTTCGAAGTTAATATCTGAAACATTATTTAATGGAACTAAATGAATATGTGCGTGTGGCACTTCGAGACCAATAACTGCAATACCTATACGCTTGCAGCAAATGACCTTTTTCATTGCTCTAGCTACCTTCTTAGCAAATTTAAAAAGTTCTAAATACTCATCAGACTCTATATCAAAGATATAATCAATTTCCTTCTTAGGGACTACTAAAGTATGACCATATGCTAAAGGGGCAATATCTAAAAAAGCTAGATGATTGTCATCCTCAATCACTTTAAACGCTGGAATATCAGAATTAATAATTTTAGAAAAGATACTAGACATTACAGAGGCTGTATATCAAGAATATTAAAATGTATAAGTCCATTTGGAACCTCGACAGCAACAGTCTCACCAATTGACCTTCCTAAAAGGCCTTTCCCAATTGGAGAAGTTACTGATATCTTATTTGTAGTTAAGTCTGCCTCTGCCTCTGATACAATTGCATAGGTCATCTCCATACTGTTTTCCATATTCTTAATCGTAACCTTTGTAAGCAAATGCACTGTTGATATATCCATCTGTGATTCATCTAAGACACGAGAGTTTGCAAGGTCATTTTCTAACTTTATAATCCTTGACTCCAATAATCCCTGAGCCTCTTTTGCGGCATCATACTCTGCATTCTCTGATAAATCACCTTTATCTCTGGCTTCAGCTATTTGACTTATTACATTTGGTCGATCAATCGATTTCAACTTATGCAACTCTGCTTTTAATTCCTGATATCCTTGACTTGAAAGATATATTATATTTCCCATATATGTAATTTGTAAAAATGAACAATACTAAGCTAGCAATAAAGTAGATAAAGTTACTTATAATTCTTATAAATTAATCCTCGCTCCAATAGTATGAGAGCCTTGAAAAGGATCTGTATGTCTATAAGAGTAATCTAAACCAAATACCGATCCATTATCTCCCATGGGCAATTCAACAGTAAAGCCAGCTGATGGACCCCTTAAGGCCGTTGTTCTTGTATCTGGATTTCTGATGCCTTCTTCATATGTATAGCCCATTCGCAGCATAAACATTTCTCTATAAGAATATTCTCCTCCAAGTCTATATTGATCTTTTTGAAATGAATTAGACGTAAAGGTTCCCGCTCCAGTTATTCTGTGTCTTTGCATGTTTACATCATATGATATTCCAATGTTTAATAGAGCTGGTAATTCCAACTCAGATGATCTTTGCTCAACAGTCATCTTATAATCATCTGCATCACCAACAATTCCTCTAAATGAGAGGCCATCTCCAGTGAATGACATTCTTGGACCAACATTTTTTAAAGAAATCCCAAACTTCATATTATCTTGTTCTCCAGTAACATATTGTATCCCAGCGTCTAAAGCAATACCACTAGCACCAACATTAGATATCTGTTCTGAAATCATCTTAACAGTAACTCCCCCATAAATACTATTTGAGAATATCTGTGCGTATGACAATGCCATGTTCATAAACTTAGGAGAGTATGTTCCTATACCTCCATCAGGAAGATCAACTGTAGTAATTTCAATATCACCAAAATCCATACTCATCACAGCAAAACCAAGGACTCCTGACTCTCCTATTTTTTGGGAAAGACCAAAAGAACTAATATTACTAACCGCATCATCTGAATTAAACATATTACTACCATATTGCAACCATGATGTCTGAGAAAAAATAAGCTCTGTTTTCTGTGTAAAAGCAAGACCAGCAACATTAGAATAAATACCTTCTATTCCTCTAACACCCGCAACATTAGCACCAGCCCATCCTGAAGTCCTAGCCCAAGGATTTATCAGAAGCTCTGAAGCTCCTGCCTGACCTGCTCTTTGAGGGTTTCCTGCGAACATTTGATTAAAAGGGATTGCTAAAAGAAAAAGCATTCCAATAACTTTTATCCAATTATTAATTTTTTTCATATCTATACTATTTATTATCTTCTATATATTTAATTTTATTAAAAAGTATCTAAATCTATTGGACGTAATGATCCGAACCACTTAATTACTTTATCTTTCTGGACAAACTCTTTTGCATCTTTATCCCATAATTTTGCACGAACATGAATCATATATAAACCTGATGAGATTGGAATACCAAAATCATTCTTCAGATCCCAATCAATAGAAGTCATATTATCATCCTTTTTAAGAGTACGAACTAAAGTTCCTCCTACTGTAAATATTTTTATCGTAGCCTGCCCTGGGAGATTCGTTATTTTAATTCTATTATCTAACTGATTAACTTCATAGGAAGAATAACCATAATAAGGGTTAGGCACAGCTCTTACCGTTTCCATTGCATCTAATGCTGTGCTAACATCATATTTTACAGCTACCATATCATCGGTGTTAAAACTATAAGCAGGATTAAAACTATTTAAAGCACTTGCTTCTATAACTCTTGCCTTAGCTGAGGTTGAACTACTTAAACTAGTTGAACCTGAAGCAATAAATGACTCTCCTACCGCATAACTAACATTATCATACGTAACAGGCTGACCTCCCCAAGTAGTTGCAGAATTTTCATAAGCAACAACATAAGTTGCTCCTAAATTTAAAACTGCATTCTTATCAAAGAACTTATCAGCCTCAACAGTTTCATACTGCTTATATGGCTTGGAAACTCTTAACTTAATAGTTGCTTTATTTGAAAGATTAAGATTTCTTCCTGGAGCTAATAAAGGAGCTCCAACCCAAGTTACATTTTTAAATACAGCCCATTTTCCGGTTAATGTTTCTCCAGCTAACTTAGAATAAATCCAAGCTGACTCATCATAATTTGGCGGAAAATCACAGTTAGAAATATCATTTATATAATCAGAAGTTCCTTTTACCCAAGACTCTCCTTTTACTACATAGATATAATGCTTACCTCCCAATAAATAACTTCCTCCACTAAAATCTTGTCCATCCCATGAAGGAAATTCATCTGTCACAAGTTTTCCAGTTGGATTCCATAACATATCATTCCCATTCTCAGAAGTTTGCCATGAATCTTCTGAAAAAATAATATTTAATCTTTCTCCTGTTTCAACATCAATAGCATAACCAGGGAACCATCCCATTCCAAGTAAAGAATCTCCATTCTCTTTTAACATTCCATCCGGCCGCCCATCTTTTCCAACAGAAACGGACTTTCTTAATCCCATTTTAACCTGCCCCGAATCAGCAAGTGATGCATTGTCTTGAGCTTCAACAACACACACTCTACTCCACTTGGATTCGTCATCAGTAATCACAATATCTACCGAATTTAGATTTTCTAGCTTGGCTAAATTAGTAATAGAACTACTTAATCCTGGACCATCATTAAAATGAGAGGCGAAACGATAAGGAGCCCACGTTCCTCCAGTCCATTCAAAAGTGCCAAATGGAGAAGCTGCAGCATTTGTTTGCTCAACCACGCCCTCAAAAACACCATTAGGATCATCTGTTAATCCATAATCACTTAAAACTGCACTATTATCATTTGTAAATGCGCCAGCCCTAATCCAATTAAAGCCCCAAAGGCTAAAAAATGAAAAATCATCATCTCTATCTGCAACACCACTCAGCCATCTATCATTTACATCTTCAAACTCAATAGTACCAGAAATCAAACCATTATTTGTAATGTTATTTGGGTCAGACCCCGGATTTTCAGCCTGTGACACTTTCACATTTAGCCCTAAAGCACTAATATACTTCTCAGACCCAGCTATAATGTTTTCATTATCAGAAGCAACTATATTACCTGTTTCGTTATCAATTAATTGCCATTTTGAATATGAAACAATCTTTGTTAAATCAAAAACTGGATTCATTAATTTAAAAGTAAAATCCCCCTTAGGGATTCGCATAGGATCAACAACAGTAATTGATATTGGACCTTCTCCTTGTTTATAAGTTGGATACAATGCTCTATGATCTTCAGAATTGAATATCTCTTCTATAGTCTGTTCTGTTAGATTGAGTGCCATTCCTCCATTTCCTTGCCCTTCTAATCTTGTAAGCTCTACACCATCACCATATGAAGCATTTAAAGTAGTCCCCCCATTCTCAGATTCAATAAAATGAGGGATTGCAGATTCAACCTTAATATTTCTTCTTCCAGGAATATACGGCTGATTTCTTCCATCATAATCAGGAGCATTAACATCATAAGGAGAAGCATTTTCTTCAGCTCTATTATAACCATATGCTAACGACATGAAATAATATGTTTTGTGATTCACTAACCTAGTATTTCCTAAAGCAAATTTATCATCAGTGATACTAAAAGAATATTGTATTCCTTCATCAACAGAACCTATGACTCCCTGACTTAAAACCGAAGAAACCTCCTCTACTGGAGTATAAACACCCAAAATTGGATCTAAATATTGATTCACAATACCTGTAACAGTATCCTTTATATCACTTCTATAAACTAATCTTGCCTTGTCAGGATCATCTAAATCAGTAACTGACACTGTAGCATCCTTAAGTTGGTAAACTAAGTATCCTTGAAAAGTATAATTAGGGGAACCATTTATTGGATCAAGATTCTCTGGTTTAGTAATATATGGATCTTTCTCAGAATAAGATTCATTTATATTATTTGACGTTCCACTATTAGATAATGTAAAAATTAATTGCTTGTCTAACTCTCTAATTTTCAAATCTGGAGCATCAGGGCCATTTAAAAGATCAAAATTATTATCAAATAATGCCTGCGCTTCTCTATCGTAGATCTTTAGAAGTTGTATAGATGCCGTTTGCCCACCAGATTTTGCTCTTGCCCAAACAACACCAGTAGTAATTGTATTGATAGCTCCTGGCTCCAAAGTAAAAGGCCCTGCAGACTGTAAGAATCTTCTATCAGCAGGAATATTATTAGCAGTTTGTTCTGTCCACTCTTGACCTGGAAAAGAAGCATCTGAGGTTCCTGGGAACATAAAGTTACATAAAGTTGTAGTGCTACCAGCACCTCCTCCATGCCCATCCCCGCCATAGGTCATAGGGACATTGTCCTTCCATATTCCTCTAAGATAATTATAGATATCTGTACCGCTTTCTGGATTTCCGGTAACAGTAAAATCATTATTATAATAAACAAACTTTGACATAATAATCTGTTCTCCTTCTTCATCAATCACTCCATCTCTATCATTATCAATACCATCTGCCTCATCTGCTATTGGTCCTTGAAAAAAATCAACCCCAATAGCAGGAGGATTAAACCCATAGCCTTGACCTCCCTCATCTTCAGCATCTCCATTATAACAAAAACCTAAACCTAAACCAACATCACATCCTACATAATCATCTAAATAATACCCTAAATCAGCATCAACCCATTGCCCAAAATAGGTGTCATTTAAAGGAAGAGTTGATCTATTAATCACTTTATAATTATAAAAGGTCATATCATTAACCTCATTATCTGAAGTAAAACCAAATGCCTGAGCATGAATCTCTAATCCTAGAGGTTCTGCCTCAGTTTCTGTATGGATATTTCCTTTATCATTAAATATCCAAAATAGTGTTTGATCACCAAAAAGTTTCGCTTCATCATTTGTACCAGTAATATTATAGTCAGGATAATCTCCATCATAAGGCTCGTACTCATTATTCCCATTAACATCAAAGAAAGGAGCTAAGAACTCATCCTGTCCTTGAGCAGGATCACCATGAGCAGGCCAATTTAATATAGCATCAGGCACTTCATAAGTTGGATCATTATCGATACGTGCAACATGCTCCTCAACTTCGGTACGATCTAATTTAAAATGCTTATCCCACTTGTTACACTCCTCTGGGGATATTGTTGCATTTGAAGTATTTAAAGGACCAGGCCAAAAGTCATTACCTGATTGACGGTAAGTCATAGCTGCAACTTTTAATTGACCTCCATCATCAACACCCCCAATCCAAAGTGCTCCTGCAAACATAGAATGTTTATTTCCCCCCTTAGGAATTTCATATTGTGCATCAGCTAAATTCCACCACATATCACCGCCCCCCATAATCGTTGTTCTTATATTATTTATATCAAGGTCTGTTTGCGAAGTGGAAGGATTACATCCCGCAGCAACTTTAGTATTAACTATTGCTGTTGCAGGGTTATACACATTCTCTTTTGCTATCAATGCAATCGAAAAGAAAGCTAATGATAATGTTATTATTTTTTTTGCTTTATTATTCATAAAAAACTTTTTTCTTTTTATCTATTCTTTATATTTTAAAATTGTAAACTGATTCCTGCTCTAAGCATTCTAGGTAAGCTGTAATGATTAGGATTATTAACTGCTAATGAATAAAGGTATCTAAAGGACTCTGGATCATTTCTAGATTCAATAGAATTTTGTGCTGCAGCTGATGTCAAATAACCATCATCCTCAGGATTTCCTGTTGCTCTATATACACTTATAGTATTTCTAGCGTCAAGCAGGTTCTGTACTTGCAGGTATACATTTAAATGAGAACTTTTCTTCTCATTCCATTTAATTTCAAATTCCTTATTAACTTTCATATTAATCCTAAATTGCCATGGCAAACGAGAACCATTTAAACTACCCTCAAGAGTTGATCGGTCATTAATACCAGAAGCGGCTTCTTGTGTAATATTAGATTGTTTAGAGTATGGGGTTCCAGACCCAGCAGACAGCATAATGTTAGCTCCTGCATTCTCAAATACATTGGCTCCAAACCAAACTGGTCCATTATAGTCTTTTCCAGACCCATAATGATAATCAACTACAGCAGAAATTGCATGTCTTTGATCAAAATCTAATGGAATTGTTGTTCTTAGATTAGGCTGTCCAGTTTCAACCAAATTAACTGCTCCATCAGCTTCCGAACCAGTTCCATCTGCAAACTGGAGCGTATAATTTGCTGTAAGCTGAACATTGTTTGTTCTTCTTAAATCATAATTAATTGAAAGTCCTTTAACTGTTCCAAAATCAATATTTCCAAAGGTATAATAAGTTGCAGGATATGCTCCAATCATATTAACCTTAGAAATCATATCTCTCATCTCTTTATAGAAAGCAGAAATCTTTAAAGCAGATCTTAATGTTAAGGTTTTAGCAAAACCTAACTCATAATCAACTGTTTTTTCAGGCTTAAGGTCAGGATTATTTAACGTCGCTCCAACATCATTTGCCATAAATAGATAATTAACTGGTTCAATTCGATTTGATCCTGGTGGTCTTTGAGTTAATACATCATAATGAGCAAAAAACTGTGCTTCATCAGAGATTGGGAATGAAAATGCTATTCTAGGCATAAATACAATCTCTGGCTTATAGTCTTCAAAAGCATCCATTGATATTGTTCCCTCTTTTGCACTCTCTGCATCTATTAAATAAGGAGAAATTTTTCCTCCTGCAGCTTCAGCCAACAATGTTGGGTCAGAAATCTCAAGTCCTTCCGCATTATACCAAGTATCATCAACATTATCACGATACCCTACAATTGCTGAAGGATTAGCAACATCATCAACATAAACAACATAATCTTCACCTATGGTTGAAGGGATATTAGTCGAATTAATCAAATCTGTATTAGCATCTGCAGTATGTGCACTATAAAGTAAATGTTGATCTTTCAAAACCTGCTGGTTAGCATCATAACGATCAACTCTAAGGCCAACATTAAAAATCAAATCCTCTATCGCAAACTTATCTTGGATATAACCTGCAGTATAAATAGGGTTGAAAGGAGCTATTAATCTCTCACTATTTTCGCCAAAGAACTTAGAAAGAGTAGTTGCAGAAGTTGGTTTTTTTCCATAAATATCATACCCATAATAATATACAAATTCAGTCCCGCTATTTAGCAACTCATCAGCACTAAATAAATCTAAAGAATAAGTAGATGGAGCATAAGAGTCAATATCAATAAAATCTATTCCATTTGGATCTAGTCCTAGACTAGTTCTTAAGTTTCTATCAAAATCTGATTGCTCTTCAAGAATAAGTAGCCTGTCATAATTAATCGTATCCTGGAAAATTCCATTCACATCAAACACTGGAATAGGGTTTTCTAAATCTCTCTCTAATATATGCTTATTTGCTTGCTGACGCATTAAACTCCAAATAGATCTAAATGCATTAAATTGCCAGTAATAATCTTTTCTTTGCTCAAACTCGAAACCAAATGAAAATTCATGAGACTTAATATCAGCGGAACCTGCTGCCTTAAAGCTTAATTGAGTATTTTCCCTTTTCCAAGAATAACCATACCAGTCACCATGATTTGCAAATAAAGAATAAACTGATGCTGGAGACCCTCCATTCATCAACCCTTGTCCCTTAAGGTCAGCAGATGTTCTAATAATTCCATCATTAGAAGCGTCAAATCCAAAATAATCTCCCATAGTAGGAGCCTGGAAAGAAGTCATTCCATACTGCTCAAACATATCATAATATTCATCAGTATAATTCACTAGATGCGGATTAATATCTGAAGGATCAAACGTGTATAATGTGTCCGCCCAGCCATTTAAAATCTGCCCAGTATAAATAATACCAGTCGCTGAATCGATAGCAGTTCCAGATTCATAAATTGGCGCTTTAAAAGTATTAAACTCTCCCACATACCCATAATTAAAAACATTGCTCCCATTATTAGCATCACCGTAAGCCTCTTTTCTACTAGTGTAATCACCTTGAATTGTAAAGAATGCATTTTTAATTGTTGAAGCGCTCTCTTCTGAATTTGTCTCTTCCGATCCAAACTTTTGAGTTAACTTACCAAAAATTCGATATGAACTTTCAGAATCTGTTCTGTTTTGATCCCAAGCATACATAGATCTCCAATATGAAAAAGCATTAGCTTTTTTTGCATAAAAAGACCCTCCAAAAGAAAGAAAAGTATTCTTAGTTGGCTTGAAATCAATTTTACCAGAAATATTTATACTCTGTTCTTGCGCATTTAATTTCGCATCAACCAACTCAAAATCTGACTCCTTCAAAAACTCTGAAGAGCTGAGAAAACCAGCCGCAGAATTTGGAGCCACTATAAATGGAGTTTCTCTCAGTCTATCTAAAACATCATCTTTCACTTTCCACATACCAACTGCTGAAGGGTCACTATCATCAACACTTTTCAACTCTCCAGAAAGAAAATACCCAAGTACAGAAGCCCCTTGTGATCCGTCAGCATTTCTTTTCTTTAATATAGGCCCTGAAAGAGTAAACCCAAGAAGATTATAATTATAATCATCAAACAATGATGAAGTTTCATAATCTAGCCCTCCAAAAGTTCTACTAGAAGGACCTTTAGTTGTTACAGAAATAATACCTCCTGTTGCATCACCATATTTTGCTGGGACACCTCCTGTAATAACTGTAATCTGCTCTATTCCAGTAGTTGGAACATTCAAATCTCCTCTTACTTTAATACCATCGATATAATACTCGGTAGCATTATCACGAGACCCTCTCATATTTACAGCATCTCCTTCATCTTTCTGATAGATACCAGCGGTAGTTGCTGCTACAGAAGATACATTTCTTGTTGGCAGAGCAACAATTTCCTCAGCAGTTTTGGTTTCTCCAGAAAGATTGTCTTTATCTAGTAAGGGTTTCTTGTATTCAATAATCTTCACCTCACCAATAGCAACTCCTTCTTGCAATTTCACATTCTGATCTGTTATTTTATTTGCTGAAATAATTACGCCTGTAATCTCAACCGCCCCATATCCAACAAAAGTTGCTTTTACACTATAATTTCCTGGCTCAAGTGGTTTTATGGTATAATTTCCATCAAAATCAGTAGTAGTACCGCCAATCTGATTTCCATTTCTTTCAGCAATAATATTTGCAAAAGGGATTGGCTCTCCAGTCATTGCATCAGTAATTACCCCCTTCAAGGTTCCTGTTTGTGCAAATGCAAAAGTTGTAATAAATGTAAATACAACTATTAAATAAATTTTTCTCAACATAACACTGTTTCGTTTAAATTTTAAAGGTCGTAAAGATATAAATCTTTTTAGTATTAGGAGCGCTAAACATATCAAATATTTTGTCTAAAATTGCACTAATGAAAAAACTTACTTACTCTCTAATAATTAGCATTCTAATTTTGAGCTGTGATAATAGAAATGATTTTATTGAAAATGTTTATATAAACGAATCTATTGATTTAAATCTACCCGCCTACAGCGAACTCATCGCTACTGGAGGGGCAATTTTTATAGAGGGAGGGGTAAAAGGAATTATTATCTATCATGGTGTCGGAGATCACTACAAGATATATGACAGAAATTGCAGCTATGAGCCTTCTCTTTCTTGCTCTTCAATTGACTCTCTTAATTCAGGAATTGCCTATTGCGGATGTTGCACCTCAGCATTTTTAATTAGTAATACAGGAGAAGCCATAAACGCTCCTGCTCTACTTCCTTTAAAAGCATATAACTGGAGCTTAAATAATAATAATATTCTTAGAATATTTAATTAACTTCCTGATTTGATGATTTTTTTAGTGATTCTATGCCCATCAAACATAAGATTCAAGTAGTATATCCCATTTGGCAAACTAGAAATTTTACGCACATCAATCACGTAAGGGGAGGCGCCTGAATAAATAACAACAGGCATCACCTCTCTACCATAGAGATCTGTTATACCTATATGAACAGCTGATGAGGCTTGTGCTTGCTTGAAATAAACCATTAATGAGGACCCGTTCGAGATAGGATTTGGTCCAACCCTAATAGACTCAGAAGCAATCAAACCTACACCTGTACTATGACCTAATTCAACTGGATTGGAAGAATAAGAACATCCAAATGTATCTGTCGCAACTATATAATACACTCCAGGAGAACTAGCCGGATAAAATGGCTGGTTAGCGCCATTAATAATTCCATTATCATCGTACCATTGTAAATTAGAATACAATGCGGAATCAAGCATCCATGCTGTCGAACCATTATCATCTAGAATTGGCTGATATGCTGTATCGCATATAACAACTAAGACCTCTAAAGAGGTAGAGACACACCCATATTGATTTACAACAAGTAAAGAATATAATCCTGACAAAGTAGGCTCAACAAAAGTATCGGTAGCTCCAGGTATCGGGCTATTATAATAATACCACTGCATATCCAAATTATTAACAGATGTATAGATAATATTATTCAAGGTGTCATATGTTAAATCAGGAGACAAAGGATATTCATATACATAAATGGTATCTGCTGACATCACGGTATTTCCTGGAACTTCTGTCACCGTGTAATTTATAGACAATCCCCCTCCATTAGCCGCAAAAGTTCCAGCTTGTTGTATTGGGATGAAAGAAAATGACCCGCAATCTTCTGTAGAGGGGAAAAAGGGAATATCATCATTGTCATATACCGCAATTGAAACTGATTGTCCTGTCAACAATAATGGACTGGAAAGATTAATAAACAAAGGAAAGGGCTGAGTGATATAATTACCACTAGTAACCTGCTGAACAACCCCACCAGGATCAGAGATAGTATAAAACAAGTCTACATCTCCTGCTACTATATCAGTACAAAGACCCCCGACAACCTCAATACTTTCCAAAAAATAAGTTGGAGCTGATTGAATTGCAGCATACTCTACAATATACATTCCCGTATCATTATATATCTGAGGCCCAGGATTCTCTAAAGCACTTGTATTACCATTGCCAAAGTCCCAAAAATAAGACAACATTCCAGTGTTATTGTTTGTGAAATCTACAGTCACTGGCAAACAACCTGATGGACTAGACATTGTAAATCCAGCATTAGCAGAAGTAGAAGTGTCTGGCAATATAGTAAGAGGCAGCGTAAATGATATATTCTCCGGCCCTACCGCCCAAGAATAATCATGAATAGCAACTAAATCAACTTGGACATCATAACTACCTGCAACTAAAGGACTGCCAGAGACCTTAACACAGCCATATTGATCTACGTTAGGGTCATAATGACAATTATTTGAAAAATTATTGCATTCCCAAGTCAATCCCAAAGGTAACGATATAGATGTGATATGGAAATCTTCAAATATAACGTATGCGCCACTACCAGGATCCGTCGTATCTAAAGGCAAGTAGAAAGTCATATCCTCATCATAGAACTGACCAACATAACCATCAGGCAATGTGTCAGGGTGCAATCCATAATTAGCCGTAAGAGGATAATAGGTATAATCAATTACACATTGTGCAGAAACGCAAATAACACTAATAAAAGATAGAAATAAAAATAATAATCTTTTCATAATTTTTTGTTCTTATATTTTTGAAACAATATTACAGGATTTTAATAACATTAACAAATTAATAGAAAATCCAAAAAATATAACACATAAAAATAGAGCCTTAAACTATCACTAGATAATAAGCCAAAAATTAATACCTATAATACTCTGGCTTATATGGGCCCTCAACCTTTACTCCTATATATTCTGCTTGATCAGACCTCAAGGTCTCTAACTCAACCCCAATCTTAGCAAGATGTAACCTCGCAACTTTTTCGTCCAAATGCTTAGGAAGCATATATACTTTGTTGGCATAATTTTCAGAATTACTCCAAAGCTCCAGTTGTGCTAATACCTGGTTGGTGAAAGAATTAGACATAACAAAAGAAGGGTGTCCAGTTGCACAACCTAAATTCACCAATCTACCTTCTGCAAGCAAGATAATATCATTTCCATTAACAGTATACATATCAACCTGAGGCTTTATTTCATTCTTTGAATGACCCCAATGCTCATTTAACCAAGTTACATCAATCTCGTTGTCAAAATGGCCAATATTACAAACAATAGTTTTGTCCTTCATAGACTCAAAATGACGAGCTTGAATAATATCTTTATTACCTGTTGTTGTAACAATAATATCTGCATTCTTACATGCGTCATCCATCCTTTTAACTGCAAAACCATCCATTGCAGCCTGAAGAGCACAAATAGGGTCAATCTCCGTCACTATTACTCTGGCTCCTGCGCCTCGAAGAGAAGCTGCAGAACCTTTTCCAACATCTCCGTATCCAGCCACAACAGCAACCTTTCCTGCCATCATAACATCAGTTGCTCTTCTTATTGCATCTACCAAAGACTCTTTACAACCATATTTATTGTCAAATTTTGATTTTGTAACTGAGTCATTAATATTAATTGCTGGCAGAGTTAGAGTTCCATTTTCCATTCTTTCATACAATCTATGTACTCCTGTAGTTGTTTCTTCAGAAAGACCTTTAATGCCTGATGTCATTTCAGGGAATCTATCTAAAACCATATTGGTTAGATCTCCTCCATCATCTAAAATCATATTTAAAGGCTTCCCACCTTTAAATGCAGTAAGCGTTTGTAAGATACACCAATCAAACTCTTCTTCATTCATTCCTTTCCAAGCAAAAACAGGCACTCCTGTTTCTGCAATAGCAGCTGCAGCTTGATCCTGAGTAGAAAATATATTACAAGAGGACCAAGAAACCTCAGCACCTAAATGAACCAATGTTTCTATTAACACTGCAGTTTGAATTGTCATATGCAAGCAACCTGCAATTCTTGCTCCTTGCAATGGCTTTCTAGAACCAAATTCTTCTCGAATTGCCATTAATCCTGGCATCTCTGATTCTGCTAATGTAATTTCCTTTCTTCCCCATTCCGCTAATCCAATATCTTTTACTTTATAATTCATAGTTTCTAATTGCATGTTTATTTATTTTGGAATGCAAATATACGCATAATTATTACTTTAGCAGCTAATATTCATCATATGCCTCTAATCAAAAAAATTGAAGAAAATAGCTGCCAAATTGCTGTCTGGGAAATGAAGGAATCAATTTCTGAACTTGTTAAATTATCTAACAATATTAACATCCCAGAATTTCAACACGAGAGAAGAAAGAAAGAATTTCTTTCAGCTAGAATATTATTACAAAAAATCCTGCCCCAAGCTCAAATATATTACAATAATTATGGAGCTCCCGAGATACAAGATAATCAATTTATTGCAATCTCTCATTCAAAAAAACTTACCGCAATTATTATTAGTAGGAAAAAAGTTGGCTTAGACATTGAAGAAATCACAGAAAAGGCACAAAAGATATCTTCAAAATTTATCTCAAAAGAAAACCTTCCTAAGCCATCAAAAGAAATGGCAACATTAATTTGGAGTTGCAAGGAAGCTATTTTTAAATGGCACCAAAAAGGCAGTATCAATTTTATTGATGACATAAAAATTTCCCAAACTGTTATCAAAGAAAAAGGAATCATAACAGCAAACTTTAAAAATGATTTTTACACGCTACACTACAAAAAACTAAATGACCATTTTTTAGTGTATGTTTGCAAATGAAAATGTAAAGTAAATATGACTGTCTATAACAAAATAATAACAAATAAAAAAGCAAATAAAAAAGCTTTTGCCATATTAATTGACCCTGACAAACAAAGCAAAGAAAAGCTTCTGTTAATTATTAAAAAAGCTGAAAATGCAAATGCTGATTATTTTTTTGTAGGAGGTAGTTTGCTGACAAATGACAATTTAGACTCTTGTTTAGATACTCTTAAAAAAAAATCAAATATCCCTGTCGTCCTTTTCCCTGGTAATGCCATGCAAGTAAACAATAAGGCTGACGGAATACTTTTTCTATCTTTAATTTCTGGGAGAAATGCCGAGATGCTTATTGGCAAACAAGTTATTACTGCCCCCATTCTAAAGCAATCTTCATTGGAGATCCTACCAACTGGATACATGCTTATTGATAGCGGCAAACAGACAACCGCCTCTTATATGAGCAACACTACTCCTATACCAGCAGACAAAGACACGGTATCTTCCTGTACTGCAATGGCAGGAGAGATGTTAGGGCTGAAACTTATATTTATGGATGCAGGCAGTGGAGCGAAGAATCCAATTTCACAAAAAATGATTAAGGCAGTACGCAAGTCTGTTGACATACCGATAATCATAGGTGGAGGTATTAAATCTGGAGAAAAAGCAATTGAAAATTGCAAAGCAGGGGCAGACATTATAGTTGTAGGCGATGCTATTGAAAAAAACGAAAATATTATTAACGAAATTGCAGCTGCAATACATAGTATTTAAAAATCCAAAAAACTAATTCATAGTATAAATCTATGGAATTAATAACTCTCTTCCTAAATAATCTAAGTTTTAACTGGAGTATTACTGAGGTAGTTGCTGTTATATTTTCAATCATATATGTAACCTTAGCTGCCCAAAAGAATATCTGGTGTTGGTTTTTTGCTGCAATCAGCGTTATACTTTATATATACATTTGCTGGAATGCAAAACTTTATGCGGAAACAGCGCTGCAAATATTTTATCTTTTTATGGCGGCATATGGCTATCATAATTGGAGAAAATCGAGAGAAAATTCTACTATTAAAGAATGGAGAGCTAAGAAACATTTGCTTATCATCCTAATAGGAAGTATCTATACTTTCTTCGTAGGATTCTATTTTACGACATACTCACAAGCAGAAATGCCAATAATTGATTCGCTAACAACTGTTTTCTCAATAATCGCAACATATATGGTTGCTAAAAAAATATTAGAAAACTGGCTTTACTGGATTATAATTAATCTTATCTCTATATATCTCTATTTTAATAGAGATTTGCATCTCACCTCTATATTATTCATAATATATACAATTATCGCAATTTTTGGGTATTTTTCCTGGATTAAGAAGTCAAGAGAAAATGGTTAAAATAATTGCAACAGGTCCGGAAAGTAGTGGAAAAACCACTTTATGCAAAGCAATCTCTAAACATTTCAAGATTCCATTTAACAAAGAATATGCCCGAGAATATCTCAACAAGTTAACGGACAGGAATTATGTTCAGCAAGATTTACTAAAAATTGCAAAATGGCAATTAAAAGCTGAAAAAAGAATTCAACTATTAGACACTGATCTCATCACAATAAAAATTTGGAGTGAATATAAATATGGAAATTGTAATAACTGGATTCTAGAAGAAATTGAGAAACAAAAAAAAGATTCCAGATTATATTTTTTATGCAAACCAGACATAGAATGGATATCAGACCCTTTAAGAGAAAATCCAAAAAACAGAATGACTCTTTTTAAACTCTACAAAAAAGAACTTGACAATAGTGACCATAATTATACTGTTATTGAAGGAAAAAACAGGGCATTAAAAGCAATTAAGAAAATTACACAAGAAAGACTACTAATTTAGAATCTATTTATACTTTTGTCTTGTCTTAAAGGGGTGCCGCAAGGCTGAGATTAAACCCATTGAACCTGATCTGGTAATTCAGAATAGGGAAATGAGTAAACATTAAATAAAATAAGTAGAAACCCCATTATGCTTGTTAATGTTAACTAAAAGAACCATGTTTAGAAGAGAATTATTACTTATCCTATTAATTGGCTTGCCAATTACTAATCTTGCTCAACAATCAATAGATTCAGTTCAAATTACTAAAATCCTAAATGAAGTAAATATATCTGCACTAAGGGCAAACGGAAAAACACCTGTTGCCTTTACTAATATCAGTAAGTCTGAAATTGAAAAAGGGAATTTAGGTCAAGACCTTCCTTACATAATATCTCTAGCCCCTTCAGTGGTTTCAAATTCTGACGCTGGAGCAGGAATAGGATATACTAGCTTCAGGATTAGAGGCTCTGACGCTACTAGAATAAATGTAACTATTAATGGCATCCCACTAAATGACTCTGAAAGCCAAGGTGTTTGGTGGGTAAACATGCCTGACTTTAGCTCTTCGATTGAAAATATTCAAATACAAAGAGGTGTTGGAACTTCGACAAATGGAGCGAGTGCTTTTGGGGCGTCAATAAACATTAAAACCGACGGATTAAATAAAAATCCTTATTTTTTATCAAGCAATACCACGGGCAGTTTTGCAACTCTAAAAAACAATATAGAATTCGGAACAGGACTTATAAATAAGAGATTTGCTTTTGATGGACGTATTTCAAAAATTTCTTCTGAAGGGTATATGGATAGAGCAACAGCTAATTTAAAGTCATTATACTTACAAGGGTCATATTTTGGTGAATCCTATAGCATAAAAACACTGGTCTTTACAGGAAACGAACGTACCTACCAAGCATGGTATGGAGTGCCATTAAATTATTTGGACAGCAACAGAACTTACAATCCCTACACGTACAAAAATGAAATTGATGATTACTCCCAAACTCATTATCAATTGCACTATAGCAAAAAATTAAGCAGTAAAACGAATATAAATATCGCCGGGCATTACACTCATGGCGAAGGCTATTATGAACAAGAAAAATTAGAGGAAGACTTGGAAGATTACGGGTTATCAAATATCATCCTATCTAATGATACAATTTCTTCAACTGATTTGATAAGAAGAAAGTGGTTAAATAATGATTTTAGCGGGGTTACTTACTCATTAAATCATAGAATAACAAATATTGATTTTATTTTAGGCGGTGCAAGTAACCGTTACTCTGGTCAACATTACGGAAATATAATTTGGGCTAAGTACGCTTCTAATGCTGATTTTAACCATCAATATTATTGGAATAAAGCAGAAAAAATAGACCACAATTTTTATGCAAAAGCAAATTATGATTACAATAATACGACTAATCTTTATATCGATTTACAGAGAAGAAGAATTGATTACTCATTTGAAGGAAATGATGAAAATGGGACAAAAGCTCAACAAGAGGTAGCGCTTACTTTTTTCAATCCTAAAATTGGATTATTTCATAATTTCAAAAGCAACCAATCTGTTTATATCTCTTTTGCAGTAGCAAACAAAGAACCAAATAGAAATGACTATGTAGAAAGCACGCCAAGCTCTCGACCAAAACATGAAACACTATATGATACAGAGATGGGATATAAACGGTCAGGGAAAAAATTTAGCTTAGGTATTAACCTTTATCAGATGAATTACAAGAACCAATTAGTTTTAACAGGAAAAATAAATGATGTCGGCGCATACACTAGAACAAATATTAACAAGTCATACAGAAGAGGAATGGAGATAGAAGGGGCTTATACATTAAGTGATAAAATGACTTGGGCAGGCAATCTTACTTTCAGTGAAAATAAAATAATCAACTATACTGCATATATTGACAACTGGGATACTTGGGAGCAGGAAAGCGTTGAACATAACAATACAGATTTAGCTTTCTCTCCAAGTATTATCTGGTCTTCAAACTTGAATTATAGAATAGACGAAAGAACCTCTATTGATTTTATGAGCAAATACGTTGGGGAACAATTTATTGACAACACTTCATCTAGAGAAAGAATGTTAGATAGTTATTTGGTAAATAATGTGCGTGTTTCTTATGATTGGGAGAATAGCATTTTTAAAACGTGTAAATTAACATTGCAGGTAAACAATCTATTTAATAATGAATACCTAAGTAACGCATGGGTATATCATTTTATATCTGATAATTGGGACCCAAGAGGTAGTGACCATTATGTAAATAAAGATAGTGAGCGTGGTTATAACATGGCTGGCTATTTCCCTGAAGCCACACGCAACTACTTATTAGGAATTACATTAGGATTCTAAACGAATCTTTTGTAGATGAATAAGATTCGATTAAAAGTCAATCAATTTGGCGGGCTTTTTTATTACTTTTGCCAATAAACAACTTTTCTATAATGCAATACAACACAAAAAGAGAACGTCTTACTATACCAGAATACGGAAGACATGTTCAAAACATGATTAATCATGCTATTAGTATTCCAACAAAGAAAGAGCAACAAGAATGTGTTGATTCAATTATTGCTTATATGGGGCAGATGAATCCTCATTTGCGAGACGTAAAAGAATTTACACATAAATTATGGGACCACTTACATATCATGTCAAATTTTAGTTTAAACGTAACATCTCCATATCCCAAACCACAAATAGAAAAACTAGCAGAAAAACCATCTTCTATCGAATACCCAGGCAAAAAAATCAAATTCTCATATTATGGAGGCACAATACCAGAAATGATTAAAACAGCTATAATGCTTAAAGAACCTGAAAAAGAAATCATGACGGGGATGATTGCTAATCAGATGAAAAAATCTTACATCCTATTTAATGAAAGTTCAGTAGATAATAATATTATAAAACTACACTTAAAACAATTATCCGATGGAGCTCTAACACTTGCAGATGACTTTCAGTTTATTCGTTCAGCATCAGTAAGACAAGAACGAAATAATAAGAAGAACTCTGGTAAGAAAAAACTATTTAAGAAAAACTATAAAAAGTCAAATTAAATGGCAACATTTAAAGTTAAGGGTGGGGTAAAACTTAAAGGAGACCTACACCCTCAAGGAGCAAAAAACGAAGCGTTACAAATATTATGTGCAGTACTATTAACTGCTGAGGAGGTAATAATTGAGAACCTCCCTAATATAGTAGACATCAACATCTTGATTGATCTTTTACGTGATTTAAATGTAAAAACAAAAAAAATTAACGAATGCAGCTACAGCTTTAAAGCAGATAATATCAATATAGACTATTTATCTTCGGATGCCTATAAAGCAAAAAGTAGTCGTATTAGGGGCTCTATAATGATTGTCGGACCGCTTCTTGCTCGATACGGAAAGGCTTATATTCCAAGGCCTGGAGGCGACAAAATAGGCAGAAGAAGGCTAGATACTCATTTTATAGGATTCGAAAAATTAGGGGCAAAATTCATTTATGATAAAAAGGAAGAGTTCTATCGTGTTAGTTCTAAGCAGCTAAAAGGAACCTATATGCTACTTGATGAAGCTTCAGTAACAGGTACCGCTAACATAATTATGACAGCTGTCATGGCACAAGGAGAGACTACTATCTACAATGCCGCTTGCGAGCCATATTTACAACAATTATGTAAAATGCTTAACTCTATGGGAGCAAAGATAACAGGCATTGGCTCCAACTTAATAAAAATCAAAGGGGTAAGCACTTTGTCAGGATGTAGGCATAAAATATTACCTGACATGATTGAAATTGGATCATTTATTGGCCTAGCAGCAATAACAAAATCAGAAATTACTATCAAGAATGTCTCCTATACTGAACTTGGCATTATCCCTTCTGTTTTTGAAAAATTAGGCATTAAAATAGAACGAAAAGGGGATGATATATTTATACCAAATCAAGAAAGTTATGAGATACAATCTTTTATTGATGGCTCAATATTAACAATCTCTGACGCCCCTTGGCCAGGCTTCACTCCTGATTTATTAAGTATTATATTAGTAGTAGCTTCACAAGCAAAAGGGAGTGTGCTTATACATCAAAAAATGTTTGAATCCCGTCTTTTCTTTGTAGATAAATTAATCGATATGGGAGCTCAAATTATTCTGTGTGATCCACATAGAGCCACAGTAATTGGGTTAAATCATATGTTCAAATTTAAAGCTACAACTATGACATCTCCAGACATTAGAGCAGGAGTTTCTCTACTCTTAGCTGCACTTGCAGCAGATGGAGAGAGTACTATCCACAATGTAGAGCAGATTGACAGAGGATATCAAAATATTGACAAGCGATTAAATGCTATAGGAGCTCAGATTACTAGAATTAACTAACATTAATATTAAAACAAAAAATATCATGAAAAAAATTACAGCTTTAACATTAATCTCTTGCATTGTCACATTATGCCTTGGCCAAGAAATAGGATTAAAAATAGGAGATATCGCCCCCGAACTAGAGTACAATAATCCTAAAGGGGAAAAAATGAAACTCTCTAGCTTAAAAGGCAAATTAGTACTAATTGACTTTTGGGCAAGTTGGTGCCGCCCTTGTAGAATGGAAAATCCAAACATTGTAACTGCTTACAGAAAATATACTAATACTAATTTCAAAAATGGTAAAGGATTTGAAGTATATTCTTTATCGTTAGATAAGAAAAAAGATGCCTGGTTAAAAGCAATTAATGAAGATGAATTATTTTGGAGATACCATGTTTCAGATTTAGGAGGATGGCAGTCAGAAGGATCTAACAAGTATGGAATTAGGTCAATACCTAGTAATGTAGTCATTAATGGAGATGGAATCATAATTGCGCGTGATTTAAAGGGAGTATCTCTACACCAATTTCTTGAAAGTCAGAAGAAATAAACTGCCAAATTGTCTTTTAAAGTCCTCTGGCAAAATATTTGCACTAGCATATAACTTAGTATAAACACATTCATATGAGCAAGAAAAAAGATAAAAAACCCATTAAAACAAAGAAGAACGCTTCTGATAAAAAAGTTAATTCAAAAAAAGAAAAAAAACCATCTCTGGATAATGAAAAGCTTTTAGCAATAGAAAAAGACAAAAATCTTAGGCTATTTGCTGAATTTGAAAACTTCAGAAAAAGAACAGCAAGAGAGAGAGTAGAACTTTTCACTACGGCAAACAAGGATTTAATAACCGCACTACTACCAATTCTAGATAATTTTGAACGCTCAATAAAAGCCAACAACTATTCTGATGAAGATGGGCCTGTTTTAATTTACAAACAATTAAAGTCAGAACTAGAAAAAAAGGGACTATCAGAAATGGAAGACCCAATTGGAAAAGAACTTAATACTGATTTTCATGAAGCAATAACTAATATCCCCGCTCCAACAGCAGCACAAAAAGGAAAAATAATAGATGTAATTGAAAAAGGATATCTACTTGGAGACAAGGTATTGCGCTATGCCAAGACAGTAGTTGCAAACAAAGAATAAAACATGTCAAAAAGAGATTACTATGAAGTATTAGGTGTTAGCAAAGATGCTAATCCAAAAGAAATAAAGAAAGCTTACCGAAAATTAGCGCTAAAATATCATCCAGATAAAAATCCTG
>MDSW01212320.1_pt1 | contig 28148 bp, 26 predicted proteins | sample 811171 | NCBI WGS metagenome assembly MDSW01 (sample SAMN05326641, study PRJNA326480) | marine metagenome | isolation source: seawater | place: Atlantic Ocean: North West | collected 2012 | reverse complement strand
TACGCTTAGATCATCCATAGTAAGTGTCCACGTAAACTTTAGTGGACACTATCCGGGACGCCGCCCCGGGGACTCAAGATGGGTTTACCGGACGGTTACTCTTCAACCACGCAAACGCACTGGCGGTCAGTGCGCTCTGCTCAACTTAAAAAGGAGAAATCCACCACCAGCCTTTGGCTGGATGACCGTTGGTTTGCACGGGCCAGTTTTCTTGCGAAAACACACCGTGCTGTCTATGGCCAGACACATTCAGGTCAACCGGGATTGGTGTCCCGTGATCGTACCGCTCGTCGGACCTGCGCAGCATTGTTGCCAGGTGATCAGAAACACTCACCGATGGAAACAACACTATGCGAGACCTGAACTACCAACTGAAACTCTTGTGCAAACACAGCCATGAAGGCAGCTTCGAAACCCGCGTAGGCCGTGAGCGCCAGTTGAGCGCAATCGCCAACCAGTTGCACGAGCTGGGCTTCCGGCAATTGAAGGCCTCCTCCCTCAAACAAAAGCATGTCCAGGCCCTGGTGGACGAGTGGCTGAAACAGAACCTTTCACCCGGCACCATCAAGAACCGGATGAGCTGTTTACGCTGGTGGGCCGAGAAGGTTAACAAGCGGGCCGTGGTTGCCAGCTCCAACGACTTTTATGGCATACCGGACCGGCAGTTCGTATCCGGCACCAGCAAGGCCAAGGACCTGAAAAGGGACCAACTCGCCCTGGTGAAAGATGAATATGTGAGGATGAGCCTGCGCCTGCAACAGGCCTTCGGGCTTCGACGGGAGGAAGCCCTGAAGATCCAGCCCCGCTGGGCAGACCGGGGTGATCACCTGCACCTCAAGGCCAGTTGGACCAAGGGCGGACGGGAACGCACCGTCCCCATCCGCACCCTGGAACAACGCGCCCTGCTGGAACAGGCCAAGCGGCTGGCCGGTTTCGGCTCGCTGATCCCCCGGGGCCGGCAATACATCGAGCAGCTCAGGATCTACGAACGCCACACCGCCAACGCCGGCTTATCCAAAATGCACGGCCTGCGCCATGCCTATGCCCAGCAGCGGTACCGGGAACTCACAGGTTGGCCCTGCCCCCATGCGGGCGGGCCCGCCAAAGAGCAATTAACCGGGTCACAGCGTCAGGTCGACCAGCAGGCCCGCCTGACCATCAGTGCTGAAATAGGCCATGTCAGAGCCCAGATAACTGCTGTGTACATAGGCAGATAGGGCATGCAGATCCAACCCCGCCTGATCCGACTCCGCGATGCCCCGGCCTACCTCGGGATCAACAAGAATACTTTTAATCGCGTGGTGCGCCCTGCCCTGTCTGAGGTTTCCCTGGGACAACAAACCATTCTCTTCGACAGACTTGAAATCGACGCCTGGGCGGAGGACTATATCCAACGCAACGGGCGTCGTCCTTTAGGCTCAATTCTGGAGGACGATTTATGTCAAAGCGCAACAAAATGCCGGGGCTCCGCCTCAAAAACGGGATCTGGCATATCGAAAAACGCTCGCAGTACGCCCCCGGCGGCTGGCTCCGCGAAAGCACAGGAGTATCTGGCCGCACTGAGGCAGAGCAAAAACTGATCCGTCGACTGGCGGAGATTCAAGAGGAGGCAAAGCAACAAGCCGCAGCGGTTTATACCTTCGAGGCAGCGGCACTGCGATACCTCGAAGATATTGCACAGTCGTCATCGGCAGAAACGATAGCGATACATCTGGACCAGTTGTTCGTGTATATCGGCGCACTGCCCCTGGAGCAGGTCCACGACGGCACTTTAAAGCCATTCGTGGATGAGCGGCTCCGTCTGGGGAAGGCCCCGAAATCCATTAACAATGCGATTGGTACAGCCAGTGCAGTTCTCAATCGCGCGGCGCGGGTATGGCGAAATGAGCAAGGGCTGCCGTGGCTAAAACAGGCACCGCCCAAACTCAGTCGGCTATCGCTCAAGGGGTGCCAGAAAAGACCGTACCCCTTGTCGTGGGAAGAACAGGACAGGCTTTTTTCAAGGCTCCCCCGCCACCTGGCGGATGCCGCGATGTTTGCGGTCAATACGGGATGCCGGGAACAAGAGGTCTGCCAGCTGCGCTGGGCATGGGAGGTAAAACTGGATGATCTATCCACTTTCGCCTTTGTCCTGCCCGAGTCGATCACCAAGACCAGTACCGAGCGGGTGGTGGTGCTCAACACGGTCGCGAAGGCAGTAGTCGATTCACGGCGGGGGATCCACGAGGACTTCGTGTTTACCTATCGGGGCAACCCGGTCGGGAAGTTACGGACCAGCGCGTGGATCAGGGCCTGGACGAAGGCCGGGTTACCGACGGACAGCACCATACTCAAAGGCGTTCACAATTTGCGCCATACGTTCGGCCGAAGGCTGCGAGGCGCGGCGGTTCCACTGGAAACACGCAAGGCGCTGCTGGGGCATGCCAGTGGTGATATCACCACCCACTACTCGGCAGCCGAACTCGGCGAACTGCTGGATGCCGCGGAGAAGGTGACCGATCGTGGGCGCGCGCAATCGCCCACCCTGACAGTGATAAAGCGGCAGAAGGAGGAAAGTGTCGGAAAACTGCCGGAAATGCGCGGGAAGGTTAGTGGCTGCTAAGCTGCAGACCCTTACGGAATTGGCGCGCCTGGCACGATTCGAACGTGCGACCGCCTGGTTCGTAGCCAGGTACTCTATCCAGCTGAGCTACAGGCGCGTAGGGGGCGCTACTATAGGGACAAGGCCCTTATTCGTCAAGGGTTTAGCCACGGACAAACAGTCGACAGGGGGCGCGGCCTGGCAGGCCGGCCACCACCGGGCTAGTAGGCGTACTGGCTGCTGTCCGGGTTCTGCTGGAAGTGCTCCTGGGCGCCCTCGGCGCGCTGGCAGGCGGGCAGGTCCCAGCCCACGCCCTGGGGCGTGTCGCCGAAGCCGCGCTCGCCGTAGTCGCGGTTGCGGCGCCGGCAGGTGCTCTCATCCAGGCCCTGCACCTCGACGCAGTAGCGGATGGCCTCGTCGCGCCGGGGCGCGATCATGGTCTCCCGCTGGCGCTGGCAGTTGGCCATGACCGTGTCCACCTCGTCGCGGCCGATCTCCTGGGCCGCCGCGGGCCAGGACAGGGACAGCGCGAGCAGCGGCGCAGCCAGGCATGGTTTCAGGTACTGCATATATCCCTCTCTGTTCGCTCGACGCGCCCGCCGGGGGGCGCCAGGGGTGCCGTGGCGCGCGGGCCCCGGCGAGCATCATCTATACCACCTGTCGCGCGGGGTGCGCAATCAGCCCTCTATGACCCGCCCGAGGGTCGCGTCGCCCATGATGGTGGTGCGGTGTATCACCCGCTCCACTCCAGGTCGCGTGCCGGTGGCGCAGTGCATGGCGCGCCAGTTGTCCCACAACACCATGTCACCGGGTTCCCAGCGGTGGAAATAGTGGAATTCGGGCTTGCGCGTGTGCGCCACCAGGCGCTCCAGCAGCTCGATGGCCTCGTCATTGGACAGCCCCGCCTTGTGCGGCGTGATGATGCGCTCCAGGAACTGCTCGCAGATCTCCAGCACCTTGCGCCCGGTCACCGGGTGGGTGACCACCGCCGGGTAGGCCACCTCGGGGAAGTTCGGGTAATTGATGTCCGCGGGCTTGCGCGGGCTGTAGGGGCCCGGCTCGTAACCTTCCAGGTCGACATAGCGCATGTGCTTGCGCTGCATGCTGAAGGCGTAGGTCACCTCGATCTGCTCCAGCAGCGCGCGGGTGTCTTCATCCAGCGCGTCGTAGGCCCGGGCCAGGTCGCCGAAGCCGGTCATGCCGTCTTCCTCGGCGCAGACCACGCCGCGCAGCAGCGCGCCGCGGTTGGGCTTGCCGGTGTAGTGCAGGTCCATGTGCCAGTCCAGCCGGCCGGCCATCTGCCGCCCGTTGTAGGTGGCGGTCATGAACTGCTCCTTCTGCGGGTCGTTGACCAGCATGAACAGTTCCGGGTAATCCTCGGAGCGGGTCTCGGAAATGGGGTGAATCTCCAGCTCACCGAACAGGCGGCTGAAGGCGATCTGCCGCTCGGGGTTCACGTCCTGCCCGCGAAACAGCAGGATGGCGTGTTCGTCCCACAGCGCCACCAGTTCCGCCGCCAATGCCTCGTCCACCGGCTGCGTGATATCGAAGCCGCTGACCTCTACCCCCACGTTGTCCAGCGGGGTCACCTGCAGCGCCACCGTCTAACCCTCCAGCACCGCGGGGTCGCGGCGAATCTCGCGCCGCGCCATCGCTTCCCACAGGAACGGGAAGCCGTTGGCGTCGGGCAGCGCGCAGGCAGCCACCTGCTCGTCGCTCATCGGCACGCCGCCGCCCAGCAGCTCCACCTCGTAGGCGCGCTTGCTGCGCCACTCCAGCGTGGCCACGCGCAGGTGCGCCTGGCGCAGGTCCTTTCCCACCACCAGGGCGCCGTGGTTGGCCAGCAGGGCCCACTTGGCGTCACCCAGGGCCTTGGCCGCGGCCAGGGTCTTGTCCGCGTCCTCGAAGGTGCCCTCGTACTCGTTGAACAGGGGCAACGGCCCGTCCACGTAGGCGCCTGCCTGGTCGTACACCGGCGGCACGCGGTGCAGGTTGGCCCAGATGCCGCTCCAGTGGGCGTGGTTGTGAATAACCACGTTGACCTCGGGGCGCAGCTGGTGCAGTTGCATGTGCAGGCCGATGGCCGGGGTGATGTTCCAGTCGCCCTTGACCACCTTGCCGGCTTCATCCAGGGTGAGGATATCGCCGGCGCAGACCTCGTCCCAGGCCAGCTCCCACGGGTTGGCCAGGATGCGCCCGTCGGGCAGGCGACAGGTGATATGGCCGGCAATGTGCTCGTTCCAGCCCTCCTGGAACAGCATGCGGCAGGTCAGCGCGACCTGGGCCTGCTCGGTCAGCCGCGGCAGCAGCGGCCTGCGCCCGGGGTTGGGGGCGAACATCTTGAACAGTTCGGCATTGGGTTGGGACACGACGCCCATAGTCTGTCTCCTCGCTGCGCTCAGCGCGTAAAACCGGGGCCGGAATTCATGAACAGGCGGATCGGCCAGTTGGTGTCGCGGCCCAGGCGGATGACCAGGCCGTAGTTGTCGTTGTCGTAGTCGTCCACCCACTCGAACGTGATATCCATTGGCTCGGGCTTGTCCGGCGCCTCCGGGCGGCGCCCCACCACGACCACTTCCTCAATCTCGTTCGGGTTGTTGATGGCGGTCTTGGGAATGGCAATGGTGACCCGGCGCCGCGTGACGTCCTCGTCGTCGTCCACGGCAGTCACCTCGGCGCCCATCGCCGCACCCTTGTAGCCCTTGACCAGTTCCAGCCAGTCGCTCTCGATGGGCTCGGCGGCAAACGCGCCCAGCGCGGGTAGCAGCAGGCCGCCCGCCAGTATTGTCCGAATCGCACGCATCACCGCTCTCCCGCTACATTTACCCGCGTCGACGGGAGCATAACGCAAATCACGGGGCGCTGCCCACGGGGGCCTCGAAGGGCGCCTGGCCGCGCCGGCGGCGCAGCCAGTTCAGTGCGCGCAGCACCCCCGGGCGCATCACCAGCCAGCGCTCCAGGCGGTACTTGCCGGGAAAGTTCATGACCAGCAGTCCGGCGAGGATGGTCAGCACACCCTGCCCCGGCGTCACCAGCATGATCGCGCCGACGACAACCAGCAGCAGGCCGAGCAGGTTTTTCACTACCGCGACGAGTTCGGCCAGCACCGGTACCCCCTCGCTCTTGCGCCAGGATTCGCGCCGCTCGCGGGAAAAGTAATCCGCCGGCAGGCGACCGACCACCCAGGGCACAGCGGCCAGCGTGGCCACCACCGTGAGCAGCGACGCGGTGCTGGCCCATAGCAGGATGTCCTGCCACTGCGGAGGAAGTTCCATGGGCACATACTAACACTCCAGCCGCTGCCGGGACGCTCCCGACAAGGCCTGACGCGGGCGCAGCCGGCCGCTGAACTGCGGTATACTCAAAGCCTGTCGACGCCGGAGGCACCGCCATGAAAATTCGCATCGCCACCCTCGCCTGGGCTTGCCTGCTGGCGAGCAGCGCCCAGGCCGAGATTTACCAGAGCGAGGACGCGCAGGGCAACCCGGTCTTCTCCGACACGCCCTCCCCCGAGGCCAGACAGGTCACATTGCCGCAGGAGAACATCTCCGACGCCGTGGAGCTTCCCGCGGAGACGCCAGCCGCACCCGGCGCGGACGAGCACCGCGGGCCGACGATTGTGGTCATCCCGGACAGCCACAACGAGGCGGTGGAAGAAGCGGCGGCCAGCGGTGAGCGCCACGAGGTGCGCGATGCCGAGGAACGGCACGAGGTACGCGACGCGGAGGAACGCCACGAGGTGCGCGATGCGGAAAAACGCCACGAGGTGCGCGATGCGCAACCGCGGCATGCCGTCGGTGACTTTGGCGAACGCACCACCGACTGAGCGCGCCGAGGGCGGCGCGGCGCCATCCAGCATAATGCAAATAATTGCATAATACTGGGCCGGCCGGACCAGACCGCCACGCGCGCGCAGGCCGCGCCGCGATAATTTGCCGCCCCAACCCTGCGGGACACTCGAATCTGCACTCACTTCGGGTACCATGCGTCCCTTTCGTGTTCACCAGCAAGGGCGGTTAACGTGGCGTTTCCCCTGTCAGTCCTGGATCAATCCCTGGCGCGCTCCGCCGACGGCGCGGCGGCGGCGCTGCAGGAAACCCTGCACATGGCGCGGCTCTGCGAGTCGCTGGGCTACCGGCGTTTCTGGGTGTCCGAGCACCACGCCTTTCCCGCCGTCGCCGGCAGCGCGCCGGAGGTGTTGCTGGCCGCCATCGGCGCCGCCACCCAGAGCATTCGTATCGGCTCCGGCGGCATCATGCTGCCCCACTACAGCCCCTACAAGGTCGCCGAGACCTTCGCCCTGCTGTCCAATCTCTACCCGGGCCGCCTGGACCTGGGTATCGGCCGCGCTCCCGGTGCCGACATGTCCACGGCGGTCGCCCTGGCGGGCGGCCGGCGTCCACGCTTCGAGGACTTTCCCCAACTGACCGCGGCGCTGAGCGACTACCTGTGGGCCGACAGCACCGACCCCGTGGTGAGCCCGCGACCGGCGGAAAAAATTCCCCTGTGGATGCTCGGCTCGAGCCCGGACAGCGCGGTGCTGGCGGCGCAGCGCGGCCTGCCCTACAACCTCGGGCTGTTCATCAATCCCCAGGCGGACACGCGCCTGATCAGCCTGTACAAACAGAACTTCCAGCCCAGCGAACTGCAGCCCGAGCCCTATGCCATCCTCACACTGGGCGTGTTCTGCAGCGACGACGAGGCGCGCGCGAAACAGCTGCAACTGACCTACGACCTCAACCTGTTCCGCTTCTTCACCGGCCGCAGCAACGGGCTGTCACTGACCCCGGACGAGGCCCTGGACTACCCGCTGGGGCCACAGGAAGAGGCGTTCATCGCCAGCCGCGTCAGCAGCCGCGCCACCGGTACGCCGCAGCAGGTCAGGGCGCGGCTGGAGTACCTGGCGGAGCTGCACGGCGCGGACGAGATCATGGCGGTGACCAACATGTACGACTTCGCCGACCGCCAGCGCTCCTTCGAGTTGCTCAGCCAGGCCTGCAGCGACGGCTGAGCCCGCCGCGGCAACGCCTGCTGGCCGCGCTCGCCGGCGCTTGTTACAGGTCATCGCATCTGGCTGCATCAACCGTCATAATGGTCGGCGACCCGCAAGCAGGGAACCCAGTCGCGTGAAGAAGACCCTCGTTCTCCTGGCCGTCGCCGCCGTCGTTGTCGGCGCCATCTGGCTGATGGGCCAGCAACCGCCGCCGGCCGTGTCATTGCATACGGTGTCCCGCGGCACCGTGGAAAGAACCGTGTCCAACACCCGCGCCGGCACCGTCGAGGCCTGCCGCCGTTCCAGGCTGTCCATGCCCATCGGCGGCCGCGTGGACGAACTGCGCGTGGACGAGGGGGACCGGGTAGAACAGGGCCAGGTGCTACTGTCGCTGTGGAACCAGGACCGCCGGGCGACCACCGCCCAGGCGAAGGCGCAACACCTGGCGGCGGGCAATCGCGCCGAGCAGGCCTGCGTCGAGGCGGGCAACGCGGAGCGCGCGGCGCGGCGCCTGGAGTCCCTGCACGCGAAGAACCTCGCCTCCAGCGAGGCCATGGAGGCCGGGCGCACCCGCGCCGAGGGGGGACGCTTCGCCTGCCAGGCCGCGCGCGACGAGGCGCGCGTCGCCGAGGCCACCCTGCAACTGAACCAGGCGCTGCTGGAGGAGACCTACCTGCGCGCGCCCTTCGCCGGCATCGTCGCCGAGATTAACGGCGAGGTCGGCGAATACGTGACGCCCTCCCCGCCCGGCGTCGCCACGCCGCCGGCGGTGGACCTGATCGACTACAGCTGCCTGTACGTCACCGCACCCATCGACGAGGTCGACGCCGGCGCACTGCACCGCGACCTGCCGGCGCGCATCAGCCTGGATGCCTTCCGCGGCGAAGTGTTCTCCGGCACGCTGGATCGTATCGCCCCCTATGTGCTGGATTTCGAGAAACAGGCGCGCACGGTGGAGATCGATGTGCTGTTCGACGACCCACAGGTACGCGAACGCCTGCTGGTCGGCTACAGCGCCGATATCGACATCATCCTGGACACACGCGACAACACGCTGCGCGTGCCCACCGAGACGGTGATGGAAGACGACGAGGTGTACCGCTTCGATCGCGCGGCGGGCACCCTGGAGAAAGTGGCCATCGAGGTCGGCCTGCGCAACTGGAATTTCACCGAGGTCACCGCCGGGCTGCGCGAGGGCGACGAAATCGTCCTGTCACTGGACGTACAGGGCCTGGCCGACGGCCTCGAGGTTACCCCGCGGGATGATTGAGGTCAGCGGCGTCTACCGCACCTTCACGCTGGGGGACAGCGAGGTCCACGCCCTGAACAACGTCAGCCTGGACATCGAGCAGGGCGACTACATCTCGGTGATGGGGCCCTCGGGCTCGGGCAAGTCGACCCTGCTCAACATGCTCGGCCTGCTCGACCGCCCCGACCGCGGCCGCTACCTGCTCAACGGCGTGGACACCCAGGCGCTGGACGAGAACGAGCGCGCGCGCCTGCGGCGCGAGGAGATCGGCTTCGTGTTCCAGTCCTATCACCTGATCAACCGCCTCACCGCGCGCGAGAACATCGAAATGCCGCTGATGCTTACCGGCGTGCCGCCGCGCAGGCGCCACGAGATGGTGCAGGACATCCTGGAGAGGCTCGGCATCGCGCGGCGCGCCCAGCACCTGCCCAACCAGCTCTCCGGCGGCGAGCGCCAGCGCGTGGCCATCGGCAGGAGCATCGTGATGAAACCCACCATCCTGCTGGCCGACGAGCCCACCGGCAACCTGGACACCAAATCCGGCGCCGAGGTGACACAGATTCTCGAGGACCTCAACCGCGAGGGCATCACCCTGCTGGTGGTCACCCACGACGCCGAGAAGGGCGAGCGCGCACGGCGGCGCATCCTCATGCGCGACGGCCGCGTGGCCGCCGACGAGCGCGACGAACAGGTGGCCTGAGCGTGCACTTCCTGGACCTGCTGCGCTTCACGCTGCTGGCCCTGCGGCGCCAGCGCTTCCGCAGCCTGATGTTGCTGGTCTCCGTCGGCCTGGGTGTCGGCGCCGTGGTGATCCTCACCGCCCTGGGCGAGGGCGCCCGTGGCTATGTCATGGGCGAGTTCGCTTACATCGGCAAGGACACCGTGTTCATTTTCCCCGGGCGCAAGGAGACCACCGGCGGTATGCCGCCGATGACCGGCACCGCCGCCCGCGCCATCACCCTGGACGAGACGGTGATCCTGCAAAAGACCGTGCCCGGCGTGGAGGACGTGGCGCCGATGATCCTCGGCAACGGCCCGGTGTCCTACAAGGCGCGCGAACGCGACAGCATCGTGCTGGGCACCAGCAACGCGTTTTTCGCTATCCAGCAGCTGGTCGCCAGCCAGGGGTCGCTGCTGCCGGAGCTGCCGCTGGACGAGGGCCGCCCGGTGGCGGTCATCGGCCACAAGCTCAAGCGCGAACTGTTCGACAACCGCCGCGCCGTGGGCCAGTGGCTCCGGCTCAACGACTACCGCTTCCGCGTGGTCGGCGTACTCGCCGAGGGCGGCGACTCCTTCGGCGCCGACCTCGGCGAGGCGATCTTCATCCCCGTGGCGTCGGCGCAGTCGGTGTTCAACGTGCACGGCGTGTTTCGCGTCGTGCTGCGGGTCGGCGACAATCACGACGTGGACAGGGTCAAGGCGGCACTGGCGCAGCGTATGCAGGAACTGCACGACGGCGAACTGGATGTCACCATCGTCAGCCCCGACTCCATGCTCAGCACCCTGGACGACATCCTGCAGGTGCTGACCCTGGGCGTCGGCGGCATCGCCGCGATCAGCCTGGTGGTGTCCGGCATCCTGGTGATGAACGTGACACTGATGTCGGTCAGGCAGCGCACCGCGGAAATCGGCCTGCTCAAGGCCATCGGCGCGCCCGCGGCACAGGTGCGCACGCTGTTCCTGGCCGAGGCGGCGGTGATCGCCGCGGCGGGCGCGCTCATTGGCATCGCGCTGGGCAGCCTGGTGGTCCTGCTCGGCAGGCAGATATACCCGGCCGTGCCCTTCAGCACGCCGCCCTGGGCGCAGTGGGCCGCGCTGGGCCTGGCGCTGGGTACCGCGCTGCTGTTCGCCTGGCTGCCGGCGCAGCAGGCCGCGGCGCTGGAGCCCGTGGATGCCCTGGGGAGGAAGTAGATGTTGCTGAGCGACTGGTTGCGCTGGGTGCTGCACGCGGTGACCACCGCGCGTCTGCGCAGCCTGCTCACCGCCCTGGGCATCAGTATCGGCATCGCCGCGGTTACCCTGCTCACCTCCATCGGCGAGGGCATCCGCGGCTACCTGATGGAGAGCTTTTCCCAGTTTGGCACGCGCATTATCGCGGTCATGCCGGGCAAGACCGACACCGCGGGCATGCCCGGCCTGCTCACCACGGTGCGCCCCCTGTCGCTGGACGATGCACGCTTCCTGGCCAGGCTGCCCCACGTGGAGGCGGTGGTGCCGCTGATCCAGGGAACGGCGAAGGTCGAGGGCGACCGCTACAGCCGCGACACCGACGTCTACGGCGTCGGTCCGGACATGGACCGGGCCTGGCGCTTCAACGTCGCCCTGGGCCGTTTCCTGCCCGGCGACGAACTGGAAAACTCCAGCTACTACACCGTGATCGGCGCGAAGGTGCGCGACGAATTGTTCCGCAACCGCAACCCGCTGGGGGAATACGTGCGCGTGGGCGGCACGCGCTTTCGCGTCATCGGCGTGATGGAGGCCAAGGGGCAGTTGCTGGGCTTCGACCTCGACGACGCGATCTACATCCCGGCGGACCTGGGCATGCAGATGTTCAACAAGGAAAGCCTCATGGAGATCGACGTTGTCTTCCGCGAGACCACGACCTCCGCGAAGATGAGCGAACTGGTCAGGGAACAGCTCATCCGCCGCCACGGTGACGAGGACTTCACCCTCTTCACCCAGGAGGACATGCTGGAAACCCTGGACCGCATCCTGAACATGCTCAAGCTGGCCGTCGGCGCGCTCGGCGGCGTGGCGCTGGTGGTGGGTGGCGTGGGCGTGCTGACCATCATGACCACGGCCCTGCGCGAACGCACCGGCGAGATCGGTCTGCTGCGCGCCGTGGGCTGTACCCGCGAGCAGGTCATGTGGATGTTCCTGGGCGAGGCGGTGCTGCTGTCGGCCCTGGGAGGCCTGCTCGGGCTGAGCCTGGTGGCGCTGCTGGTCATCGCCCTCAATACCTTCGTTCCCGGCCTGCCGGTCAGCCTGCACCCCTTCTACATGCTGGCCTCGCTGGGACTGAGTTGCGGCGTCGGGCTGGCCGCGGGCCTGTCCCCGGCCATGCACGCCGCCGGACTGGACCCCATCGAGGCGCTGCGCGCCGAGTAGGCCGCATCGCCAAAATTTCGGAACTATTGCACAAAACCCCCGCCGCCAGCGGAACTGGCTCACACTTGACGCGGTCCCTGATTGTCCGTGTTGGTCGCCTGTGTTGCAGTACACGTGGGGCAAGCGAAAACGCGTGTGGCAGCAACCAGTCCAGGGGACGCGAACAATGGATCCGGAAAAGCTCAGTAAACCCAAACACCTCAGCGAGAAGACGTGGCGCCAGCACCTGCGATGGATGAGTGTCGGCGGTGAACAGGTGGAGGAAAACTTCGCCCGCCACCTCAGTCGCATGAAAGAGGACGCCAGCCGCTGCCGGGAACTGTGGGAACGGCACCAGGCCGTGGTCAACGCCCAGCCGCGCACCAGGAGCCTGTTCAGCGACTGACGCTGACCGTCACCGGCTCTCCGGCCAGGCCAAAACCGGCGCGGCGCAACCACGCGGCGCGCGGACCTGCCCGACCTCAACACCCGGTTAGTTTCTGCTAGTTATCGAGGCCGCTAGCGCCATTGCCGGCAGCGTATCGTGCGGCGTATCTTGCGAACCTGTATTCCAACCTGCTCGTGCGCGAGGGATGTCATGCAAACCGATTTCTGCAAACAGTTGGGGATCGACGTCCCCATTTTCGCTTTCACCCATTGCCGTGACGTCGTGGTCGCGGTGAGCAAGGCCGGCGGCATCGGCGTGCTCGGCGCGGTAGGCTTCTCGCCGGAACAACTGAAGGAGGAGCTGGACTGGATCGACGCGCACATCGGCGACCATATCTACGGAGTGGACACCGCCATCCCGCAGAAATACGAGGGCATGGAGAAAACCAGCGCCGCGGAACTGGTGGACATGCTCAACGCGGCGATTCCCCAGGAGCACCGCGACTTCGCCGAGAAGCTGCTCAGCGACGCCGGCGTGCCCGAGTGGCCGGACAAGGACGCCGATGTGACCCTCAGCTTTTCCGCGGTGCAGGCCCAGGCGCTGGTGGACGAGGCGCTGACCCGGCCACAGTGCCGCATGATCATCAATGCCCTGGGCACCCCGCCCGCGGACATCATCGAACAGGTGCAGGCCTCCGGTCGCCTGATCGGTGCACTGGCCGGGCGCCTCAAGCACGGCATCGCACACAAGGAGGCGGGGCTGGACTTCGTCGTCTGCCAGGGCTCCGAGGGCGGCGGCCACGCCGGCGAGGTGACCTCCATGGTACTGTGGCCGCAAATGGTCGACGCCCTGGCGCCTCTGCCCGTGCTGGCCGCCGGCGGCATCGGCAACGGCCGGCAAATCCTCGCCGCCCTGAGCATGGGCGCCCAGGGCGTGTGGATGGGCTCGATGTGGCTGAATTCCGAGGAGGCCAGCGCCGAGCCCGCCCAGCGCGAATCCTACATGCACGCCACCTCCGAGGATACGGTGCGCTCGCGCTCCTTCACCGGCAAGACGGCACGCATGCTGAAAAACGAGTGGACCGAGGCCTGGGAGCGCCCCGACACCCCCGACCCCCTGCCGATGCCCCTGCAGGGCTACCTGACCTTCGACGCGGTGCGCCGCACACACCGTTACGCCGGCAGCGGCGACTGCCAGAAAGTGGCGTTCAACCCGGTCGGCCAGGTGGTGGGGCAGATCAACGAGATCGAGTCCTGCCGCGACATCATGTTCCGCCTGCAGCAGGAGTACGTCGACGCGGTGGAGCACATCAACGCCATCACTCCGACGGAATAAGGGCCAGCAGCGCGGCGCCGGGGTCCCGCGGCGTCGCCTCCCGCCGCGGGGCCTCGTCCGCCGGTTCCTCCTCCAGCGCCGGACAGGGGCGCCAGACGCAACGGTAATCCGCGTCGGTAATCACGGTGATGCGCCCCGCCCCGCACTGCGGCGACGCCCGCCCGTCCCTTTGCAGCGGCGCCCCCCTGTCCACGTTGCTACCTGCCCTGCAGCCCTCCTTGCCGCCTTCCCTAGCGCCCTCTTTACCGCCCCCTTTACCGCCCCCTTTACCGCCCGTACTGCCCTTACTGCCCTTACTGCACACCTCCGACACCGCCTCGTCCTCCCTGACCTGTGCGTTGAAGCGGGCCATGATGCACCCCGGCGCGGGGCACGGGAACACCAAAACCGCGCAGGTCGCGCCCGCGCCGGGCACTTGTCCCGCCGCGAGCGGGGCATTACCCTCTCCCCCCACGCCGCTGCGCGGGCTACCCGGCAACGGCCTCGGGACATCGAGGAAACACGCAATGCAAAATGCCATGCAACAAGGGCTACCCGTCCTGCCGGCCTGCAGCCTGACCCTGCCCCACAGCCACGCCACGGCCGAGCGCGACGGCGACGAGCGCCCCTGCCACAGGGTCGGCGCGGCGCCGCACTGACATGTCGCGCAGCCTGCGCCTGGCCCTGCCGGTAGCTCTGCTATCCGCCCTGGCCTGGCTGGTACTGGTCACCATTCCCCGCCAGGCGATGAGTGTCGAGCGCCTGGCGCTGACCACCAGCCCCGCGGACATCGGCCTGGCCTACGAAAACTTCAGCCTGCGGCCCGCGGACGCCGACCTGCACCTCGCCGGCTGGTGGATGCCCGCCGCGCAGGCCCGCGGCACCCTCGTGTTCATCCACGGCGGCGGCTCCCACCGTCACAGCGAGTTCTTCCGCGCGCTGCGTTTCTACCGCGCCATGGTGGACGCCGGGCTCAATGTGGCGGCCATCGACCTGCGCAACCACGGCGAGTCCGACGCCCACCCGCCGGGTCTGCAGTTCGGCCGCAGTGAAAGTTTCGACGTGCGCGCGGCGCTGGACTGGGCGCGCGCACGCGCGCCGGACCTGCCGCTGTTCGCCATGGGCATTTCCATGGGCGGCGCCAGCGTCATCCACGCCGCCGGCGATGGCGCCCGCGTACAGGGCCTGATCCTGCTCGACCCGCTGCTGGATACCGCGGACGTGTTCGCGCGCGGCGCCTGGATACAAACGGGGCTGCCACCGGCACTGTTCCTGCCCTCGGGCTGGGCGGTGAGCGCCCTGCACGGTTTTCCCGGCGGCGCCGACGGCGCGCTGGCGCGCGCGGCGAAGCTGGACCTGCCTATCCTGCTGATCCAGGACCCGCAGGACCCGGTGACCCGCCTGCCATTCGCGCGGGAGCTGGCGCGGCGCAATCCGCGGGTGCGCCTGTGGCTTGCGCCGCGGATCGACGCGGACGATCCGCGCCTGGCCTGGAAAGAGCGCTGGGGCAGCCACGTGGCGGCCTTCGAGTTTTTCCCGCAACAGACCGTGGCGCAGATCACCGGTTTCATCGCCGCGGCAAGCCGCGCGCCGCACCCGGCAAACTGAGGAGGAAGGTATGGACTTCGTGCCTGTGGACCAACACAACACCGACGCCGCCATCGACATACTCGCGCGCGCCTTCCACGACGACCCGGTTATGAACTGGTCGTGCAATCACCCACCTTCGCTGGCGCCCTTCTTCAGCTTCACCCTGCCGGTTTTCGTGCCCCACGGGCTGACCTACCTCGATCCGGAAGGTCGCGGCGGCGCCTGCTGGCTGGGCCCGGGGCAGCAATTGGCATGGCCGATGAACGTCGGCAGCATCGCCAGCATTTTGCGCCTGGGCGGCCTGCGCGGCGTCTACCGCATGTTGCGCAGCGGCCAGCAGACGGAGAAGCACCACCCGGAGTTGCCGCACTACTACCTGTTCGCCATCGGCGTGACGCCGGGCAACAAGGGCCTGGGGCTGGGCAGCCGGTTGATTGCCCAGCAGTTGAGAATCTGTGACGACGAGGGCGTGCCGGCCTACCTGGAAAACTCCAAGGAAGCCAACCTGCCTTTTTACCGCGGCCACGGCTTCGAGGTCATCAAGCAGATCCGCTTCGCGCCCTCGGCCCCGCCGCTGTGGCTGATGTGGCGCGAGCCGCGCGGCTGACCGTCCGCAAGAGGTGGGCTACTCCGGGAACACCGTTTTCCAGTCTTTCTTCATGTCCACGATAAGCCAGCCGCGGCCTGGCCCCTCGTCCAGGCCGCGGTCCAGCCTGCCGATGTGGGACTCGCGGTCGTAGGCCCACTCACGCCCGGCGTCCGTGTGGTGGATAAGAATGCCCAGGCGCGCGCCCTCCCCGGCGGTGGTCCATTCCAGCATCTGGAAGTCGCCGTCGGAATTGCCCACGGCGATGACCGGCCGACGCCCGATGTGCTGGTTGATACCCACCGGCTTGCCCGCCTTGTCGTCGATGAAGTTCACCTCGGGCAGCCGCACCAGGCTGGGCACTCCGTCGCGCAATTCGTACTGCGTTTTTATACTGGAGCCAATCACCTGCTGTGGCGGCACACCGTACACCTGCTCCACCCACGGGCGCATGAACTCGATACCGCCGCCGGAGACGATCCAGGTAGAAAAGCCGTGGGCGCGCAGGTAGTCCAGCAACTCCAGCATGGGCTGGTAGACCATCCGCGTGTACCGGCGCCCGGTGGTCGGGTGCCGCGCGCTGTCCAGCCACTGCACCACACTGGCCTCGAACTGCGTGGTCGTGGTGCCGGCGTGGGTGGCCATGACAATATCGAGCAGGGACTTCTCACCGCCGGCCAGCGCCGCCTCGAGGTCGCCCCGCAGCACCGAGGCATAGGGCTCGGTGGACTTCCACTGCGGGCGCTGTGGCGCCATGGCCCTGACCCGGTCGAAGGCGTAAAGCGCCTGGACGTACATGGGCTGCTCCGCCCACAGGGTACCGTCATTGTCGAAGGCGGCGATGCGCCGGGCGGGGGGGATGAACTGCGCCGCCCCCGGTGAGGTCACGCCGTCGACAAACGCCATGATCGCGTCGCGGCTAGCGCCGCGCCAGGAGGGCAGCGGCTCTGCAGCGACCGTCGCCGCCAGTACGCACAGCAGGCCGGCAACCAGCAGGCGCCCGACCGCCGAGCCGTACGCTGTATAGTATTTGTACATGACAATCTCCTCGCGAGGCACCGGTTTGTGTTGCCAAAGATAGACCAGGCAACACGCTTTGGGTAATGTCTCTTCGACCTTGCGCAATCACCAGGCCTGAACTTAAATCAGGGGACCTTTTCCCACGGACCGGAGAAACTCATGCAACGCTTGCCACAACTGATCAATGCCCTATTGCTCGCCTGCCTCGCGGCAGGCGCCCAGGCGGCGGACAAACCGAATATCCTCGTGGTATGGGGCGATGACGTCGGCCAGACCAATGTCAGCGCCTATTCCATGGGCATGATGGGCTACCGCACCCCGAATATCGATCGCATCGCCAAAGAGGGCATGATATTTACCGACTACTACGGCGAGCAAAGCTGCACCGCCGGTCGCTCCTCCTTCATCATGGGGCAGTCGGTGTTCCGCACCGGCCTGTCCAAGGTCGGCCTGCCGGGCGCGGACCTCGGCATGCAGAAAGAGGACCCGACCATCGCCGGGCTGCTCAAGAATCACGGCTACGTCACCGGCCAGTTCGGCAAGAACCATCTCGGCGACAAGGACGAGCACCTGCCCACCAACCACGGCTTCGACGAGTTCTACGGCAACCTCTACCACCTCAACGCCGAGGAGGAGCCGGAGAACGAGGACTACCCCACCGATCCCGCCTTCCGCGAGAAGTTCGGCCCGCGCGGCGTGATCCGCTCTTCCGCCGACGGCAGGATCGAGGACACCGGACCGCTGACCAGGAAACGCATGGAGACCGTCGACGACGACACCGCTGCGGTAGCCATCAAGTTCATCGAGAAGGCGGTGGCCGAGGACAAGCCCTTCTTTGTCTGGTGGAGCGGTACGCGCATGCATTTTCGCACCCACATGTCCGACGCGAAAATGAAATGGTGCAAGGAGCAACATCCCCGCGCGGACGAGTATACCTGCGGCATGCTGGAACACGACGCGCACATCGGCCTGTTCCTGGACAAGCTGGATGAACTGGGCATTGCCGACAACACCATCGTGTTCTATTCCACCGACAACGGCCCGCACTACAACACCTGGCCCGATGCGGCATCCACACCCTTCTTCGGTGAGAAGAACACCAACTGGGAAGGTGGCTGGCGCGTGCCGGCGATGGTGCGCTGGCCCGGCGAGATCGAAGCCGGCTCGGTATCCAATGAAATCATGCACCACATGGACTGGCTGCCCACCTTCCTGGCCGCCGCCGGCGAGCCGGACGTGAAGGAAAAACTGCTCGACGGCCACCGCGCCATCGGGCGACGCTACAAGGTCCACCTGGACGGCTACAACTTCCTGCCCCTGCTGACGGGCGCTGCCGAGGAGGGCCCGCGCAGGGAGATATTCTATTTCTCCGACGACGGCGACCTCACGGCGCTGCGCTACAACGACTGGAAGCTGATCTTCATGGAGCAGAAGGAGTACGCCACCCTGCGCGCCTGGATCGAGCCGTTCACCCCGCTGCGCGTGCCGCTCATCTTCAACCTGCGCCGCGACCCCTACGAGCGGGCCTACCGCACATCCAACACCTATTACGACTGGATGATCGATCGCATTTACCTGCTGGTGCCGGCCCAGGCCTACGTGGCTGACTTCCTGGCGACTTTCAAGAAATACCCACCGCGGCAGAAGGCGGCGAGTTTCTCCCTGGACCAGGTCATGGACGCGCTCAGCCAGCCGGCCGGCGCACCCTGAGCCGGGACTGCGCAGCCGGTTTGCCCACTGCGACCCCGGTTCGTCCTGCCACTGCACTACCGCACTCCACAGGGGCCTTCTTCAGGCCCCTTTTTTGTGCCATTTCACGGCGTGCAAGCACGCGGTGGAGTGTGCTACGGTCATGAACTGACAGCAACTGTGTCAATAATAAGCATAAACCGGAGTCCAGCATGTCCCTCGCCACCCTGCGCCGCGCCGGCGTCATCACTGCCCTGCTCTGCAGCTTGCTCGGCGGCTGCAGTGACAACAGCGACCATGGCCAAACCCCCGCGCAGGCGCTGCTGGCGCAGTTCGGCGTCGGTGCGGCGCTGTTCAGCGAGTCGGGCATGCAGGCCCTGCTGGACTTCGAGGACGCCTCCAGTCCCGTGGTGCTGCTGCAGTTGATGAATGTGACCGACGCGGCGGGATTCGCGCGTTACGAAGAGAGCGTCGCGCCGCTGTGGGCAAGCGTCGGCGGCGCCGAGGTCTTTGCCGGCAGTACTTTCGCGCGCATGATCGGCGAGCGAGAACTGGTTGCCGTGCGCGCCCTGTCCTTCCCCAACATGCCCATGTTGGTCGACGCGCTGCGCAGCGCACAGTTCGCCACGGCCGCGCGGACCTTGTTCGACGCCACCGACGACCACGCCTGGGTGCTCGGTATCGCCACCCAACTGCCTTTCGAAATCTCCGGTGGCTACCTCGACCCTGGGTTGTTGTCCCTGGACGAGACGGCTGCCCTGGCACGCCTCGCGGCGGTCGGCGGCGCTGGCGGCGACGGCTTCGCGGCCAATGTCGAGGCGATCGTCGATATGCTGGTAAGCGACTCGCCAGAACCGTTTTTCATGGTCAACCTGATCGACTTCTACGACCGGGCCAACTACGCCGACGGGCGCAGCAGCGAGCTCAGCGGCGAGCAGGCCAATGACCTCTACGGCCAGGCCATCGCGCCGCGACTGCTGGCGCACAATTCGGGTCCGGAACTGCTCTTCCCGGTGTCGGTGGTGCTCACCGCCGAAGCGCACCGCTGGGAGCAGGCAGTCGTGGTGCGCTACGCCAGCCGCGACGCCTTCCTGAATATCTTCGCGCTCAACCCCGCGGCGGGCGACGCGCTGCTGCACAAGGAGGCCGGCGTCGAGAATACGCTGGTCTACGCCACCGAGCGTCGCTGGGCGTCACCACCGGAGCCGGCGAACGGGCCGCTGTTCAACCTGCGCTACTGCGAAATCCTGCTGCCGCGTTTTGACCCCGGGGATGTCGAGGTGGAGGTCTGGGGCACCCAGGGGCTGAACCTGTGCCCCCAGGATGCCTGGGACGCGCTGGACCCCGCGGCGCTTGCCGCGGAAGCCGGCGTACCCGTGGCGCTGAAAAACGGTCCGCGCTTTTTTACCGTCGACTGGATTTCCAATACCGCGGGGCTGGCCGAGGGCGAGCCGAGGTTTTTCGGTGCCATCGAGATGGTGTTGCTGACCACGGCGCGGCCCTCGGAATTCGCGGCCGAGACGCCCTATAGCACAACCCGCGTGGCGCGCGACAACATCTGGCATTTCAGCGCCGGGCGGCGCGTATACGAACTGGTCAATCCGGACGGGGTGCGCTATGTCATGCAGTCGTTCAGCCGCATCGTGGACCCGGCGCTGACCCTGTCCGACCTTTCCGGCCTGGGCGAGCGCCTTGACCTGCCCACAGGGTGGCGCTTCGAGAGCCGGGTACTGGACGCCACGCTGGAGGTACCGGCAATAGACGGCGTCGCCGAGGTGGTGCAGGACGACCTGTCCAATACCTACCAGCGCATACCCTGAGGACCAGGCGGCGCGCGGCGCTGGCGCCGGCGTGGCAGATCAGTCTACCGGGGCGACATCCATGACAAACTCCACCCGGCGGTTGGCCGCGCGGCCGGCAGCGGTGGCGTTATCGGCGACCGGCTGTGACTCACCGTGCCCCAGCGCCACCACCTGGGCGGGGTCGATAGCGTGGTTTTCCAGCAGCATGCGGCGCACCGCGTGGGCGCGGCGCTCGGACAGCCACTGGTTGTACTGCGCATCGCCCGTGGCGTCGGAGTGTCCCTCCACCGTCATGCGCACGGTGCCGTTGTCGCGAATGACCTGCGCGGCTTTGGCGATCTCGTCGTCGTAGGCCGAAGCGATCACCGAGGAATTGAACTCGAACAGCACCTGCACTTCCAGGGAGTACAGGTCGCCTTTCTGCACGTAGCGGCTGCTGCCGGCGGCCAGCCCGGCCAGCGCGGCGGCGGAGGCGGCGGCATCGGCCTGGGTGCCGGACAGGCTGGCGAACAGCGCATCGCGGTCCACCTTGACCGCGGCGGTGGGTTCGCGCGGGCACAGGTCACGGGTGTTGTCGTCATCCGGGTCGCGCGACAGGTCCAGCTCCAGTTCCGCCAGCTTGTCGGCGTTCAGGCCGTCCACATCCAGGGAGGCCAGCAGCAGGCCCATATTGGCCAGGGTGCTGGTCTGCGCCTTGACCAGGTCAGTGCGGGCTGAGATGTAGGCGCGCTGGGTGTCGAAGTACTCGTTCTGGCTGTCCAGCAGGTCCAGCAGGGAGCGCTGGCCGAGGTCGAACTGGTCGTTGTAGGCACGCCGCGTCTTGTCCTGGGCAACCATATTGCGCTGCAGCACCACCACCTGGTTTTCCAGCGCCTCGACGTTGTTGAAGTCGATCATGACATCCTGGCGCACATTCAGGCAGGCCTGCTTGCGATCCTCGATGGCGGCGTTGTACAGGTTGTAGAACTCGCGCTTGCGCGCGCTGTCCGCACCGCCGCGGTAGAGGTTGTAGGACATCACGACCTCGATGGCCTCTTCGTCGAAACGGCCGTCAAGCCCGTCGGTGTCGTGCTCCACCTCGTTGCGGTAACGCAGGTCGAAACGCGGCATCATCGGGGCGTTGGTGGCGTTGAGCGCCTCCTGCGCCGAACGCAGGCTCTCGATTGCACTGTTGATCAGCGGGTTGCGCTGATAGGCGATATCCAGGGCCATTTCACGCAATTCCGGAATCTGCCCGGCGGGGACACTGGGTATGGCGAGATTGTCCGCGGGCAGGCTGCCGACCAGGCGCTGGAAGCGCGTCATCACGTCGTGCAGGTTACTCACCTCCGTGACCAGGTTGGACTCCGCCAGGGCGACCCGCGCGGTGGCCTGTTCCAGGTCCACACCCTGGCTGACGCCGCCGCCGGTGCGCTCCTCAATACGTTCGAAGATGCCCAGGTGGACATCCAGGTTGTCTTTGGCGTAGGCCACCAGTTGCTGGAACTTGACCGTGTCCAGGTACGCGGCGGAGACCTCCTGCGCGACCTCCTCCGAGGCGCGCTTGAAGTCGTAGTAGCGCGCCAGCTTGGCGTACCCCAGGCGCGCCACCTCGTCGCGGGTGGCGAAGCCGTCGAACAACATCTGGGTGATGGTGAAGCGCGTCGCGTCGCGCGTGTAGTCGCCAAGATCCACCAGTGGCGTCTCACGCTCTTCCTCACCATACTCGGAATAGACATCGACGCTGGGCAGGTAGCTGCCGAACGCGCCGCGCTCGGCCTCGCGCGAGGCCTCGAAACCGTACCAGGACGAGTTGACCCGCGGGCTGTACATGACGCCCTGTACGATCGTTTCTTTCAGGCCGGAGATTTCCAGCGGCAGCTGGGTCTGTGCAGTTTGCGCCTGCGCGCCACCGAAAGTCGCGGCCGCCAGCAGGGCTGCTGGCCAGGCCAACCACTTGGTCGTAGTCATTTTCATGCCCCTTGTTGTTATACCTGCAACGCGCATCTCCCCTGACGCGCGGCAGGCCGTGGTAAACGGGTGCCACTCTAGTCGCCTGGCCCCATCCATATCAAGACCGTATTGTCGCGCAGATCGTCCGATAGAGGAATGGCCGCTACGGAACCAGGTCACAAAAGGTGGCTGATCTGCCAAAAAATCACCTTGTCGGCCACGTGTGTGGGGAAATCGGCTACTATCGGCGCATAACGAATAACCGGGATGGCGCGCCAGGCAGGGGCTGGGCGAATCCGCCCCGGCCCGACGAGAGCTGCGCGTTGCCGCCACTGCACCCACAAGCCGCTGCCCGACACGCCGCCGCCCTGCTCGCCGCCGTCCTGTTACTGGCCTCCCTGGCGATGGCCCAGGCGAATTTCACGCTGATGCGCGATGTCGCCCTGCAGCGCTATGGCGAGGATACCGCCGAGCTGGTGGACGCCTGGCGCAGTGAAATCGAGATCATGAAAGGCCTGCCGGACGAGGAGAAGCTGGTCCGCGCCAACCGCTTCTTCAATGCGCGTATCCGCTGGGTGACCGACGACGAGGCCTGGAGCCGCAGCGACTACTGGGCCACACCGCTGGAAGTCATGGGCGTGGGCATGGGCGACTGCGAGGATTTCGCCATCGCCAAGTACGCCATGCTGCTGCTCGCCGGTGTGGACGTCAGCCGCCTGCGCATCACCTACGTCAAGGCACGCGTACGCAGCAACGGCGGCGAGCGCAGCCAGGCGCACATGGTGCTGGCCTACTACCCCGCGCCCAGCGCGGAGCCGGTGATCCTGGACAATATCATTCCGGACATCTACCCGGCGTCCAGGCGCACGGACCTGACGCCGGTATACGGATTCAACAGCCTCGGCCTGTGGGTGGGAAACGCCGCCAGGCCGGCCTCCACCGAACCGGCGTCGAAACTGTCGCGCTGGCGCGACCTGTTGCGCCGGGCCGCGACGGAGGGGCTGGGATGAGCAGGTATTGAGGGAGACAGATCATGTCCTTGTACAAACAGTTGTGGCTTGCCATCCTGGCGTTGCTGACCGCTGTCTTCAGCGTCAGCTTCCTGGTGACGACAGTCTCGGCGAAAGCCTACCTGGAGCAGCAGCTCAGCCTGAAGAATGCCGACAACGCCACCGCGCTGGCGCTGTCACTGACCCAGCAGGGTGCCGACAAGGTGCTTATGGAGCTGACCCTGTCCGCGCAGTTCGACACCGGGCACTACGAGCTCATCGAGCTGAGCGATCCCGAGGGCAATCCCATTCTGCGCCGCGCGCACGAGCAGCCCGCCGACGGCGCGCCAGCCTGGTTCATCAAACTGGTGCCGATCGAGGTGGAGCCGGGCATCGCCACGGTGCAGGCGGGCTGGCGCCAGGCGGGCACCCTGCTGCTGCGCAGTCACTCGCGATTCGCCTACCGCGAATTGTGGCAGAACACGCTGATGCTGGCGGTGGTCTTCCTGCTCGCCGGCCTGGCGGCGGGGATCATCGGCAAGGCGCTGCTCAGGCGCATCCTGCGGCCACTGGATGATGTCATCGGGCAGGCCGAGGCCATCGCGCAGCGCCGCTTTATCACCATAGCCGAACCGGGTACGCGGGAATTCCGGCAAATCGTCGCCGCGATGAACAACCTGTCCAATCACGTCAAGACCATGCTCGGGCAGGAAGCCCGACGCCTGCAAAAATGGCAGCGCGAGGCGCATATCGACAGCGTAACCGGCCTGACCCGGCGCGAACCCTTTCTCGGCGAGCTGGAAGCGCACCTGGACAGCGACGACGTCAACGCCGCCGGCTGCCTGTGCCTGGTGCGCATCGCCGCCCTGCGTGGACTGAACCTGAGCTACGGGCGCAAGGCGACCGACGCCATGCTGCACGACATCGGCGCGGCCCTCAACAGTCTCGTTGTGCAGCACAACGACTGGTCGGTGTGCCGGCTGAACGGTTCGGACTTCGCGCTGCTGGCCGCGCACGAACTGGATGCCCGCGAGGTAGGGCACGCCGTCAGGCACGCGGTCGAAATACCCCTGGAAGACCACGGCATGGCGCAGGATACCGCCGTTCACGTGGTGGTAACGGCCTATGAACACAGGGAGACGCCGACCGGGCTGCTAACCCGCCTGGACGGCGCCCTGGTCGCCGCCCAGGGCGAGGAGCGCTCCAGCGTGACGCTGGCCCACGCCGGGGAAATAGCGGCGAAACCAGTGCGCCAGCAAATGGAAATCTGGCGCGAAATGATCGAACAGGGGCTGCGTGAAAACCGCTTCTCCCTGGCGCACTTCCCGCTGCACGATCGCGACGGCCAGCTGCTGCACCGCGAGAGCCCCGCCCGGCTGGAATGGCACGGCGAACACCTGACGGCAGGACAGTTCCTGCCCTGGCTCAATCGCCTGGGCCTGTCCGCGGAGCTGGACCGCCAGGTAGTGGACCTCGCCATGACGGCTATCGCCGCGGACGGCGAACCGGTGGCGGTCAACCTGACGGTAGCGGCTGTGGCGGACGGCGCCTTCCTGGACTGGCTGGAACAGACGCTCACGCGGCAATACACACTGTGTGAAAAACTCTGGCTGGAACTGCCGGAGAGCCTCGCCTTCCGGCACCTGGACCACTTCAAGCGCCTGTCCGCGCGGGTCAAGTTCCACGGCGCGCACATGGGTATCGATCACATGGGCCACCAGATCGCGGAGCTGGGCCAGTTACACGATGTCGGCCTGGACTACCTGAAGGTCGATGCCAGGTTCGTGCGCAATATCCATGACAACCCCGGCAACCAGACCCTGTTGCGCACGCTGTGTACGCTGGGTCACTCCATAGGCGTGCGCATGCTCGCCGAGGGGGTACAAAACGAGGCGGAATGGCAGGCGCTGAGGGAGCTGGGCATGGATGGGGCAACCGGGCCAGCCATCAGGTAGGCGCGGTGGGTTGCGTGGCGTACTTGCGGGTAGGCGGGTATACAGCTACAGGCTGGCCCGGGCGTCCGCACATCGCCAGGCCATTGCTGCGCGGCTAGTCCTCGCCGAGCAGGTCCAGCGCGGCGCCCAGTTCGGTGCGCAGGCGCTGGCGGGTAAGGATTTTATGCTGCGCCGAATCCGGGAGTTCGGTAAACAGGATGACGCCCTTGTTAATGAGGAGGTCCACCACGTCTTCCAGCACGCGCACGAAGTCCTGGTCGGTTGCCTCCAGACCGGCCTGGTCCCCGGTGAGCTCGCTGACAAACGCCTGCAGTGCGGGATCGTCAGCGTCGACCCACTCCCTGTAATCGCCTTCGGGCGCCGCACTGGCGGCGACGATGGCGCCACCGCTGTCGCGTTTCACATAAGCCATAACGACCTACCTTAAAGCCCCCCGGGCCTCGTAACAAGGCACCGGGGGGATATGGAGACCATCAGTCGGCAATCAACTGGCCGCTGGACAACAGGTCGCGAATGGCCTGGGCCGAGTCGTCGCCGAGGTCCACACCCGCCAGCACGATGCTCTGGTCGACCGCCGCCGGATCGAACAGACCGTCGCTGAATCCGCCGGAGGTGCTGATGTGCACAACGCTGTCGGTACCGTCAGAGCTGATATTGAGGAAGTGGTCCAGGTCACCGATTTCGCCAGCGTCGCCCGGGTGGGCGTCGACCAGCAGATCGGACAGGTCGAGCACGTCCTGGCCCTGGTCACCAAAGCGCAGCACGGTGTCCTCTTCCGGGTCGCCCGGTGTGCCGATGTCCGACAGCTCCCAGGCGAACACGTCGTCTCCCGCAGTCGCCAGCAGCGGCTCACTGTCGAGCAGCGGGCCGGCCTGGGCGGCCTGCGGTTGCGCCCGGGACTGCCCTCCAGACAGGTCGATATCAATGCTCGAACTGGCGCTGTCGCCGTCACCGTCGATGATGCTGAAATCCAGCGAGTCCGTGCCGCTGGCGCCCTGTGCGGCCTGGTAGGTGAATGCACCGCCGTTGAGCTCCACGCTCCACTCGCCGCCCTTGGCGGACGTCGCGGTGAGTACGTTGCTGCCCTCGTCGTAGTCGAACACCAGGCTGCCGCCCACGGCGCTGACCAGGGTCGGGTCGACCTCGCCAGGGTTCTGTGGGTCAGCCGCCAGGTCGAAGGTCAGCGTGGTGCCGTCGATGACGATGAGCATGGTTTCCGCGCCGTCCGCACCACCGGTGGCGCTGGCGCCACCGGTGGTGAACAGGCTGCCGGTCAACGGCGGGATGGTATCGGCCAGCACCTCCGGCAGGTCGTCAAAATCGTCGACCACTACCGCGTCGATGTCGCGATTCGCGCCGGGATCTTCACGCTGGTCGTCCGGCCGCCCGTCGTAGGCGATCGGGTGCAGGTGTCCGGGATTGACGTTGCCCACACCCAGCGCGTAGGAGAGGATGTCCTCCTCCAGCAGGAAGTCCTGCCAGGCGCTCTGTATGCTGCCGTTGATCAGGCCCTCGACGTTGGGGTTGCCATCGGAGGCGAAGTAGGAGACGTTGATCGCGTCACCCAGTTTGCCAGGATCATCCCAGGCGCCATTGCCGAAGGAGCCGTTGCTCAGGCTGTCCACGCCGCTCGCCGCCTCCAGGGCCGCGCGGTAGTTGGTGAATCCTCTGGCCGAGACGCCGGCCAGCAGCGTGCGCGCCTGGTCTATGGTGGTCCAGGTAGCGCCAACCTCCTGCGCGGAGCTGGAAAATGTCACCAGCCGCACCGCGGTATTACCCACCTGGTCATAGGCATCGAACAGCTGGTTGATCGAGGCGACGGCCGCTTCCAGCTGGGACATCTGCACACCGTCGAAGGTGGTCTGCGCATTCATGCTGGTAGACACGTCGAGAATGACCATCAGGTTGATGTTCGGCTTGTCCACGGTCTGCTCATCGCCGACCACCACCGGCAGGTCGTCGTCGATAGTGACATTCAGGGTGCCGTTGGCGGTGGCGTTGCCGGCGTCGGTCACGGTGTAGGTCAGTGCGGCGGTGACATCGTCCTCCACGCCTGCCTGCGTGTGCAGCGCGTTGTTCAACAACGTAACCGTGTAGTCGCCGCTGGCGGGATCGAGCTGTACCTGGAAAACGTCCACGCTCTCGCCGTCACGGGTCGCGCTGGCGGTGAGCGTGTTGCTGCCGGCGTTCCAGTCGTAGCTGACCGTCTCCGCGCCGAGCGCGGCGCTCTGCCCGTGCATGGCCGCGAAGTCGAAACTCGCCGGGCCGTTCGCGCCCACATCGCCGGGCAGCGTGCCGCTGAACGTGGTCTCGTCGTTGTCGCCGTCGGCGTTGCTGTCCGTCCAGTCCCCGGCCGCGGCGTCGCCGATTCCCGGGGGCGGTCCCTGCAGGCCGTCCTCGTCCACGGTGGCGCTCGCCGTACCCGCGCTCGGGCCGTCGTCATCGAGGATGGTGCCGACACCGCTGGCGTCGGCGATCTGCGCCCCGACAGCAGAGCTCAGCTGAACCAGCAGGGTTTCATCGAACTCGTTCAGCGCGTCCTGGTTGGTCTGCACGACAACCTGCTTGCTGATCTCCCCGGGCAGGAAAGTCACCGTGCCGGCGTTGCTGACGAAATCCGCCAGGCTCGCCGGGTTCGCACCCGCGTTGTCCAGGGCGGTCTGCCAGTTCACGGACACCGTGGAGGCGCTGGACTGATTGAGGGAGACCGTAAACACCAGCTGGCCGCCCTCCTGCACCTGCACATCGTTGATGCTGATCTGCGCCTGGTCCGAATCGGTGATCTGGCCTTGGGCCGTGTCCGTGTTGCCGCCGGCAAGCTGCGCCTGCACGCTGTAGTCCTCCAGCGGCTCGTTCAGCGGCGGGTCGTTGTCGATGGTCTTGACGTAGATGTCCTTGCTCGTCTCACCGGGCTGGAACACCAGCGTGCTGCTGATCGGCTGACCCTGCGCGTTGTAGAACTGCAGGTTGTCG
>MDSW01090079.1_pt1 | contig 28149 bp, 23 predicted proteins | sample 811171 | NCBI WGS metagenome assembly MDSW01 (sample SAMN05326641, study PRJNA326480) | marine metagenome | isolation source: seawater | place: Atlantic Ocean: North West | collected 2012 | reverse complement strand
TCCGCTCTGTGAACAAGGTTGCGGTGTTCGACGGTGTTGCCCGCGGGTTCACAGATGAAGACATCGCCTTCGTATGTGTCTCCGAGCACACTGTCCAGATAGATGGTCGGGCCACAGGCGGCCGTGAATTGACTCAGTGTGAAGTCATCGTTGAGCGTATTGGATCGATAGGCTCGATTGACCCCTGGGTTGATGCGAATCGAGTGCACTGATTGATCGGCGGGCAGGTGTTCGTAGACGCCGGAATGGTCTCGTTGCGCACGATTCATGCTGACGACATGTTTGGGCAGGAGATCCATCAGGAGTGGGTAGGAATTGGGCGTGTAATACCACTGGCCCCAGGCATCGCTCGTGGTACCCCATTGCCCATGCGGTGGAACGGCTCGGCGGGCCAGTTCACCTTTGTTGAATCGATATTCCCAGGAGTGCTGGGAACAGTGCAACCAGTTGTCCAGTCCATAGCGAAGTCCGTTTCCAGCATGCTCGGGGCTTTCAAGTCCGCCGAAGCTGCTGTCAAGGATCGTGGTCTCATCAGCGTGATTGTCGCCATCAAGATCGCGGGCATGAATCAGGTTGGGAGGTGCGGCGACCAGGATCCCATCTTCGACAACCGCCATTGCTCGTGGAAGCACCAGTTCATCAAGGAAGACCGTTCGATCGTCCATTCGTCCGTCGCGATCAGTGTCCGTCAGGACGACGATTCGGCCATTGGGCTCGAGTTCACGTGTGCCGTCAAGATCGCTCATGTATCCCGGCATCTCGACGACCCACAGTCTCCCATCGGGTCCGAAGGTGGACATCACGGGGGCGATCACGTCAGGTTCTGCTGCGACGAGTTGAACTTTCAAGCCCTCAGGGACCTTGAATGACGACAGTGAGTCCGCCAGGCTCAACGGTGGGCTCTGGGGAATCTGAAGTGTGGGTGGCAGGGGGGGCTGGGTTTCGCCTGCACGATCACCTTGCTGGGCCAGTGTGATCCCAGGGATCAGAAGCGGTGCCATCAGGGCAGCTGGAATGGTGCGGAACAAGCTCATTGGACTTCACGATACCCGTTCAGGGCGGGATCTTCGATGGAGATGTCTGGCCTTATTCAACTCTTGCGGCCGATATCAGAAAGGTGTCAAGGCGACCCTTTCGAGAACGACTCCATGCACTGCGGCCAGGCTTCGGGTTCGACCCGGGCTGGCTGTTCATCGTGGCTGGGCTGGCCATTCTGGCCTCTGGGATTCTGCTGCCCGTTTGGCGGGAGAATCAGATGCTTGACCGCCGGCTGGAGCAATCGAGATTGGCCGAATCGCAGGTCCAGGACCGCCTGACTCAGTCCACGATGATGTTGGATCAGCTCCGGGGCAATCAGGATGTGATTCGCAGGATTGCCCGGGCGGATCTGAACAGGCTGAATCCAGGTGATGAGCCCGTGATGCGTGATCTGGCTTCCCCGACCGGTGTTCTCCAGTGGTTGGACGCCTCAGCGGTACAGGCTGAATCAGCAAAGAATCCACTCGATGATGCGGATATGACCCAGTCACGTCTGGAGCTGATGGCGACCGGTCCACGTCGCCTCTGGTTCCTTGGCGCGGGTGTGATGTGCTTGTGCATCGGATTGGTCCTGTCGCCTTCCCAATCGAAGCGGCCGGCACATGGCGGCTCTGCGGTCGTCAGCTGAACGGCCAGGTGCTTGCAGGTCCGCGCTCGACAGATTTGCCATCATGATCAGCCGGGATTCGTCCTCCGGGCTCTACTGTCGATGGCATGGAACAGCAGAATCGAAATGACGCCCTCTTCCGTCTGTTGGCGGCGGAGGGCATCGGGCCAGGAATTGCCAATCGCCTGATGACACGATTTGGATCTCCTGAAGCTGCGGTTGAGGCCGATCAATCGAGCATTGCACGTATCTGCGGTCTGAATGAAGAAGCGGCTCGTTTGGTCGCTCGAGCCATCGACCAAAGTGATCCGGCATGGGAAGAGGAACGTCTGCAGGCGATCGGTGCTCGGTATGTCCTGTGGAGTCAGCCTGAGTATCCAGAGCAGCTTTGTCGAATACCAGATCCACCGCCCGTTCTTCGAATTCAGGGTCAAGATCTTGCTGGCAGTGGACGCTCGGTTGCGATTGTGGGGACAAGGAGCTGTACGGCGTATGGCCTGCGTCAGGCGTCACGGTTTGCTTCTGCATTGGCATCGGCTGGAGTGACGGTCGTATCAGGTGGTGCCAGGGGGATCGATGCGGAAGCCCATCGAGCAACGCTTCGATCAGGAGGTCGCACGATTGTCGTTCTGGGGAGCGGCCTTGGGCATCCCTATCCGCTTGAGCACAGGCCGTTGTTCAGAGAAGTCATCGAAGCTGGCGGTACGGTCTTGAGTGAGTTTTCGGTCGATCGGCCGCCACGTCCAGGTCAGTTCCCGCGTCGCAATCGCATTGTTGCCGGATTGAGTATTGGTGTGCTGGTCGTCGAGGCCCCACGTCGGAGTGGCGCCATGATCACGGCTCGGCTGGCTGTCGAATCGCAAGGTCGAGAGGCCTGGGCAGTGCCAGGATCAGTCGATCAGCGGACCTCTGAAGGATGTCATGCAGCGATAGGAGATGGCTGGGCCGCTCTGGTGCATTCTCCTGAAGATCTTCTGCAGCGTCTGGATGATGCGGGATGGTTTCGGGCTGATGCCAGAGTGGAGACGGCTCCGCGCTGAGCCTTGAGAGCAGATGAACACGATGCGTCAGATCAGATCTTGGAGAGGAGGTAGTAGGCCAGAAGGGTGATGGGCAGGAGGATGAGGAGGAATTGAAGGACGGTTCCCATCTTGCCGTTGCGAATGAACGCTGGGGGGCTATTGAAATCAATGGATGCCCTGGTGCCCGCATCAGCATCTTTGGCCAGTTCTTCAAGGCGTTCGTGGTTCTGTTTCAGCTTCGGTCCAAGCCAGGGCCAGATGAGCGAGGTCAGGATCACGCCGATCACGATGGCGATGATGACATGGAAGCCGGCAGAACTCACTGAAGAAGAAGTCTGCTCGGCAGAGGGTGTGAAATAGGCAAGCAGCCGTAAAAAGGGATCTGCTGTCGAAAGCACGTTCGTGATCTCTATCGATAAGAGCGAAGAACAGTGGTTACGACCCCTTGGATCTGGCAGCTTTCGACGATGATGGGCTCGAAGTCGTCATTGGCCGGCTGCAGCCGGATCTTGCCATCGGGCTCGCGGAAAATCGTCTTCAGGGTCGTCTCGCCATCTGGAAGGAGGGCGACAACACGCTCTCCGTCCCTTGCAGTGTTTCTTCGTTCGACCAGCACGTAATCGCCATCGAGGATGCCTTCATCCTTCATCGAATCGCCTTCGACTCTCAGTGCGAAGGTTCCGGCATTCGTGCCCATCCTGGGGCCAACGAGATTTTCAAGGTCGAGCATGTCGTCTTGTTCACACTTCTCGATGGGCATGCCCGCTGCAATTCGACCCACCAATGGGAACTGCAGGGGCGCTACCTCATCGGGAAGCGGAGCGTCCTCAACGATTGACAAAGAGCGTGCCTTGTGTGCTTCTCTTGCAAGGACTCCCTTGCGAATGAGCGCCTCGACGTGTTCGAAGGCCGTCACCTTGCTGACGCCTGTGGCTTCGGCCAGCTCCTGCATCGTCGGCGAATAGCCGTTGGTCAGGCGACTTTCTCGAATCAACTGCACGATGCGAAGCTGCTTTGGGGTGAGATTCATTCTGCATCTGGTCCTTGTCGAGGTGGGGGGTTCGAATCGAGGTCTCTTTGACGGCGGGTATCGGGCGAACAATTCCAAACAGTCGGTCCAGCAGTGTCCTGGGTGCCTTGAGGATTGCAGTCGGGAGTGGAAGAACCTGTTTGTCGATTCTGAGGTCATGTCCGGCCTGGGCAACCAGGCGAGGTGTTCGACCTCTGTTTCCCGGATGTTCAATCACGAATGCGGTTCTGAAATCTCCTCCCGGGCCTGTCTGGACAAGTGGCTGCTGCATCTCAATTCACTCCCTGGTGTCCTGGCCCAATCCGTGGGCCTTTCCGTTTCGATTCTCAATTCGCTGTCAGCGACTTGAGCGTGTCGAGTGCGAGAGGTCGGCGGGTTCGCCTCTTCCCTCATGTCGAACCCGCCTGACCTGCGTCGGTCACGCTCAGCCTTCTTTTTCGACCCTCCAGGCCCTCCCTGGCTGGCTTGGAGCATGCCGGGCAGGGAGGACACTAGATCTTGTGGGTCAAACTGGCTGAGATACATCTGGCGGAGTACACCTCGACAAGAACTCGTAGCTGACTTGAACTTCCTATCGACCAGGGCGTTCGGTATTCGTTAGCATAACAGCAACCTTACGGATTTTCCTAGTCCAGACCACCCAGAAACCCTCATTCTCGGTCTCAGCCCCTCGATTGACCCGAACAGATGCTCCATGGGCGGATGTCCTCATCTCGTTACCCTGAACTCATGAGCCCCATTGAATCCAGCAAACTGGTTGCTTCATCACCTCCGGATCCGCTTTCAGGTTCCGATATGACGTACTGGTCCCTGAGTCGGGACATGACCTTTCTCAATCATGGCAGTTTCGGCGCCAGGCCCAAGGACATCGTCCAGGCCCAGTTGGATCTGAAGCGGCGACTTGATGACGACCCCGCTGACATTCTCTGGGTCCGTGGTGAATCCCTGCTGGAGGAGGCGACCGCTCAGCTGGCGGGATTCCTTCAGGTTTCGCCTGATGATCTGGTCAGTGTCGTCAACGCGACCCAGGCCGTCAATGCTGTGGCGCGGGCCCTGGACCTTCAGCCGGGTCAGAACATCATTGCAACCAATCATGGCTACAACGCGGTCAATCAGACATTGAGGTATGTCGCAGAGCGTGTCGGGGCTACGCTTCGTCTCATCGATCTGGAACAGTCGCTTTCCGATGAAGCCGTGCTGATCGAGGCGTTCGAGTCAGCGATGGATGATCAGACGGCACTGGTCATGCTTGATCACGTGTCGTCACCGACTGCCTTGTTGTTTCCTGTCCATGAGATTGTTCGACGTTGTCGTGAGCGTGGAATCCGCATCATGGTCGATGGTGCACATGCACCCGGGATGCTGGACCTGGATATCACTTCCATCGGAGCGGACTTCTACACGGGGAATCTGCACAAGTGGGTATCGGCCCCTCTTGGTGCGGCCTTTCTGCATGTTCGTCCGGAGCATCACGCTGCCGTCCATCCTGCATCGATCAGTCATTATCTCGGCGAGGGCTTTCAGAAGGAGTTCTCGTGGACAGGTACCTGTGACCCATCGTCCTATCTCACGGCACCGGCTGCGATTGCATGGTTCGCCGAACGGTTCGGTTGGTCATCTGTCCGTGAACACAATTGTCAACTGGTCGCCTGGGCGACCGGGAGGCTGTGCGATGCGTGGTCGGTCGATCCGCTGGATGTTCCTGAGGCCAGTCGATTGACGTCGATGCGAACGATCGAATTGCCGCCGCGTCTCCGGAATCACTTCGATGTCGTTGAAGATTGGCGTCACTGGCTCCGTGATGAGCACGCCTTCGATGTCGCAGTTCACGATTGGGGAGGGCGATGGTGGATTCGCCTCTCCGCCCATGTGTACAACCGTCCCGAAGAGTACGAACGGCTCATCAAGGTCGGGTTGAAGGGATATTGAATGGCCAGGTCGACTATTGCGCAACGACCACGAGCTCTGTTCCCTTGAGGCTGCCGCGTGCGGCATCCGCTGCTGCCCGAGTCGTGAATGAGCCGATCTGCACAAGGTAGAGCGTGTCCCCTCGCCGATCCGTGCGAGTTCGAATCGTGGCATCTCCAAGGATGCAGTTCTGCTCGTTCAGCTTCGATCGGAGATGCTCAGCCCCACTTCGATTCCGGTAGGCGCCGGCCTGCAACGTGTAGCGATCACGCAACGCACGGAGCTCGCCGGTCGTTCTGCTGGGTGCAGCGGGCATCCGTGAAAGCCATTGATCTTCAGCCTGGGAATCGTTCATGGCCTGGGCCGCGGCGACAGCCAGTTCTGCGGCGCGACGTCGATGGGTCTCCGGCAGATTCGGCCATGCTCTGGCCAGCCCCGACAACGTCAGGGACGGGTTGCCTTTGGAGAGATCGATCTGTGCGAGCATCACACGGGCCTGGGCAGCCAGCGCGGGGTCGCTGCCGGTCGTGACGAAGCGAAACTCGGCTTCGGCATCCTGCAGGCGTTTCTGGCGGTAGTCGCAGAGGCCGATGATCCAGGCGGCTTCCTCGGACTCGGGCAGTTCGTGCGATCGGTAGGGTTGAGCGAGTGTTCTGGCGCGATTCAGATCGCCAGATTCATAGCTGGCCGAGGCCATCGCCAGGGGGGATCGGTTGTTCTGGGAGGCAGCGCACCCCGAGACCAGAATCAGGGTTGTGAGGCACATCAGCAATCGCAGCATGTGGCAGTCTCCATCCTTGGATCGCACAAGAGTACACTGGCAGCCAGTCCGGCGGGGCGATTCCCCGCCGTCCAGAACAGAAGAACGCTCATGAAACTACTCAAGCCCATTCTTCGCCATTGGCGAAATGCTCCTCTCCGCATCGTCTGTGAAGATGACCATCGACAATGGCGGGGCGTCATGATGTGGGCAGCCGCCCGACACCTTGCGAAATGGGTGGCGAATACCACCGATGCGCCTCATGTCGGTATTTTTCTGCCCACGTCGGGTGCTTTTCCAATTGCGATGGCCGCCAGTTGGTTGTGCGGTCGCACCATCGTGCCCCTCAACTACCTTCTGGCTCGTGACGAGCTTGACTACATCATCGATCACTCCGAGCTCGATACCGTCATCACGGCGACGCCCATGCTGGATCGATTTGGTGACATGCCGGATCATGTCCAGTCGCTGAGGATGGATCGAATGGACGCCAAGGGCTTGCCGCCAATGATGCGTGCGGTCAAGCGTCCAGACGACTTCACGGCCGTCATTCTCTACACATCCGGTACATCGGGTCGCCCCAAGGGCGTCATGCTCAGTGTCGACAACCTCGCAACGAACGTTTCGCAATGTCGTGAGTGGGCTGATTTCACGAAGCGTGACAGCTTCCTCGGGGTCCTGCCCCAGTTTCACAGCTTCGGTCTGTGTGTCTGCACGATTCTTCCGTTCATCCTGGGTTGCAAGGCGCTGTATACCGCCCAGTTCAAGGTGGTGAGAGTGCTGGAGCTGCTGCGTCGCTGTCAGCCGACGGCGTTCATGGCGATTCCATCGATGTACAACGCGTTGCTTCAGTCCAAGTCGGCGAAGGCGGGGGACATGTCATCACTGCGATTCATCGTGTCCGGTGGTGAGCCGTTGCCGGATGCGGTGTATGAAGGATTCGCGTCGCGATTCGACCGCAAGATCTGTGAAGGGTTTGGAATGACCGAGACATCGCCGGTCACCAACTGGACCTTGCCACATGAGGAACGACGGGGAACGGTTGGTCGATCGCTGCCCGGTATCGAGCAGATCATCGTCGGTGAAAACGGTGAGCGACTCGGGCCCGGAGAAGATGGTGAGCTTCTGATTCGTGGTGGGAATGTCATGCAGGGCTACTACAAGATGCCCGAGGAGACGGCCGCCACGATCAATCAGGACGGATTTCTGCGAACAGGAGACATGGCTCGAATCGATGACCAGGGATTCCTGTCCATTACGGGTCGGATCAAGGAGATGCTCATCATCGGAGGTGAGAATGTCTTTCCGCGTGAAATCGAAGAAGTGCTGGTGAAGCATCCAGACGTCTCGGAGGCTGCCGTGATCGGCATGGAAGATCCCTCGAGAGGTGAAGTTGCGCTTGCGTTCGTGGAACTGGTTGACGGTGCCACGTTCGACTCGGGTGCGCTTCGATCATGGTGTCGAGAATCACTCGCTGGCTACAAGGTTCCCCGCGATATCCGGCACGTGGAAGCCTTGCCGAGGAACCCGACCGGCAAGGTCATGAGGCGTGCGTTGTCGGCCGAGACGGTGGGCGTCGCATGAGTGACGAACGGCTTCTCAGGCTGGCCCACAGTCCGGATCCGGATGATGCGTTCATGTGGTGGCCCCTGGTGGGCATCGATGGATCCGGGCCCACCATCGATACCGGTCGATGGCGATTTGAACTGGTGACCGAGGACATCGAGACCCTCAATGCACAGGCGGAGGAGGGGCTGTATGACATCACCGCCATCAGCTGCGCACACTATCCGGCTGTTCGACATCGATACGCCTTGACGGCCTGCGGCGCATCGATCGGTGACGGCTATGGACCGAAGCTCGTGACCAGGACACCGATGGATCTGGAAGCCTTCAAGCGAAACCCGCCCAGAACAGCGGTGCCCGGCGCCCGCACCTCGGCGTTGACGACCACGAGGATGCTGCTTGAGGGGCAACCCCTGCCTTGTGAGGTTGTTCCGTTCGATCGCATCATCGATGAAGTTGCCCAGGGTCGTTTCGAGGCCGGTCTGGTCATCCATGAAGGGCAGTTGACCTACGGGGAGTCGGGGTTGCATCTGGTCGTCGATCTTGGGGCATGGTGGAAATCGCAGACGGGTCTGCCGCTTCCGTTGGGCGGGAATGCCATCCGTCGCGACGTCGAAGCGCTCGGTGGACCCGGTTCACTCGAGGAAGTGGCGGTCATTCTCAGACAGTCCGTCGAATGGTCGATGGCGCACAAGGACCAGGCTGTCGAGTGGGCGATGAACTGGGGCCGCGGAATCGATCGTGAGACGGCTACGACGTTCGTGGAGATGTATGTCAACAAATGGACTCTGGATGTCGGGGATACCGGGCTCGAGGCGCTCCGCACGTTCTTCAGTCGGGCTCATGGCCTCGGCATCCTCGAAGACGCCGGGCCGGTTGATGTGATCGGGCTCAGATCCTCGGCGGATCAGGGTCGGCAGAAGGCATAGCACCCGTTACAGTGGGGGCTGATCTCATGGGAATCGAACATGACTGAATTGCCATCGGAAACTGCTCTTGGATTTCGCGTTCCGGCTGTTCGCCAGTTCAGCATCTTCCTTGAAAACCGTGTCGGGAGACTGCTCGAGGTTCTGCGGGCCTTCGACGATGCCGTCGATGTCCAGATTCACTCCATCGCCGTGATGGAAGCGTCCGATTACGCGGTCGTCAGAACCATTCCGGACAATGCCGATGCGGCACGACTTCTGCTGAGGGAGTCGGATCTGACCTTCTCGGAGACCGACATTCTGGTCGTGGAGACTTCGGAGGAGTATCCACTCTCCCAGTTGTGTCAGCATCTTCTTGGTGCTGAGATCAACATTCTCTTCATGTACCCGATCATGACGGACAATCCTCTGACCGAGGGGTCACGCATGGCGTTGTGCGTCGATGAGAATGAATTCGCGGGGCAGATCCTGTTGAGGAAGGGATACCGACTCTACGGGGCGGAGGACCTTCGGTAGGTCCATCACTCCTCCGATGTATTCCGGTCCGGATCCGGTTCGAGGACCGGCAGGGTGAACTGTTCCATGACCTCGCTGAACGGGCGTCGATTGCCAGTTGCATCAATGACGATCGGGTCCACGTCGACATCCGGTGAACGGATGATCTCGACGGCATCAAGATGGGAATCCTCTCGCATGCTGCGCACGGTCTCCAGGCCGTCGGTGACTCGGCCGAATACGGTGCGTTCCTGATTCAGGTGCGGTGCCGGGAAATGATAGATGCACCATTCACACCCAGCGGAATTCTCGTTGCTGGCCATGGGAAGGTACATCGCCAGTGTTCCGCTGTAGAAATCGCGGCTTCCAGGCAGCGCTCTCTCGGTCGGAAGGCTGTAGGGGACACCGATTGGCAGCGTGCCGCCGATGGATCGGAATCCGGTCTGGACCTGTCCGAACGGAGTATCGTCGTAGAGGCCTCTGCTGGTCATGGCCAGAAAGGCCGCCACGGTATTGGGCGCTTCGTCGAGAAAGAGTTCCACTTCGACCGGTTGGCCGTCGATCATCAATCGGACCTTCGGGTTCGTATCTTCGGCAGCATCGACGACGCGTCGATCGAGCTCCGTTGGCCATGACTCCGCAGCTTGCTTTCGCAGTGGAAGCATGAATGTCAATCGGCGTTGAAGTCCCGAAGCCGAATCGATCGAATCCAGATCGATGGACGACATGATCTCATGGGCCCTGTCGAATTCGTGGTCCGCATAATGACAGTCCGAATAGAGGTAGGCGATCTTGGGATCGGCAAGGTGTTCCTCGGGGAGCTTGCCGAGGACTTCGCGAGCGTCAGCGAACCGGTTCGCCGCTCGCAGTGAATGACCCCTGTTCTTCATGACCTCCGGGTCGTCGGGATGCATCGCAAACAGAAGGTCATTGAGTTCCATGGCATGCCAGACATCCGATTGTCGCCTGGCCGTGATGAAGGCCAGGGCCTGGGGCAAGGTCTCCGGGGTGGCGATGAGTTCCTGGAAACGCGCATCAATGAGTGAAGGATCGATCTCTCTGGCGGTGATGATCCATGCATTCAGGTACATCAGGCCTTCAGGCTTGCTGTTCAGGAGGATGTCCACGATTTCAAGTGCTCTTTGATTGCGATCCGTGGATGCGTAGTAGGCAGCCCACTGCAGGCCGGTCTGGATGTTCTCCGGCTGGATCTGGAGCATGTCGAGCGCCGTGTTGTCCACGCAGGTGTCATTGCGCAGTTCTCCGCACAGGCTGGCCTTGAGGTTCAGCGCTTTCAGATCCTCAGGATAGGTCTCGAGATAGAGTTCGGTCGCCTTGAGCAGTGTCGTGAGCTGGTCCAGGATGGTCTCTTCAGTGAGGCCGGCATCCTGCATGTTCTGACGGACATCCTGTGCTGCCTGTGCGAGCCGTTTCCATCGACTTTCCTGGAGCGACGCCTCATCCGAGTCGCTGGTCACCAGTGGGTCTTCTTGAAGCGTTCCTTGCGTGGGTGGCTGTACTCCGAGGCACATCGTGGCCGGAGCGAGCACCGCCAGAACATTCAGGAGTCTGCGGGGTACGTGCAGCATGTCTTTTCGGTCTCCCAGAGGCGGACGCGATGGAGATGGACGCCTTGATCCATCAATGGTTTCACGAGTCTCTTGTGACACATCAGCGTGATGTTCTCAACGGTGGGGTTGCAATCCTTGAAATCATCGACATCCAGGTTGAGATAGGTGTGGTCGTAGTCCTCGATGACATGCTGATCGACAATGCTGTCGAGGTCCATGACGCTGAAGCCATGTCCGGGCTTCGATTCATCGCTGGGCACTCGGACCTCCACCTCGAGGCGGTAGTTGTGGCCGTGCCCATTCGGGTTGCAGCATTTGCCGAATACTTCCCGATTGATCTTGTCGTCGTATTCCGGATTGTGCAGTCGATGTGAAGCTGCGAACTGATACTGCTGTGCGAGCAGGAAGCTGGACATGTCCGTGGTCTCCATCGAAATACGGTAGGTCGGAGAAAGAAGCCAATCCACCCGATTGAGGGTCGCCTTCAGATGCTGGGCCATGCCCGGCATGGCGTCCTTGAGGATGGCATTGGGTGAGGGGCCGGCATTCTGCAAGGCTGCTGAGATTCTTGGAGCCATCGCGTTCCGTACAGCCTTGTCCATTTCATAGATGCTTTCGACGAAGCCGGTCCGTTCCTCCGGTGTTCCCGTGCAATGGAGGATGAATTCGTAGAAAGCACCGAGCTTGGCCGTGGAGACCAGCGATGCGAAGGAGTTGTCGGAGGAGCCGATCGTCTCCTGGCCGGGAGCGATCATCAGCCTGACGGTTCTTGAAAGCGAGATCTCGGGGGCGTTGCTCATGCTGTCTCACACGATAGCCTCGAGGCTATACTCGCGCCACCTCCATGGCTCAAGAAACAACAGGAAGATCTCCCGGAATCCGTTGCGATCGAGCAGCCTGGAGCTGCCTGGTGATCGCGAGTGTGCTGACATGTCTGTCGAGCTGTCATTCCGGACAACAGCCCACTGATCCGCAGTCGACCGTCGAAATCCGGACGGCTGTCCGCTCGCAGGACCAGGTTCGATTGCAACCCGGTCTGGCGATCGAGCCGGATACGAAAACAGTCCTGCTGGAGGCAGAGATCTGTCTCCGGGAGGGTTGGCTTGAGCAGGTGGTCTGTTCACCCGGTACACGGGAGCATGAGTCCATCATGGTGACGTCAGTCGAAGCGTCGGCGCTTCATGCGGCACTTCTGGCAGCTGGGCAGACACCTGGTCGTCCAGGTGCCTGGAGGTGGGAGGGTGATCGAGTGCATCTGGACCCACCGGCCGGGAGTTCACTGGAAGTCATGGTCTCAGAGGATCGACTGGACTGGGTGCCCCTGCTTGATTGGATCACCAACAGTGAAGGGCGATCACCGAAAGGCCACTGGGTTTTCGGTGGATCCACGTTTCGAAAGCCGGATTCGGTACCGGTCGGGACTTCGTTGTACGAAGCGGATCTGTCCGGTTCGATCATCGGTCTGGTGACCTTCGGTGATGAGACGCTCGGATTCAGCGCCGTCATTCCCGATGAAGTCGATGCGGCGCCAGAGGAGTGGCGTGCTCGAACACGGTCGATTCCGGAAATCGGAACCACGGTTCATGTTCGAGTTCGTCCGCTATCCCATCGGCGTTGACATCACGGCAGTGCCTTCACACCTTCTGGCGGCACAGAGTGCGATGGCGATGGCGTCGGCGACATCGGGCGGATCTGGCACATGATCAAGTCCCAGTTGAGCTGCGACACTGGCCTGGACCTGTTGTTTGCGGGCATGACCGCGACCGGTCACGGCTTTCTTCACCTCGGTTGCCGCGAATTCATCGATGGGCAGGTTTCGTCTGCCTCCGCTCAGGAGAATGACGCCTCTGGCGTGCCCCATGAGAATGGCGGTTCTGGCTCTGTGGGCATGGGAGAAGACCTGCTCTACGGCAAGTCTGTCGGGTGACAGTTCCGTCATGACGGCTTCCAGATCGCGTTCGAGTGCAGCCAGACGACTGGCCAGGGAGGCCCGTCGATCCAGACGAAAGACGCCGCCTTCGACGAGCACCGGCTCGGCATGGCCGGGGAGCACATCGACACACCCGTACCCGGTGAACTGAAGGCCTGGATCAATTCCAAGAAAACGCATCTGAAGTGCTATCGACCGTTGTCGCCTGCTGGCTGGACTTCACGTTGAAGTTCATCGGATGCGACACTGCCGTCAGCCAGCCTGAGCACCCGATCGCATCGGCCAGCGACATTCTCATCATGAGTCACCATGATGATCGTCAGCCCCTCGGCATGGAGTTCGTCGAAGAGATCAAGGATGGATCGACCCGTGGCGGAATCCAGATTTCCCGTTGGTTCGTCCGCCAGGATGATCGAGGGGGTTCCGACCAGGGCGCGGGCTACGGCAACACGTTGCTGTTGCCCGCCGGAGAGCTGAGTGGGGCGATGTCCAAGTCGATCGCCGAGGCCGACACGGCTGAGCATCCGGACCGCTTGCTCATGTCGATCTTGACGATTGATTCCCCTGTAGAAGAGGGGCACCTCGACGTTTTCGGCGATCGTCAACTCGGGGATGAGATTGAAGGACTGGAACACGAAGCCGATCTTTCGGCCACGAATCAGACTGACCGCCTCATCATCCAGGGCGGCGATATCGCTTCCATCAAGCCGGTACTGACCGGAGGTCGGCTGATCGAGTGCGCCCAGTAGATTCATCAGCGTACTCTTGCCTGAACCGGACGCGCCCATGATGCCCATGTACTGGCCACGGGGGATCTTGAGATCCAGTGGCTTGAGGGCTTCGACGAGGATCGTGCCATCTGGCCGTGAATAGGTCTTCGAGAGGCCTCGAAGTTCAATGACCGGTTGTGCGGGGTCCGCCGTGTTCATGTCGACATGATACGGCGACTGGCTGCGGAACCTACACTGCCAATCATGATTCGTCCGACCAGAGATGCCTTTCTCAAGATGGCCCGTGATCATGACGTGGTGCCGATGGCCCGTCGTCTCATGACGGATCAGCTCACGCCCGTCCTGGCCTATCGAAGACTGGTCGCAGATGACGCCCGTCTGGATTCGAGTTTTCTTCTTGAATCCGTCGAGGTCGGTGGCCAGGTCGGCCGCTTTTCCCTGATGGGTGCCCGGCCAGCCATCGAGTTGACGGTCCATGGGCAGGAGGTTCGTGTCAGGACATCGTCCGATGGGGCAGTGCGAACAGAGTCATGTGACAACCCGCTGGATGTTCCAAGGCAGTTGATGAAGGGTTGGCGTGTGGCGAGGCTTCAGGCGGATGCCGGTGAGGCCTTGCCCCGCTTCGTCGGTGGGTGGTGTGGTCATGTCGGATACGACGCGGCGAGATGGCTGGAGCCGGAGTCTCTGCCACTTGATTCGGCGCCGCGAGATGATCGTGGACTGCCGGATCTGCAGCTTGGCCTCTATCGCGAAGTCGTCGTGATCGATCATGTCTCCAAGGTGCTCCATGTGATCGTGCATGTTGATCTGCGGGATCACGAGACACCCGAAGCAGCCTGGGACCACGGCGAGGATCGCATGGCGGATCTGGTCGATCGGCTTCAGTCTCCATCGGTCCGGCTTCCTGCTGGATCGGTGGATCTTGATCCGGCAGCCAATCCGGCAGGCGGGATGACATCAAGCATGTCCAGAGAGGCCTTCGAGGGCGTCGTCGAACAATGCCAGGCGTACATCCGAGCAGGTGATGTCTTTCAGGTCGTTCCCTCTCAGCGATTTGAACGCGAGACAACAGTCGATCCCTTCGCGATCTACCGTTCTCTTCGCATCGTCAATCCAAGTCCATACATGATCTACATGCAGAGTCCCGAACTGGTTCTTGCAGCATCCTCTCCGGAGATCCTCTGTCGAGTCGAAGGTCGTCAAGTGACCAGTCGACCACTTGCCGGTACCCGTCGAAGAGGCGCGACCGACGAAGAGGATCGGTCGCTTGAAGCGGATCTTCTTGCCGACGAAAAGGAACGAGCGGAGCATGCGATGCTCGTCGATCTTGCGCGCAATGATCTCGGGACCGTGTGCGAAGTCGGTTCCGTGGAAGTGACCAGGCTCATGGAAGTCGAGCGGTACAGTCATGTGATGCATCTGAGTTCAACCGTGGTTGGCACTCTGGCGGCTGGTCGTGATGCGTGGGATGCCCTGCATCATGTTCTGCCAGTCGGGACCGTCAGCGGTGCACCCAAGATCCGGGCCATGCAGATCATCGACGAGCTCGAGCCCGTGAGACGTGGTCCGTATGCCGGTGGCATGGGCTTCGTAGGCTTTCACGACGATCTCGATATCGCCATTGCCCTGAGGACGATGGTTGTTCCAGCACGTGACGAAGGCGACCGATGGCGTGTTCATCTTCAGGCCGGTGCTGGCGTGGTTCTGGATTCGGACCCCGCCCGGGAGTACGAGGAAACGCTCGGCAAGGCCGCTGCGCTCGGTCGGGCGATCGATCTCGCCGAAGCCGCATTCGGTGAATCGGACGTCCCGGGTGAAGGGCGCGTCCAGGATTCCTGATCAGTCCAAGTCGCCTTCGGCCTTCATGATGTCGATCAGCGCTTGGGCATGGGTGCGGATGCCGTCATGTCCACGATCCATCGCGACACCCAGATCCTTCTGCACAGCCTGCTTCGAGAAGCTGTTCTTCGAGGACGTGGGGCTGTCCATGTTGATGGTGGCTTTCACGCCCAGGAGATCCGCAATGATGGAGGCCCAGTCACCCCAGCGTGCATAACAGTCCGCGAGGTGATACGAGCCCGACGCTGGATGGGGTCTCGTCAGAGAAGCTGAGACGCAGGCTGCGACATCATCGACATGGATGAACTTGCCGCCACCGGCTCGATCGTAGGCGGCCTTCTGGGCAATCGTTCTGATGATCGGATACCCGATCGAACGTTTCGGTCGAGGATCGATTCCATAGACGGCAGCCGGTCTGAGCGACGTGAAGGACAGCTGGTGCGACGTGTGCATCGCCCAGAGATGGGATTCCAGGCTGGCCTTCAAGGCGCCATACAGATTGCCTGGAAGTGTGGGGTGGTCCTCGTCGACTTCGCCTCCCCAGCGATCCCGCATGTGATGGTGAACAGCCACGGAGCTGATGAACACAACCGGAATGCCTCGGTCTGCGGCCTGCTGGAACAGTCTCAGAGACGGTGTCAGATTCACTTCAATGTGGCGATCGAGCGACTCGTTCTTGAGCACCTCCCAGTCGACACTGTTGTGGACAAGCGCATCCACATCGGCCATGAGGGCGGTCTGGTCTTCGGGGTGCTGCTGTGTGCCGACCACGACGTGGTCGAGCAGGTCGTCCACATGATCCCGGCGGCTGGTCGTTCGGACCATGCCCTGGACCACATGCCCATCGGCCTTGAGTCGGCGGGCGATGGCGGCTCCGATGAATCCAGACGCTCCTGTCAGTGCTACTCTCATGGAGGCACTGTATACCGGTGGCCGGCCACGGTCCTCCCCGGCGTCATCTAGAATGTCGTCAGCGGCACAGTGGTGTGCCCGGCCAACGGAGTATTTCTGTGTCCGAGGTCCGTCGCCACCCCCGACGTCGATTCATCATCCTGCTGGCCATCAGCGGTCTTCTGCTGATGGCACTCGTTCTCATCTGGATCCTGTACCGCCCTGGCGTGATGGCATCTCTCTTTGCGGGTCGCCTTGGTGACATGTTGGGCGGAGAGGTCGAGTACGAAGAAGCGGTCTGGCTGGACTCCGGTGAACTGGAAATCACCGGTCTTCGGTTGCAGGCGCCCGGGCTCCAGGGTCCAGCGGGACAGATTGCGATGGTCGACTCGCTTCTGCTGGATCTTTCTGTGGCGGGCATCCTCGGAGGAGAGGTCGTTCGCAGCATGGAAGTCCATGGGGCGACGTTGCGGCTGGCCGAAGACCGTGTCAATCCGTGGCGATACAACATCAACCAGCTGACGCCGGAAGAGGGGGGCGATGGTGGCGGCAGCCTGCCATCGGTACTGGTCTCCGGTCTTCGACTTGAAACGGGCACCTTCGACTCGACTGTGAAGGAGAGCTGGACTCTTGTTGGAAGTGGTTTGTTCGAAGGTGCTGCGCAGGCCTCCGATGTCGATGACTTCGAATTTGAACTCGATGAGATCCTGCCTGATGCCGATGCAAGACAGATCCGTCTCAAAGGTGGCCTGGATACATCCACTGGTGTGGTGTCGATCGCAATCACAGGCGTGTCCCTTGATGACGAACTCAAGTCGATCATTCCGGCATTGGGTGTCCGGGATGTCTGGGAAGCGCTTGAACTGAGAGGCTCGCTTGACCTGATCGAGGCCACTCTTCAGGCCGGTCACCAGCCACAGGTGGAGCTTTCGTTGAAGGATGTCGACCTGGTGCTGCCGGAGTCCTACATTCCCGAGGATCAATGGGTTCATTATCACGAGGGCAGAATCACCCCGATTGACGGTGATCCCAGATTGCATGTAGATCGCGGGATCATCCGCTTCACCGGTGATTCGTTCGAGCTGGATGATCTGGACGGCTATGTGATCGCCGAAAAGAATGATGATGGTGTCTCGCCGGTTCCCTATGTCATCAACCTCACCGTGAGCGAGCTTCCCGATCTGTCGTCGATTGATGATGCCGATGTCGACATCGCGTCTCTTCTCGGCAGAGCCCCCTTCAATCTCAGACTTCAGACCGAGGACTTTCAGTTCGAGCAGGGAGGTTCGGCCGATCTGCCCATCGATGTGGCGGATATCTTCGTCTTGTTCGGTGTGGAAGTGTGCACCGTCGACATCGATCTGAATTTCTGGAGGGATTCGGCCTCCTCCTCCACTGGTGAGGAGCAGCCCGTGCTGTTCAAGGGCGATCTCCTGATCGAGGATGCGGCAGGCGCCTTCGAGCGATTTCCCTATCCGCTTCGCAATCTGAAGGCCTCGATCAGCTTCGACGATCGCATGGTCGACCTGCTGGACCTGGCGGCGGATGGATCCGGCGACAGTCGGATTCAGATGAGCGGCAAAGTCTCCTCGGTCGCAGCGCCCAGCGTGAACATCCGTTTGCAGGCGACGGATCTGCCGCTCGATGCAGCGTTGATCGAAGCGATGCCCGCGGAAGCGACCTCCATGATGCAGTCGCTCTTCGGTCGTCATGGTGCGTTGTCCACGGTCGAGACCAAGGGAGATGCTTCGAGTCATGAACTCGTCGGCCTGGATCTTGACATCAGTCGGCCTGAAGGCCGCGATCAGTACACGTCTCTGTCGGGTCTCATCACCTTCGATCAGTTGAGTATCACATGGGATGGTTTTCCATATCCCATCGAGCTTGGCCAGGGGCGAATGGAATGGAAAGGTGACGAGCTCCAGATCGAGAACGCGACAGGTGACGGGCCGGTCCTCGTGCAGACGGCTGGTGGGGGCACCGGCATCTTCGGCGGTGTCATCTATCTGCCGGAAGAAGATCAGGCGGCTTCAGGCCGACTGGAGATCTCGGTCACGGATGATTTGATCACGCCCGAGTTGATCAGCGGCCTTGAAGTCATCTCGCCTGGTGAGGCGGCACTTCTCAGATCGCTTGGGTTGATCGGTCGTGTTGATTACGAGGGTCGCGTGGCGGTGATTCCGGGATCACCCATGGAGTACGACCTGTCTCTCTCCCTTGAAGACGGAGACGTGACCCCGACAGACGATCTGGCGGGGATTCTTGATCTGCCGGGCCCGGTCTGGCCAAGTGGATTCCAGCTTCATGATGTGGAGGCCTCGTTGCAGGTCACACCTGAAGCCATCAGGATCGATTCGCTGGGTGGTCACAATGCGATGACGACGCTCGAGCTGGAAGGTGAGATCATCTCATCGCCTGTCGAGGACATCCAGGTGTCTCTGGTCGTCGATGCGTTGCCGATGAGCGAACGCATTGCCGTGGTCTTTCCCGAGAATGAACGACCGACCCTTCTCGACATCTGGGAAGGCTGGAATGGCAGGGGGTCCATTTCATTGTTGTTGACTCTGGACAGTCCGGAGAACGGTGGACTTCAGGGGACCATCAGTGATCTTTGGATCGAGGCGGCTGGAGGCGATACGTGTCGACTCGCTGCAGGAAGCCTGTCGTTCGATGACATGGAGGTTCTGCTCGACGAGTTGGAGCTCGAGTTCAGGCCTGAAGGAAGACGGCCTGATGAGGCATGGTCCATGTTCGTCGACGGTGAACTCGAACGAGGCCAGTTCGGTCGGGATGTCGTCAGTATCCGGACTGATCGTGGTCGTTTCGGATCGGTCGTGCTGAGCGAAGTCGTGGCCAATCTGATGTCCAGTACCAATGGAGACATCTGGCGAGGGCTTCATGCCGACGGCTGGTTCCGAGGCGTCTTTCAGCTGGACACCGAGCGTGAGGACATCTGGTCGCTTGCACTCGAGCCCGAGAGCGTCAACATGCACCATGAAGGTGAAATCGTCGAGGCTGTCTTCGAATCGGCTGTGGTGGAGATCAATGGATCGGGGCAGGCGTCGGGTCGTGTGATGGGGCAGTCCAATTTCGGAGAGTTCGATGTGGATGCCTGGGCCCTTCGAAATGGTGTCCCAAGAGTCGAGATCGACTTCGACTTCGATGGTCAGCTCGGCGCGCCGGCTGCAAGGGCCATTCTGCCGGATGCCTTGGGGGACGTTCTTGGGGAATTGAACTGGGATGATGGTCGTGGGACCCGTATCGAGAACGGTCGGCTGATCATCGAACTCGACGAGTCCGGCAAGGCGGAGGGCCTCGAAGTGAAGGGCGACGTCACGCTCTCCGATGCCGCCATGGATCTTGGTGTGACGATCGACGAGATCGACGCCTCACTGTCCGGAAGCTACTCGGTGAGCGGAGACGGACCTGCGCGTCTTGAAGTCGGGTTTGATTCTCCAGGGGTTCGAGCCGTGGAGCGATCCGTGGTCGATATCACCGGAAGCATGTCGCTTTCCGAGGATGGCATGCGGCTGCTCCTGCCGGATCTCCGTGGCACCATTGCGGATGGGGCCATTTCGCTGGCGGCTTCGCTCTCCGTTGATTCCGACAATCCGTTTCGATCCAGTGAAGATGATGACTGGGATCTGGAACTTCTGATCGCCAATGCGGATCTTCTCAGGCTGTTCGGCGGCGAACCGGAGGATCGAGTCGATGAGGTGAGTCCGACTGGTGATCCGGATTCTGCAATCGATGTTGCGCCATCGTCGGAGGCGGATTCAGTCGAGGGTCGCGTCTACATGAGCATGTACATGGGCGGGCGTTTCGATCGGCCGGAGTCGCGGCGTGGTCGTGGACATGTCCGGATCGTGGATGCTGTCCTGGGCGATGTTCCCGTCATTGTCGGTATCCAGCAGATCCTTCATCTGACGGTTCCGACATTGTCGCGGCCGGATTTCGTGGATATCGACTACTACGTCTCTGGCAACAGCATCATTCTCAACGACATTCTCATCGAGAGCAGTGTCGGGGAATTCTCGGTCTTCCGACTGGAGGGCAATGGCGCCTATGACTGGGCCAAGGCCGAGATTGCGGCGGAACTCGTTCCAAGAGGGGGGGTCATGGTCGTCGATGAGCTCATCGGGCTCGTTCAGGACCATCTCTATGCAGTCGGGATCTCGGGGCCGATCGAAGATCCTGAAGTCGACCTCGTGCCCTTTCCCGGCCTTCAGTAGTCATGGCGGCTGCAGTGGAGGGGACACCCAGTGTGATAGGATGGGTCGCTTCCTTCTTATGACACGAGGCTGTTCAAGACCATCATGACCATGAAGCCCGGCAACAACGAGCGGATTCGACTGGAACTCGAGACGATGCTTGATCGGCTCGCGCCCGAGGCGCCCAAGGATCAGCGGAACTACATCTCCGATGTTCTGCGTTCAGCCGTCATGCTGCTTCATGACGGATGCGATACCGGGCAGATCAAGCTCATGAGCAAGGCCGTCAAGGAGATGAGACGATCCTGGCAGGTCTTCAATCACTATCGAGGTGTTCGCAAGGTCACGATCTACGGCTCTGCTCGAACACCTGAAGACCATCCCGATTATGCCGCGGCACGTGACTTCGGTCGCTTCATGGCGGATGAAGGTTGGATGGCGATCACGGGTGCAGGCGATGGCATCATGAAGGCCGGCCATGAAGGTCCGACCCGGGAGTCGAGCTTCGGGCTCCGGATCCGGCTTCCTTTCGAAACGACCGCCAATGATGTGATCGAAGGGGACCCCAAGCTCGTCAGCTTCAGATACTTCTTCACGCGCAAGCTGATGTTCATGGCCCATGCGGATGCCGTTGCAGTCTTTCCGGGCGGCTTCGGCACGATGGATGAACTCTTCGAGGCGTTGACGTTGATCCAGACCGGCAAGTCCAATCTGGTGCCGATCGTTCTGGTGGAAGGTCTGGGTGGATACTGGCCGACCTGGTCATCCTTCATCAAGGTCGAATTGGAAGAGAAGGGGTTCATCTCGCCTGAAGACCAGTCCCTGGTCTATGTGGCGAAAGATGCCGATGATGCCAGGAAGCACATCATGACCTTCTATCGGCGATTCCATTCGAGTCGATATGTCGGTCCGACATTCGTGATCCGGCTGTCCCGTTCCCTCACGGAAGATCAGGTCGAGACCTTGAATCAGGAATTCTCCGATGTGGTCGATGGGGGCCGAATGGAACTGTCGGGCCCGCTGCGTGGTGAGACGGATCATCTTGATCTCCAGCGTCTTGGATTCGTCCACACCCGAAGAGACTGGGGCAGGATGCGTCAACTGGTGGATCGGATCAATGAACTGCCGTGACCTGCAGGTACGCTGCTGTCCAGCGGTTCTGATCACGGCCATGCTGCTCACCGGTTTCGGCTGTGCATCCGGCAAGCAGGTCGTCGAGCCGGAGCCTCCGCGTTCATCTGCGGTCCCGCTGATCGATGGCCATGGCTTGGCCATTCGGTTTCATGACACCAACGAGTCCATGGAACGTATTCACGAGGTTGTCGACGAACTTCCGGCGGAACGACTGACGGACGATGATTGGGCGGAGCATGGCGTCGAGATCATTCGCATCCGCGAGCAGGATCTTGCAGAACTGCTCGAACGGTTGCCATCCGTCTCCGAGCCCGGTCTCAACTGGCATGGTCAGGCGTTGACCTGGCGAAACCTGATGCCGCCTGCTCAACCCGTCGGTGAGCGGATCATGGTGACCGGACAGACCGAGGAGACCTTTCCGGATGGTCGGGTCGGCCTCTCTGGAAGAGGCTGGTCCATCATGACGCTGGATGGGCCGAGAGTTCAGGTGGAACTGGCGCCCATCGTCGAGATTCCTGGTGGTACGAGGGGTCGATTTGCGCATCTCCGCAGGGAGTTCCTGGTGGGGCCCGGTGACAATCTTCTGTTGATCGCTGGATCGGGCATCTGGCCGCATCCACCACCGGAAGACACGAGTGACGAGGCGGAGGAAGCGGCCGGTAACCGGGCCACCATGGGCCAGTTGTTCCTCGAGATCGAAACGGAATCCGACCTGTCCAGGCGGCTTCTGATGATCACCCCCCGATTTCGCAACTGGACGGACGGTCCATAGGTTCAAGGCTCTTCGGACAGGGGAGCCGGGGACGGTACAATGCCCCGATGCGCCTCCGGGAAGACGATCCAGTCTATGAATCAGCTCAGGGCTCCAAGCCGCTCCGCTCTGCGGTGGTCGGCATACGGAATCTGCATCGAATCGGTCCCACCGGGGTCTGGCCGACGCTGTTTACTCTGGGCAATCTGATTGCCGGATTCGCGGCCATCTACTTCGCCGCCAAGCCTCTGGACTACGAGGGGCCCTGGGGCTGGTCGAGCTTGACCGTGGCTGGCGCACTGGTGCTGATCGGAATGTTTCTCGACAGCGTGGACGGATCGGTCGCCCGATTGACCAATGCGGTGACGAATTTCGGCGGCATGCTGGATGCCGTCGTGGACATGGTGACCTTCGGGGTCGCGCCGGCCTTCATCATTCTGAACCTCATGAGTCAGTATGTGGGCGCAGAAGGCACGATTGCGATCATCAGCCCCGATACCGGCCACTCACTCGGCAAACTCTGCTGGGCCATCGCCGCCATCTATGTCAGCTGTGCCGCTTTGCGTCTGGCGCGTTTCGCTGTTGAAACCAACGGTGGACAGCTTGGTGATCATCTCTTCTTCAGAGGGTTGCCCACGCCCGGTGCGGCGGGTTCCCTGGTCGGCCTGGTCCTGCTTCATGAGCATCTGATGAAGCTTGCAGCCGGTGAAACTGGAACCGCCATCACATGGATTGCCGGTGCGATCGTGATTCTCATCCCGATCATGAGCCTGGTTTCTTCGGTCGCCATGGTCTCGGTGCTTCCCTATCGCCATCTGACCAACCAGTATCTGAGAGTTCGAAGAAGTTTCGGGTACACGGCCAGAGTGATCATGCTGCTGTGTCTGATGCTCTGGTTCTTCCAGGAGACGCTCGCGGTCGTATTCATCGCCTACGTGCTGTCGGGTCCGATCAGTCTGTTGAACGACCGGGCTCGCGTGGCGAACGGCGAAGACGAGGATCTTTGATTCAGCCATGACATCCGAACCCGTTATTCGAACCCGTTTTGCTCCAAGTCCAACCGGGCATCTTCATGTCGGTGGTGCCCGTTCGGCGCTCTTCTGCTGGGCGTTCGCTCGCCATCATGGCGGACGTTTCATGCTCAGGATCGAGGACACGGATCAGAAGCGGTCCAGTGAAGAGGCTGGTCTCGGTTTCTTCGAGGACCTTGCCTGGCTTGGAATCGACTGGGACGAGGGGCCGGAGTTCGAGAACTGTGGTGGAGGCGAGTACGGTCCCTACTTCCAATCCAAGCGACTCGACATCTATGGACGGTACTTCGATCAATTGATCGAATCCGGTGCGGCGTATCCGGCCTTCGAAACTCCCGAGGAGCTGGCGGAAGCCAGGCGCGACGCTCGTGCCAACAAGCAAGCCTATCGATACAACCGGGCTTCGCTGGAGCTGTCCGCCGAGACCGTTGAACGCTATCTGCAGGAAGGGCGTCCGCATGTCCTGCGTTTCAAGGTTCCGGATGATCGAGAGATCGTCGTTCAGGATTCCGTCCTGGGTGATGTGCGAGTCGCCCCCGGTGAACTGGAGGATTTCGTCATCCGCAAGGCTGACGGGTTTCCGACCTATCACTTCGCAGTCGTCGTGGATGACGCCCTGATGAAGGTCACGCATGTGATCCGAGGGCAGGAGCATCTCGCCAATACACCCAAGCACATGCTGCTTCAGGAAGCGATCGGGTTTCCTCATCCCATCTATGCCCATGTGTCGCTCATCTTCAATCCTGATGGATCGAAGATGTCCAAGCGGGACAAGGACAAGCTGTTGAGGGCCCAGGTGCGTGAGCGAAAGATCGAGTCGCCGCCTGAAGCATGCGGTATTGACGGCTCCACCTGGGAGACCTGGATTGGCGACAAGACGGTCCAGCTTCCCACGGAGGCGGCCACGGCGCTTGCCGGTTGTCTCGGGGTGGAGCTGCCCGAGATCGATGTCGCCGATTTTCAGGAGGCGGGCTATCTTCCCGAGGTTCTCGTGAACTACCTGGGGCTTCTTGGATGGTCACCGGCCGATGGTCGGGAACAATTCGATGCCGAGTTCATGGCGAGCCACTTCGATCTCGATCGAATCGTGAAGTCGCCTGCGAAGTTCGATCGCGACAAGCTTCTGGCATTCAATCTCGATGCGATCCAGGAGATGGATGAAGCGACCTTTGTCGAGCGTTTTCGTTCCTACTGCGAACGTTTTCATTCCGAGTTGCTGACGCGATTCGATGAAGACACCTTTGCGCATTTCGCGAGGGCGAACAAGGAGCGATCCAAGACCCTTCTGGACCCGATCCGGACCGGCGGTTTCTTCCTTGAGGATGACGATGCGATCACATGGGAAGCCATCAAGCCTGTTCGCAAGGCGCTGTGCAATGGTGAACCCTGTGGCTACGAAAGGCTTGATGCCATTCTGCCGGTTCTTCGGGATGTGGAGAACTGGACGATCGAAACACTTGAATCCACGATCGAAGCATGGGCGGCCGATCATGCCGAAGGCAATCTCGGGAAAGTCGCTCAGCCGATCCGTGTAGCGGTCAGTGGTGGGCCCATCAGCCCGCCGATCTACGACACGCTGGTCATACTCGGCAAGGACTCATCCATTCGGCGCATCGAGAGGTGTCTCGAGGCACGTGATACGTTGTGCACGACAGGATGAAGGAGATCGGATCATGACGGAAGGCGTCCCCGGAACACTCGTCAGCTTGCTGGATGGTCTGATCGACTATGCGGGGCTCTATCCACCTGCGAACCATGACATGGACGAGATGGTTCGTCGCTTCGATGAAGGCCTGTCCGGTGATGCGGACTGGATGCTGGGTCGTGTCATCGTTCCGGTGAAGAGGCTGGACGAATTCGAAGAGGCTGCCGCATCAAGACTTCCTTCAGTCGATACGGAAGATCCCTGGTGCCTGAGCGTTCTGGTCTCGTCGGCTGAGTCGGAGTCCCTTGAATCGGATATCGAACGTCTGGCGATCTTCAATGAACGTCATTGTGAGACAGCTCATGGCCTGGCCCTTGCAGATGTCATCGAGTTGAAGGCTTCGACAGCGGAAGGTCTGGACCGAGCCTTGGATGTCCTGCCGGATGACCTCTTTCCGTTCTTCGAACTCCCGGCAGGAGAGGACAATCGTGGTCTGATCGCAGCGCTGGCCGGATCGGATGCGGCGGCCAAGATCCGGACTGGCGGTGTGACACCCGAACTCAATCCATCGACCTTCGAGGTGGCACGATTCGTGCACCAGTGCATTCAGGCGGGCGTGCCCTTCAAGGCCACGGCCGGTCTGCATCATCCGCTTCCCAACGAGAATGCCGCAGTTCCTGCTCACCAACAGGGCTTCCTGAACGTCTTCAGTGCCGCCGTGGTAGCGGCGCATCATGATGTCGATGTGGACACCATGATCGAACTGCTCGATCTGACCGAGGGTCTGGTCTTCGAGGAAGACCGCATGCAGATCGGTTCCTACACACTCGAACAGGCGCAGGTCGAGGATGTTCGAGCAGCCCGTGCCATTTCCTTCGGATCATGCAGCTGGGAAGAGCCGTTGGCTGATCTGCAGGCACTGGGTCTTCTTCCTCGAGCAGATTCCGTCAAATCCTGAAGCTCTCAACGTCAACGGAGTACGGCCATGAGCACTACTGATCCCACTCTCGACCCTGGTCTTCGCAGCTGGGTGGAGTCTGCCAACAGTGAAGGGCATGACTTTCCCATCCAGAATCTGCCATTTGGCGTCTTCGGATCACAGCAGGGGCCTGATCGTATCGGTGTCGCCATTGGTGACATGGTTCTGGATCTTCATCAGGCTGTCGATGAATTGGCGTTGCAGGATCTTCCGCCTGAAACGGCCTGCGCGCTCTCCGCTGAGAACCTGAATACCTTCATGGGTCAGGGGCCACGTTCATGGCGTGCGGCTCGTCGTTCGATCTCCAACCTGCTTGCCGAAGGCGGGGATCCTCATCCGCATCTTCTGGTGCCACAGTCATCGGTCTCGATGAGAATGCCGGCAAGTGTCGGTGATTACACCGACTTCTATGCGTCCAGGCATCATGCAACGAACGTGGGTCGCATGTTCCGACCGGATGGTGATCCACTCCTGCCCAATTATCTCAACCTGCCCGTGGGCTATCACGGTCGAGCCAGCACGCTGGTGGTCTCCGGTACCGATATCCGTCGGCCGATGGGGCAGTTGAAGCCGGATGATGGGCCGGCGGTGTTCGACACCTGCAAACTGCTGGATTATGAAATGGAGTTCGGTGCCTTCGTCGGCTCCGGGAATGCACTGGGCCATCGCATCGACATGGCATCCGCCATGGATCACCTCTTCGGAGTGGTCATTCTGAACGACTGGTCAGCCCGTGATGTTCAGAAGTGGGAGTACCAGCCACTGGGTCCCTTCAATGCCAAGAACTTCGCATCCAGCATTTCACCCTGGGTCGTCACGATGGATGCGTTGGCGCCGTTTCGAAAGTCGGGTCCTGCCAGAGAGTCGGGTGATCCGGCTGTTCTGGATTATCTGAAGCCCGTCACCGATGACGTTCTCGACGTGACCTGTGAAGTCCACCTCGCATCGGCGCAGATGCGGGAACAGGGTCTTGATCCCGTTCTCCTCAGTCGCGGAACACTCGCGGATCTCACCTGGACCTTCACCCAGATGTTGGCGCATCACACCAGTACCGGCTGTGCCATGCGGCCCGGGGACATGCTCGGATCCGGGACGGTCAGCGGTACCTCCAAGGACAGTCGTGGGTGCCTGCTGGAGCTGACCTGGCGGGGCACCGAGCCTGTCGAACTTCCCGATGGGACGCAGCGTAGATTCCTTCTGGACGGTGACGAGTTGATCATGAAGGCCTATTGCGAGGCTGAGGGTGCCCGACGAATCGGGCTGGGTTCCTGCACGGGCGTGATTCTTCCCGCCTCCTGATCGCGCCGCTGGCGTATTTGAGAAGTTCGGTCGATCAGTTCATCGTTATCAGGATTGTTTGATCATGCTTGCAACACTCATCCTGCTGACTCCTCAGATGACCGTTCCCACATGGGACGACGTCCGGCCCATCGTCGCAAGGCAATGCGCCGCATGTCATGCGCCAGGAGGCGAAGGCCCGTTCCGACTGGATCGGGCATCGGATCTGGCCGCACGACGGACCTTTGCGGCGGCCGTGGTTCGCGATGGCATCATGCCACCCTGGTTGCCCGCCCATGGCGGTGTTCCGATCACCGGTCGAGGCGCCATGACTCCAGCGGAGCGCAGGACCCTGCTGGCCTGGCTCGACGGTGGTGCGCCGCATGATCCCGATGCCGCAGCAGCGATTCCTCCGCCATTGCCTGAGGATGACGCGATCGAGCTGGAGTTGCCGCTGGAAGAGGGATTCAGTATTCCCGCTGAAAGTACGGTGACGATTCACTCCCATACCCATAATGTCAGGACCTTCTCACTTCCGATCGTCAACGATGAGCCGTTGCTTGTGACCGGTCTCCGCTGGGATTCGCCACTCGTCAACGCGGTCCATTCCATCGCCTTCTCCGCTGACGACACGGGCCAATCCGAGTTGGCGGACTCTCTGGAAGAGGACGCCGGATATCACATGTCCGGTGACGTTCTGAAGAAACCCGCCGGCGGGCTTGGGGTGCTCGGAGTCGGCGCCAGAACATTGAAGCTGCCCGAGGGATTCGCCTTCGAGATTCCCGAGGCTTCGGCCCTGGTCACGG
>MDSW01221099.1_pt1 | contig 28170 bp, 26 predicted proteins | sample 811171 | NCBI WGS metagenome assembly MDSW01 (sample SAMN05326641, study PRJNA326480) | marine metagenome | isolation source: seawater | place: Atlantic Ocean: North West | collected 2012 | reverse complement strand
GTTCCGCTTCCGTGCGGAATCCTGTGGGGCCTCCAAATCGGCCTTTCCAGGGCTGTAAGGGCCATAAGGGTCCCGTCCAGCACCTCTTGATCGACCATGAAGCCCGGACAGGGACAAAAATATTCTCGGAACTCCCACCTTCTTCGGGTGTGATCCTGAGGGCTGTAGGGGCTGGGTTGATCGATGGGGAATCCGGGGCGGCCAGGGGGGAACCGTCCGGATCTGCTCTAGCTCGTTTCGGTCCACTCTGCATCGACCTATCAGGCTGTCCACACGTCTTCCAACCCGCGTCAATGCATCGGGATTGGGGTAGAATACGTCGTTCTGGATCGCGTAGCTCAGTTGGTAGAGCAACCGCCTTTTAAGCGGTAGGTCCTGGGTTCGAGCCCCAGCGCGATCAGTGTTGATTTCGTCTTGTCTTGAGGACTGTTCGGAGGGGCATCGAACGTGCTGCACGCCAATTGGAGTGACGGACGTCTTGTTGTTTGGGCCGAGTCCCTTCGTCGCTTCCTTCTTCTGACGGATCCTCAAGGTTCTCAACCAGCTGAACCCGATCCGGGCAACGAAGTGGTGGAACATCCCTTCGCGATGCCCGTGGACGAGCTTCGCGCAATTATTGCCGCTCATGCACCGCATGCGGTGAGGGGATCCATCGAGGATTCCAGCGTGATCATGCAGCTGCCCCGGGATCTGCTCGGGCCCTGGCCGAGTGATTCACTGGCCAATCTGGTCGGTGGCGTGGAGTCCGTGGACATGCCCTCGCTGGGCGAGTTCAACGTTCCATGCCTGTCGATTGATGCGGCAGATCTGATGCCTCTGGTGGTCGTGCTGCTGAGGGCGACTCGAAACCAGGGCGCCAAATCGGGCCTGCATCTGGGCCCCTCACTGGAGTGGTGGAAAGCTGTCGGGTTCTTCGCCCTCGATCTGATGGTTGATCAACGCTTCATTCCGACACTGCGTCAGGATGAGCGTGCGGCACTGCATGCATCCTGGAGGCCGTGGCTTCATGACGAAGAAGTCTGCAGACGTCTGGAGGCGATTCTGCTCTCCATGCCACCGATCATCCGGGCTGTTCGAGATGATCTGGGCGAAGGCGCCTGGCCCAGACTGGAATCCGCATTGGTCGGCATGGTGGATGGTCACATCCGCCGGCTGCTGATGGACGATGATTTCGTCGAAGCCCTGGACGAGCGGGATCCGTCGGATCCCCATGTCGCCTGGTTGTCCGGGTTGCTTGCGGAATCCAAGCAGATTCAGAGAGATGGCGAAGCCGGTCGCTCGCTGTTTCGTGAGGCGAGACGCTGGATCTCACGTCTCGATGACATCGGTGCGGACCTCGAATACCGTCTCTGGTTGAAGCTCGAATCACCACCACAGGGTGAATCGGAACCATGGAAACTGGATGTCGGTCTGCACTCCGCCACCGATCCCGTCCAGCAGCTGACCGCCGAGGATGTCTGGACCCAGACCCCCGAAGCGCTTGGCAGTCATCGCGAGGATTCGGTCGAGCCACAGGATGTTCTGGTCACCGAGCTGGGACGGGCCGCTCGGCTCTACCCTGTTCTTGAACCGCTTCTGAATGAAGCAACGCCTGCCGGTTTGACACTCGATACGGCGAATGCCGCACAGTTCCTGTCCGAATACAAACCACTGCTTGAAGAAGCAGGATGCATCGTGACCGCGCCGTCCTGGTGGAGCACCACCGATGGCTCGCTCGGTCTGCAGCTCTCCATCGATGCCGATGAGCTCGAATCGATGGGTGAGGGTGCGGGTTCACTGTCCGGCCTCAACACGATGGTGGCGTATCGATGGCAGGTGGCCGTCGGTGATCAGCCCCTGTCACTTGAGGAACTCAAGCGACTGGGACGCCAGCGTTCACCGCTCGTACAGATTCACGGCAAGTGGGTCGAGATCAATCCGGAACAGGTCGCCAAGGCCGTCGCTTTTCTGGAACGCTCCGAAACCGATGAACGAAGCATGCGACTGATCGAGGCGCTTCGAATGGCTTCCGGTGGCGAGGATGAAGAGACCGGACTGTCCATCACAGGACTGGATTCCACCGGATGGGTCTCGGAACTGCTGGGTGACGGTACCTGCACGTGGATGGAACAGATCAAGCAGCCTGAGCGGTTCGCCGGTTCCCTGCGTCCTTATCAACTTCGTGGACTGGGATGGCTTTCGTTCCTGGATCGTCTTGGCCTGGGCGCCTGTCTGGCAGACGACATGGGACTCGGCAAGACCGTCCAGTTGATCGGTCTGCTGCAGTGGGAACGCGCAATCGCCGAGGCGGGAACGAGCTTTGATCCCACGCTTCTTGTGGTTCCGACATCGGTGATCGGCAACTGGCAGCGGGAGTTGGAGCGATTCGCTCCGGAGCTGGACGTGTGCATCCATCATGGTCCAACCCGTCCAACCGGTGAGGCCTTCTGCGAAACCGTACGGGACATGGATGTCGTGATCACGACCTACGCACTCGTCAGTCGGGATCAGGATTCCCTCCAGGCCCAGCCATGGCACCGCGTCGTTCTCGATGAGGCGCAGTACATCAAGAATCCGCCAACCAAGCAGACTGCCGCCATTCGCAGCCTGGATACGCAGCGGCGCATCGCTCTCACGGGTACACCCGTTGAAAACAGGCTCAGTGAACTCTGGTCGATCATGGAGTTCTGCAATCCGGGTTATCTCGGAGAAGTTGCGGACTTCCGTCGTCGCTTCGCTCGACCGATCGAACGTCATCGGGACAGTCGACAGGCGAGCCAGTTGAAGAAACTCGTCCAGCCGTTCGTACTTCGTAGGCTCAAGACCGATCGCACCGTCATCAGCGATCTTCCCGAGTGTGTCGAAACACGTGAGTTCGCCACGCTTTCACGTGAACAGGCCGTGTTGTACGAGCAAGTCGTGGACAAGATGCTCGGCAAGGTCGATCGAAGTGACGGTATTCAGCGACGTGGTCTGATTCTCTCCATGCTCGGCAAGCTCAAGCAGATCTGCGATCACCCCGCACTGGCCGACAGTGGTGATGACCTGGCCAATCTGGTCCGGCCCGATGGCGAGGATCTCAGCAGTCTCTGCGCACGATCGGGCAAGGCTCAGCGGATGATGACCTTGCTCGAGGAAGTACTCGCCGCAGGTGAGCGTGCGTTGGTCTTCACGCAGTATCGACGCATGGGTCGACTCCTTTCAGCGATGATCGAACATGATCTCGGTGCCGAATCCCTGTTCCTCCATGGAGGAACACCGGTTGCGAAGCGACAGAAGATGATCGATGGATTCCAGGCGGAGGAATGCAATACGCCGGTGTTTGTCCTGTCACTGAAGGCCGGGGGACTCGGGCTCAACCTGACGGCCGCCAATCACGTCTTCCACTTCGATCGTTGGTGGAACCCCGCCGTGGAACGCCAGGCGACTGATCGAGCGTTCCGAATCGGCCAGAGTCGTACGGTCCACGTTCACAAGTTCGTATGTCTTGGAACGCTGGAAGAACGTATCGATCAGATGATCCAGGAAAAGACGGCGTTGGCGGAGAACATCATCGGTTCCGGTGATGATTGGCTCACCGAGTTGAGCACCGGTCAGTTGAGAGAAGTCCTGATGCTTCGTGCAGATGCCTTGGAGGTGGAGGCATGACACGATCAAAGGCTGACAGATTGCCTCCCGCAAGCGGAGCGAAGAAGAGTCGTCCGCCTCGAGCGGCCAAGTTCGATACCGACATCGCTGTTCTGGAATCCTCTCCTGTTGCGGGTCCCTGGCTGGAGCGACTGAGAGTGCTGTTCTCGCCGGAATCGATGGACCGCGGTCTGGAGGCGGCTCGATCCGGTCGTGTCCGCCGGATCGATATCGAGCCCGGCGCGCTTTCCGGACAGGTGCGATCCGAGGAAGGCGATACCCGAAAGATGTGCCTGGAGATGGATCTCATCAACGACATCACATGGGATCGACTCGTGGAAGGGATGTCCGGTGAGGCCATGTATGCAGCGTGTCTGCTGGAACGACAGTGGCCACCGGAGATGGATGCCCTGTGTGCGAGGTTCGGAGTTCCTCTGATTCCCGATGAATCGGAAACGCTGACGGTGAGTTGGGACGGCGATGGTCATCCCGAACATTGGAGGGGGGCGGCGCTCGGTTGGCTGGCAGCTGAACGGCTTGCCAAGGACCCGCTGCTCATCCTCGAGATTCGTGGCCAGTACGTGGAAATGCTCTCGGATCGACTTCGCCAGCAACGCACCTTGATGACTCGAGGCGGTGCGGCAGCGCATCCGGAACCACCACTCAATGCGGAGGTGCTCACAGGCGCGCCGTTGTCCGAGTGCGTGGAGCGGTTCTGGCGTGTCGGATCAGGGTTCAGCGATGCTCAGCGTCCGGCGGTCATCGACCACGTACCTCATGCGCTGCTCCGAAGACTCGGGCCCAGCACGATGTCCGATGGCAAGTTCCCCCTCTCGGGACTGCTTGCCACGATCTACGACACGGTGGCCGATGATGCGAAGCAGATCCAGGAGGATCCCGGCAGGGTTCGTGAGATCACTTGACGTGCTTGAGTCCACGACGCTGATCGCGGAGGCGACGTGCCTTGCCGACCCGGTTGCGAAGGAAGTAGAGCTTGGCTCGGCGAGCATCGCCACGACGGACGACTTCGATCTTCGCGATGCGAGGTGAGTGCAACGGGAAGATTCGCTCGACGCCTTCATTCGCGACGATTCGACGGACCGTGATGGTTCGGTTGATGCCCCGTCCCTTCTCGGCAATGAGGACACCCTGGTAGACCTGGATACGTTCCTTGTCACCTTCGATGATTCGAACATGCACATCGATCGTGTCGCCAACGCTGAAATCGGAAAACTCTTCAGCGGGCTTCAGCTGATCCTGGGTGACTGATTCAAGGATTTCCTGTCGGTTCATTTCAATTCTCCAGGCCGGTTGGCCTCAGTCGACATGGGTCTTGGTGCCCAGGGGTCATTGGGTCGGGTCGTTCTCGTTATCCAGAAGATCCGGTCGGCGATCTCTGGTTCTCTGTTCCATCTCGGCTCGTCTCCAGGCATCCACGGCACCGTGGTCTCCACTGATGAGCACTTCAGGGACATCCCGGTTCTTCCAGACCCGAGGTCTGGTGTAGTGGGGGGCGTCCAGCAGTCGCGTGCCCTCTTCGGTGTGGAGTGTGAAGGAATCCTCTGCAGCCGAATCATCGTGCCCGAGGGCACCGGGGATCAGTCTCGTGATGGTGTCTGCAAGTACGAGGGCGGGAAGTTCGCCGCCACTGAGTACGTAGTCACCGATGCTGATCTCCCGTGGTTGCAGTTCCTCGATCACCCGTTCATCAATCCCTTCGTAGCGTCCCGCGATCATGAGGAGGCGGGGGTGGGTGGCGAGTTCCTCCACGATTGTCTGGTCGAGTCTCCTTCCTTGTGGCGAAAGCAGGATGCGCTCCGCCGGTGTGTCGTCCATCTTCTCGACTGCCATGACCGCGTCGTACAGCGGCTGACAAGTCATCACCATGCCGGGGCCTCCACCGAACGGTCGGTCATCCACCCTGTCGTGCTTGTCGGTCGTCCAGTTCCGGATGTCGTGAACGTTGTAGGACACGAGTCCGTTCCGGGCTGCCCGGCCGGGGATGCTGGTCGCAAGGGCGCCCTCGAACATCTCCGGAAACAAGGTCAGGATGTCGAACCGCATGACGGGAGAACCCAGCGTTCGTCAGGCGGTTCCGGCGATTTTCTTCCCCGGAGTGGGGTCGATACCGCCGCGCTTCAGAAGTGTACGAACGGTGTCGGATGGCTGGGCGCCGACGCTCAGCCAGTAGTCGATCCGTTCACTCTTCAGTGAAAGCTGTTTGTCTTCAGGGGCGACCGGGTCGTACCAACCGAGTTCTTCGATCACTCGACCGTTACGCGGTGCGCGCCTGTCCATCGCATTGAGTCGGTAGAAGGGGCGGTGTCGCCGTCCCATTCGCTTGAGTCGCAGTACGACCATCGGGCTCCTCCTGTCTTGGCACACGGCTGGGTACGTTGCCGACTCAAGTCGGCTTGAAACGCCCTGTCTACCCGGGAACCGATTGGAGCCATCCATCGGTTGTGGGGGATCGACTTCGCTGCGTGGCGAATCAGGGATTGTAGGGGAGATCCGGTTCGGATCCAAGTGCCTGATAACGGCCCCTTGAGGGCTCATCCGGTGAACAGGCCACCCACGAAGGTGGCATAGTCCCTTGAAATCCGCATGGTCCAGAGGAAGGCGCCGTCGGCGATTCCACCCCAGAAGATCAGCAGGAAGAGGAACAGGCCGGCAAACTGGGCCTGCGGATGTCGATAGAGCTCCCGAATCTTCCAGGAGCAGGATGCCAGGATCCTCGAACCATCCAGTGGTGGCACCGGGATCAGGTTCAGCAGACACAGCACGAGATTGAGCCATCCCCCGATGAGCAGAAACAGTTGGCCCTGTTCCTGCCAGCTCGGTTCGACCTCATTGGTGGGTGGCGGACCGGAAAGCCCGGCCCAGACGCCGGAGGCGGTCAGACACGCGAACGCCAGCAGGATGTTCATGGCAGGTCCTGCGGCAGCCACGATCGCATCGCCCCAGCGACGATGGCGGAACCGGGATGGATTGACCGGCATCATGCCCCATGCGATCCCGATGGCCGCAAAGACCAGCAGCGACAGACCGCCCATGTGGACGATCGGGTTGGCGGTCATCCGACCGAGTTCCCGAGGTGTCATGTCACCTTCCCAGATGGCCGCCCAGCCATGGGCCAGTTCATGCATCGTGATCGAGAAGAGCACCCAGAAGATCCACGCAACCAGCATGATTGCGCCGCCGTTGACGAATGCGTTGTGGACCCACCAGCCAGTCATCTGTTGCTCAGGCCGCTCCGGCTTTCTGCCGTGCTTCGAGATCGATGCCAAGCTGCACGAGATGCACCTCGGGGCCGTGAGGTTTGCCTTCCTCTTCCTTCAGTCGCTTCATGGCGCCTGGATTGGCGTAGCGATTGAAGATCATGGCTTTCACGGTCCCCCACATGCCTCCAAAGCTGGAGAAGGTGTGATCCACGGCCGTGGCTTCATAGCCTGAATGGACCATGCAGTCGCGGCATTTGGGATTCCCAGACTGATGGCCGTAGTTCGACCACTCGACTTCATCGAGCAAGGCCTGGAACGACTCGGTGTACCCCTCCTGAAGCAGGTAGCAGGGTCTCTGCCATCCGAAGATGTTGTAGGTCGGATTGCCCCAGGGTGTGCAGTCGTACTCGCGCTTGCCCATCAGGAAATCGAGGAAGAGTGGTGATTGATTGAATCGCCACCGCTTCTTGCGGTTCGAGAGGATCATCTCGAAGAGGTTGTTTGTTTCACGACGGTGCAGGAAGTTGGACTGGTCGGGCGCCTTGTCGTAGGCATATCCCGGGCTGAGCATCATGCCCTCGACACCGACATCCATCATCTTGTCGAAGAACTCCCGGACCGCGTTGGGATCGGTGCCTTCGAAGAGCGTCGTGTTGGTCGTGACCCGGAAGCCCTGCTTGACCGCGGCTTCGATGCCCACAATGGCCTTGTCGTATGTTCCGTCCCGGCAGACTGCGAAGTCGTGTTCGTCCCGCCGACCGTCCAGATGAACCGAGAAGGTGAGGTACTTGCTCGGTTTGAACGTTCCCTTGTCGAGTTCCTTCTTGAGAAGGATCGCATTCGTACAGAGATAGATGTATTTCTTTCTCTTGATGAGTTCCTGCACGAGCTCGGCGATGTGAGGGTAGAGGAGCGGTTCGCCACCTGGAATCGAAACCATGGGAGCACCGCACTCGTCGACGGCCTTGAGTGCATTCTCCAGTGGCATGTCCTGCTTGAGAATGTGCGCGGGGTACTGGATCTTGCCACAGCCCGCGCAGGCCAGGTTGCAGCGGAACAACGGCTCCAGCATCAGTACCAACGGATACTGTTTGCGACGCTTCAATTTCTGCGTCAGCACATAGCTGGCAACAGTCCACATCTGTGAGATTGGGACGCCCACGGTTCCTCCTGACAACACCTGCTGGCAAGCACGGGCTGACCGTTCATTTGCTTGCCTTCAATCCGAGGTGAGGGAGCATGTTAGCAGCCCCTCTGGAAGGGTCGCCAGAGGGGTTCCCGGAGGGATCTGGGGCGGAATGGCAAAAAACACGCGACCCGGCAAACTCATCCGAACCCGGATCCCCCAATTCGGGTACCGACTGGATGGGAACGCTCTCTCTCCATTTGAAGGCCGCTGGAAGCCCTCTGGCAGGGCCATCAGCAGGGTCGGGTATCATCAACCGCCTTCGCGGCTGGTATACGGGCTGTGATGAGGTTCAAGGGGCCGCATTCAAGGCTTCGGACCAGACGATGGACCAGGAGATCCCGTTGGAAGAACGAACGGACGAGGCCCTGTTGGAAGCCCATATCTCGGGCGACGACGACTCTGCGTACGAGGAACTCCTCGGTCGATACGCCGATGAGCTGGTGCCATTCCTCACACGATTGACCGGTTCGAGAGCTGCTGCCGAGGATGTCTTCCAGGAAACCTTCCTGCAGATCCATCAGTCAGCCAGGACCTTCGATCTGTCCAGACGATTCCGCCCCTGGCTCTACACGATCGCTGTGAACAAGGGGCGTGACTGGCATCGACGCAATGCTCGTCGAAAGGCGGTTTCGCTTTCCGCGAACCTGGGTTCGGATGAGGACGGGAGCCGCATGGCTGACCTGCTTTCAGATGACGGGCCGATGCCGGGTGCCAGCCTGGAAGTTTCCGAACGAGTCGAGGCGGTCAAGACTGTCGTGGACAATCTTCCGTCACATCTCAGAGAAATCCTGCTTCTCAGCTACTTCCAGCGTATGACTTATAACCAGATAGCCGACGCACTCGAGATTCCTCTCGGGACCGTCAAGAGCAGATTGCACAGCGCCGTTGCCACGTTTGGGAGAGCATGGCAGCATCATGAGGCGAATGAATTGGGAGATGGTGCCAGTAATGGATGAACATGGAACCCCATCGGACACAATGGGCGAACTGACTCCGGAAGATGCCGTTCTGCTCGATCAACTGATCGAGAACGGATTCAACCCGGAAGCACTGGAAGGTATCGACGAACAGACCCGATCACGGGCTGCTCGTCTCGTGGCCGTAATGGGCCTCATGGACGACTATCCAGTCGAGCAGGTGACGTCTGATCAGAAGGAATCACTGGTTGCCGCGACGATGGCCCGCATCGATCGTGCCGAGGCCGAACAGCAGGATCGCATGCGACTGGATTCAGGTGGTCGACTTCCACGACTCCGCCTGCGTGAGTTCGTCGCCATTGCGGCTGTTCTGATCTTCGGACTGGCCATCATTCTTCCCATGATCCGCAGCACATCCTCCCTGGAGAACACGGACGTCCGCACGGCCCGTCTCTTCGACATCTCGAAAGCCCTGAGCGCCTTCGAAACCGATCATGATGGCCAGCTCCCTTCGATGCAGTTGGAGGACGCCGGTTTCCATGACGCCATCGGCCACAGCCCGAGCATGCTGGATATCAGCCCATGTGGCGACTACGGACTGGATGAGAACGCGATCGATGAGGCCAAGGCACAGTTCAGTTTCCACAGCCAGCAGTCGCCGAAGATCAATCGGGTCAGCTTCCCCGGTACGACGGTCATCATCTCGGATCGCAATCTCTACCTCGAGCGTGTTCTGGATGGCGAGTCCATCCCGGATGTCCAGCTCCAGCCCCTCGTTCTCATGAGCGACGGCAGCGTCAAGGCCAGCTCCTGTCTGTTCTCCCAGGATCACATATGGGACTGTGATCGGCAGCGAAAAGCGGGTAAACCGGTGATTGAGATCTTCCTGATCCACTCCAGAGGCCCCCAGGGCTCCAGCCCCACCTCGAACGATTGACACCCGGCAGGGGAACGCTATCCTCAGGGACTCGGCCGACGTCTCCAGGACCTCCCGGAACGCCGGCCAGCGTGTCTTGAAGTCACTGAAGGTATCTGAAGGCTCCGGAGTATCCCATGCCAAAGAACAAGCCAAACAAAGGCCTGCTCAAGCGAATTCGACTGACCAAGTCGGGCAAGGTGAAGTTCACTCGCGCCTTTGGTCGCCACAAGCGAAGTCACAAGACTGGAACACTGCTTCGGTCCTACCGCCGTCCTGCCTTCGCGCATCCGGCTGACCGTCGTCGTGTTTCTGCCATGCTGCATCAGAGAATCAGCAGCGGCAAGAAGGTCACGACAGAGCAGAGCCAGGACTGATCGTCACGTAGAGATTGAAAGTCCTCCGGGCCGGGATTCAAGAGTTCGCTTTCGCGAGCCTCCGTGTCGGGAATGAAGGAGAGGCGTCATGCCACGCGTACGCAAAGGTGCCGCGAAGAATCGGCAGCGAAAACGAATCCTCAGAGCAGCACGCGGCTACTGGGGTACCAAGAGTCGTCACAAGCAGCAGGCCAAGGTCGCCCTCATCCGGGCCGGCCAGTTCGCCTATCGCGACCGGCGAAACCGTCGACGTGAATTCCGTCGCCTCTGGATCACCAGAATTTCAGCAGCATGCCGCATGAGAAACACGCGATACAGCGTCCTCATCAACGGGCTGTCCCGTGCAGGCATCAAGCTCAACAGGAAGATGCTGTCGCAGATCGCCATCGAGGACCCCGCAACGTTCGACGCTCTGGTCGAGCAGGCGTTGGCTTCGACGACGACGACCGCGGCTGCAAACTGATCGACCCCCGCACATGACCCGCTGTCGACGGGCTTGGACGAGTTCCGATGCTCGCCCCGGACTGCGGTGCGCCCTGATCAGGGATGTCCGTGGGCTGGAGCAATAATTCGAAGTCTTGACGCAGTTCTCTCTAGCCAGCGCGATCTAGTCTTGTGTACTGTGCCGCCTGCATGATCGATCCTGCCGATTGCGGCCAGGACGGAAAGCATGGCACGGCGAGCGAGGAACGGGAATGAGCAACGCTGAATTTCTGACGGAACTGCATGAGCGTCAACGAGCCTTTGATGCGCTGGAACCAGAGATGGAAGTCACCGTGCGTGATCCGGCGATGGATGTCGAAGGCTTCGTGATGGTCTGGTCGACGCTCGCTGTCGTCGATGGCCCCCTGGGTCGAGTCGGGAAAGGTGGAACACGTATCACACCGACCGTGACCAAGGATGAAATCGGTCGACTGGCTCGGACGCAGACTCTCAAGAATGCAGCGGCAGGACTGGCAACGGGCGGCGCCAAATCCGGACTTCGTGCCGATCCGAAATCGCCCGGCTTCGAAGCGCAGTATCGACGGTTCGTCAGGTTGACCTGGCCATGTCACTACGACAATGGCGGTCCCTGGGGTGGACTGGGCTATGACCTTGGTGGCGACCCCTCGCATTGCCAGTGGGCCATCGATGAACTTGGAACAACCCGTTGTTTCACAGGCAAGCCGGTTGAGCAGGGCGGGACGGATTACGACGCGGAGGGCATCGCAGGTCTCGGTGTCGCGACCGCCGCCAGCAGCTGGTTGGAACGCCAGTCGACCGGGCCCAAGGGTGCTCGTGCATGCGTGCAGGGAATCGGCGCGATGGGCGCTGCAGTCTGTCGCTACTTCACCGAACAAGGTGGCGAGATTCATGCCATTGCGGATCCACGGATCGATGGTGCATGGCGACTGAACAAGCCACTGGGCGGTGGACTGCTTGATGCGATTGCGGCAATGGATTTCGTGAGCATCCGAGAGCATCTTGTTGCAGAGGGTCACGCGCCGTTCGACATGGACGACATCCTCTGGGAGGAAACAGACGTGCTGTTCCCCTGTGCTGTCCAGGACGTGATCGACACGGACAACCAGGAGCGAATCCGGGCGAAGGTCGTCGTTGAAGGTGCGAACAATCCGTGTACGGCGGCAGCTCGTCATGCCCTGCACGAACGAGGACTTCCGGTCGTACCGGACTTCATCGCCAATCCAGGTGGCGCCATCGCGGCGAGTGTCGAGATGACCTCCACGGTGACCGATGAAGAGAATGCGTCCACTCGTGCCAAGGTCGTGGAGGCCAAGGAAGTGACTCAGCGGCTGGTTTCACAGAATGTCGGTGAGGTTCTCGACATCGCCGATGGCCATGGTGCGTCACTCGTCGATTCGGCGAGCCTGCTCGCCCTGAGAAGAGTGCTCGGCAGCTGACTTGCCGCTTGAATCTGATTTCGGAAAGCGCAGAGGATCATGAATCCGCCCACCATCGATGACATCCGTCAGGCGCATGATCGCATCCGGGATCGCATTCACAGGACTCCCGTGATCACGTGCAGCATGCTCGACGAGATGTCGAATCATCGTCTGTACTTCAAGTGCGAGAATCTGCAGGGGGTCGGCGCTTTCAAGCTCCGAGGCGCCACGAATGCCATCGTCTCGATGAATGACCAGGATGCTCGAAAGGGTGTCTGTACCCACAGCAGTGGCAATCATGCCCAGGCACTTGCGAGAGCGGCGCGAGACCGCGGGATCCCGGCCTGGATCGTCATGCCTGTGACGGCGCCAGTCGTGAAACGCCGAGCTGTCGAAGGCTATGGCGCAACGGTGATTTCATGCGAGCCGACCCTTCAGGCCCGGGAGGCGTCGGCTGCGAAGATCGTCGCGGAGACAGGCGCCACCTTCGTCCATCCATACAACGATCCCCGGATCATCGCCGGCCAGGCGACTGCGGCCATCGAACTGTTCGAGGATGTCGGTGAACTCGATGCGGTCATCGTTCCAATCGGCGGTGGAGGACTGATGTCCGGGACGTGCCTCGCGATGACTGCTCTTTCACCATCGACTCGGCTCATTGGTGTCGAGCCTGCCGGTGCAGATGATGCGGCACGTTCACTTGCAGCCGGTGAACGGCTGCCGCAGACGAATCCGAGGTCCATCTGTGACGGCCTGTTGACGACGCTTGGTGAATTGACCTGGCCCGTGCTGCGAGATCATCTCGAGACCATCATGACGGTCGAGGATCAGCAGGTGATCACGGCGATGAAACTGCTCTGGGAACGCGCCAAGACGGTCGTGGAGCCCAGCGGCGCAACACCATTGGCAGCAGTGATGTCGGATGCATGTCCACTCCCTGCCGGCAGCAGGGTGGGTCTCATCCTGACAGGTGGCAATGTTGATCTTGAGCGGCTGCCCTGGAGGATGTCAGGGTGACATCATGCCTGCCAGAGGCTCTTCCATCGATGGCTTGCCGCCGACCCAGATGGTCTCCGCATCGACGATGAAGAGGCCTTCGTCATTTCTGTCCCGAACCTTGCCATCGACCACGATGAACTTCAGGGATTCAAGACCACCAGCACCCTTGGCAGTCGTCTTGATGGGCCGGCCATCCGGATCCACGAACTGAATCGTTGCCAGGCCTGCCTTGAGCGCATCCGGATCTTCACAGCAGTAGTCCTGGGGAACACTGCAGGTTCCGCACAGCAGCTCGCACGACTTCAGTTTGGGATCAGCCGCCATGAAGATGGCCTGTGTTGCAATGAAGGGCTCCGCCTTGCCGCCAACGCGAGCCAGGAACAGAACCTCTTCGCCGGCCTTGGCATCCTTCTTGACATCGGCAAGATCCTTGACGTCCGTCGGCCGAGTCGTCGTGAAGTGAGTGTTCGGAATGGAGACCGTCTTCGCAACGGCTTCTGTGACCTTGTTGGATTGTCCGGAGTTGTCATCTTGCTTGTCACATGCAGCCAGACAGACAACGAGGCAGGCGAAGAACGTTGTTCGTAGCATCATTTTGAATCTCCACTATCAGGCGATACGTCAATCATAGTTGGTTTATTCACCGGAACGAAGGGCTTCCGGTATGGGTTTGGCAAGACATCTCCAGGCTGGTACCAGTGCACCGAACAGGCCAAGCAGCAGGCCTGAAAGGAGGCCAAGTGCGAGTACGGCTGCCGTGATTCGAATCCCGAAGGCACCCATCGAAAATCGAACGACTACGCCATCAAGAAGCCACCAGCCAATGGCACAGGCGATGATGGCACCGATCGACGTGGCCAGAATGGATTCCTGGATCAGCGAGAACAGGACCGCGGATCTGGAATACCCCAGGGTCTGGAGTGATCCGATTTCCCGGACTCGACTGGCAAAGGCCGCATACATCGTGTTGAGTCCACCAAGCACGCCTCCCAGTGCGATCAAGGTCGCTGTCACGATGACCATCCACTGGACGGGTCTGAAGAATGCCGCCAGTGCCGCGTAGTAGTCGGTCTCTTCCATGGAGATCAGCTCCAGATCGAGACGTTGGGCGACGAAGGCATCGAGGTCATCCGGGGTGGCCGTCTCACGCCGAACGACAACACAGGACAGGGAGTCTCTCTGTGCGGTCACTTGCAGATCGGTCAGAGGGACCCAGAATTCACCTTCGATCACACTGCCATTGGACGCCATCAAACCGACGACCTGATAGGACTCGTCATCCATTCTGAAGGACTGACCGATGATGGTTTCGGGGGGATCGAATCCCATGCCCGCAGCGGCGACCCGGCCCGAGGCAAGTTCATTGTTTCCGGAAACAGGCAGGCGACCATGGGTGATCACCACGTCCTTGTGAACCATGAACGCAGCGGGTTCAAATCCCCGGACGACTGCAAGCTTGCCATGCGCATCTTTCGGAGCATCCGCAGGAAGCAGCGGCATGGCCAGATGGATTTCCGGGCTGATGGCATCCACGCCGGCGCGCTGTCGGATACCAGCCACGCTGGCGCCGACAATGCCGGTCGTCCTCATCGGAATTTCACTTCGTTCGATGCTTTCCTCGCTCCCGGCGCCAAGCAGGATGATGTTCTGTTCATCGCCGCTGGCCTTGAGGGATTGCTTCATGCCGATGACGAATCCGGCAGCTGACAGGACCAGGAGCACCACGAGAACGCTGCCTCCGACGCTGAGGACAAGACGCAGGGGTGAACGGCCAAGGTTCCGTGCGGCGTATTCGAATGGAAGAAGTCGCATGCGTGGTTCCTCAGATGGCTCGGAAGGCGCTTGAAATGTCATGTCGTGCCAGACGGATCGCTGGAACGATTCCCGCAAGAAGACCCAGCAAGATTGCAGCGAAGATCCCGAGCGCTGGTGCCAGCCAGCCCGTTGCGATCTCGACATTCAGACCTTCCATGGTCAGGCTGAAGTGTCCAAGCCGGACGGTCAGCCAGGCCGCAAGCGCACCCAGGATGCCACCCGCGAGACCAAGCAGGGTGCCCTCGATGATCACCATCCAGCCGATGAGACCACCGGTGTATCCGAGTGTCTGGAGCACGGCGTGGTCGCGTACACGATCACGCATGGCCAGAATGATCGCGTTGGCGATCAGGGCAAAGACGGCTGCAAGTGCACCCCATGCCAGCATCCCGGCGAAATCCACCAGTTCGATGATGTCACTGGCGGCTTGACCCACAAAGGCCTTTTCCGGTCGAGTCGATGTGGGATGTTCATCGTGCGCGAAGGTCTCGTCGATGTCCGCGGCAACAGTCTCGAGCCGAGTTGGATCGTCGACGGTCACGTTGAACTGGGTGACGATCGAGCCCGTGCCACCGCGACGGGCGGTTTCCTGCAGAAAGGGGAGGTGGACCCAGGCCACATTGCGATCCTGTGGATGGTCGCTCTGGAGGATCCCGGCGACAAAGACCGTGATACCAGCAGCACTGAACCGGTCACCGACATCGATACCACGCCGCTTGGCAAGTGATTCGCCGACGATCGCCCCGTCTCCACGTGATCTCCAGCTTTCACTGGATCCTTCAATGATCGTGCTTTCCGATGCCAACGCGTTTTCGAGATCATCACGAGGCACCCCTCGGAAGGTCACCACATCGAGCGAAGCTCTGCAATTCGATACGAGGATCTGCATCGGGACCACTTCATTCACGCCATCAAGTCGTCTGATCCTGTCCTCGTAGAACTGGGGCAACCTGCTCGAAAAAGGGCAGAATCGATTTTCGCGATACACGACGAGGGTGGCATCTCCAGCCTTCACCTCGGTCGCTTCTCGAACACCATCACGCATCGCTTCGACGATGACGAAGAGATACATCGCTACGGCAATACCGAGAATGGTGAGGCCGCTTCGCACATGGCTTCGACGGATCTGTTTCAGCACGACGGGAATCATTCTGAGATGACGACTCATGAGGATGCCTCCACGGATTGCTCGACCAGTTGACCCTTCTCGAGATGAAGCGTCGTCCGGGCCCAGTCGGTTGTTCTTGGATCGTGCGTGACCATGATGATGGTTCGACCCTGCGCCTGATTCAGTCGAGCGAGCAGATCCATGATCGCGGTACCGGTTTCCCGATCCAGATCACCAGTCGGTTCATCGGCCAGGAGAATCGTGGGTTCCGTGACGATGGCTCGCGCAATGGCGACTCGTTGTTCCTGGCCACCACTCAGTTGTCTGGGATAGTGTTCATGCCGATCGGAGATGCCGACGGCATCCAGTGCTGCTCGAACTCGATCATGACGTTCCCGTCTCGAAAGATCCTGAAGCAGCAGTGGAAGTTCGATGTTCTCGTAGGCCGTGAGCACCGGTACGAGGTTGTAGAGCTGGAAGATGTAGCCCACATGTTCCGCTCGCCATCTTGCCAGAGCTGATCGTGATCTCTTCTCGATCGCTTCACCACCGATGACAAGGGAACCAGCGGTCGGCCGATCAATGCCCGCCAGCAGGTTGAGCAGAGTGGTCTTGCCTGAACCCGAGGGGCCCATCAGGGCGACGAAGCCACCGGCTTCAATATCGAGATCGAGATCCTTGAGTGGTGTGATCTCTTCACTGCCACGACGGTAGGTCCGTGTGAGTTGTCGGCATTCGATCAGGGCCATCTCAGTCCACCTCCATGATGACACTCTGGCCATCTGTCACGTCATCCAGAACGATTCGGTCGCCTGCGGCGAGGCCGGAGACGATCTCGACCCATCCATCGATTTCACCAGAACCTGTTTTCACCTGTCGCTGTCGAACAGTCCCGCGGTCACCTTCCATGTTCTCGATCACCATGATCCGATTGCCGTCTCTGATGGCATCATTCGGAACGAACGCACGGGCGATTCGACGTGTTTCGCCGCGGTTGATCTCAGGTTGCAGGATCCGAACTCTGGCAAGCATGTCGGGCTTCAGCAGTCTGGATGGTTCATCGATCCGGATCTTGGCTTCCACCGTGTTCTTCTGGAGATCGGCGCGGTGCAGGAATCGACTGATCGTTCCCTTGAAGACCTTTCCCGGCAGAACATCGACGATGATTTCGGCAGGATGTCCGATGTCGACACGGGCTGCCTGGGCGAGCGGTACATCAGCTCGAATCTGCAACCGTTCCGGATCGTACATGTGAACGACATGCGCACCGTGCTCGCCATTTCCGAAGTTGATGACACTTCCAGGGGATGTGAGTCGTTCCATCACGATGCCGTCCATCGGGCTGACGACGACCATTCGTTCCAGTCGAAGGGCTGCTGAATCCCGGATCGCCTCTCCTTCCGCAATCAAGGCATGGGCATCGATGACATGGGCTCTGAGGATGGCTTCCTCAAGCTGGAGTTGCTCGACTTCAGCTGCGGCGGCTTCCAGTTTCTTGATCAGACGTTCGACAGGGCCTTCAGCAACAGCGCCACTCTCCACAAGCTTCTTCTTGCGACGAACCTCGTCCTCGAGGGCATGCTGGTTTGCGACCGCCTTTCTGACGCGGGCGGGAAGTTGTGCAAGATTGGCTTCTGCGAGCAGCAGATCGGTTTCCAGATGCTTCAAGGAAGCCTCCGCCCGCTTGAGATCCAACACGGCTTCATCATCGACCAGCTGCGCGACGGGTTGTCCCTGCTTGATTTCCTCGCCTTCAAGGACGAGGACATCCTCGACGATGCCCTCGGTCAGGGCGCCCGCAAACACGCTGTATGGATCCGCTTCCACCCAGCCGGGCGCCTGAACAGCATCCTGTTCCGACTCGTTTGTCACAGGTTCAGTCGTCTCGACTTGGCGCATCACGACGGCAACAGCCCGAACCTTCTGAGCCGGTTTGAGCGCCGACCAGCTGGCCAGAATCAGAATCGTGACGGCGGCCAGGATGATGGCAATCGGAAATCCGATTCGCAGCATCCATTTGCGGGCAGGCATGGGGATCTGTTCGTTCATGAGGATGGCTCCGAAGCCTTGCGTTCGGGACGCGATTCGATTTCAAACTGGGGAACGGTGTTGAGTGATTGATCGAAGCTGCCACCGACGGCCTGACGAAGCATGCACATCGCCTGCATGGTCCTGAATTCCATGCGGACAAGTGCCCGCTCGACTTCAATACGCTGCCGTTGGGTCATCAAAAGCGTGTTGAGGCTGACTTCGCCCTCCGAATAGGCGGAATCACTTCGCTCCTGCGCACGAACCGCCGCATCCAATTGTCCATGGCGAATGATTTCAGCTTGAAGCCTGGCATCCTTCAATTGGTTGTAGGTGGTCCGGACTTCCCGTTGTGCCGTTTCACTTGCGGCCAGAAGTTTCATCCTGACCTGCTCGAGATGCGCCTTCTTGCCGGCAATCGCCGGATCTCCGTTATCAAGGATCGGCAGTGTGATGGTTGCACCTGGAAGTACCGCTTCACGCCCACTGAAGTTGTCCCAGTAGTCAAGTGAGAAACCAACCTCCGGAATACGCCGTGTTCGGGCGAGGCCCAGATCGGCTTCGACCACTCGAACGGCTTCCAGGGCGGCCGCCACATCCAGTCGGCCGACCGCAGCCATTCCAAGGAGTTCGGTTTCATCTTCAGGGATATCCCAGCTTGGTGGGAGTTCGCCGATGGCTTCCCATGAAGTTGAAGCATCCGGTCGTCCCATGGTCGCCAGCAGTTCGAGCTTGGCTTCCAACAGGGCGTACTCGCTTGCAACCAGTGAGGAAACCGCTTGTTGATGATCGACTCGTGCACGATCAACATCCAGTTCAGCGAGTTCACCTGCCGATTGCATGGCTTCCACCAGCTCGATCGTCTTCTGAGTGATGTCGACGTATTGCCGGTCCAGGGCCAGAAGCTCCTGAGCAGCCAGGACTCCGGCCAGTTCGATCCGTGTCTTGGCGAGAACATTGACGCATTGATTCACGGCGTCGTAGACCGCAGCACGAAGTTCCGCTTCTGCTGCCTCGACCCGCCAGGGATTCTTCCAGAGCCAGCTGAGCATCTGGATGCCCTTGAGGAACAACGGCGATCCGGAGAGGCCATCAACGGCGACCCCGATACCAAAGGCAATGGTCGGGTTCGGCGGCAGTCCCTGTTGAACATATTGCGCTCGACGCTCCACGATGACGGCAAGCGCGGCGCGCAGTGTGGGATCACCTTGAAGCGCGACGGATACGGCGGCGTCGTAGCTCAGCGGCGCCATGCCGTCCCAAGCCGGACTCTCGCCTTCCACGGGCAGCGACCAGGCAACGGCTGGATCAACGGTGCTGCTGTTTCGAAGCGCCATCTCGGCAGCCATGTCGAGTTCACGATCGGCATCGAGACTGGCGCAGCCCGTGATGAGCAGTGCCGCAGTCGTCATGGCGATCAGGATGGGGAAGCCCCGAAGGGCGTACTTTGAATTCATGGTCTTGGTTTCTCATCAAGGGTCCATACAGAAAACGCGCGCAATGATGCCAACGCGATTCGGTGAAAGACGATGATGAAAAACTAGACCTGAAGAATGACGTTGCCACGCAGCAGGCTCGCCACATCGGCAATAGGCGGGGGATCGTCCTCGAACTGGAGCCCGACCGATCCCGATGTCTCTTCACTGCATTGATTCTTCATGACCTGGGCCATGAGGATCGGTGTTCCAATCGTGTCGATCGGAGGATGCCAGTCGAAAGCATGGGCCGGCGCCTTGAGGCAGCACTGGCACGTTGTCATGCCCGAGCATGGATCCAGAGGGGCGTTCTCTGCAGTTGCGGTTTGGCAGTCAGTGCTGCTGCAGCATGAAGCGACTTCGACAACAACTGGCTCGGTCACACAGCAACTGCCGCTGCTGCCGAACACGCAGCAGCACAGTGGCATCGCCATTGCCAGAAGCAATGCGATCATGCGGTGAACCAAGCCTTTTCGATATCGATTCATGGATATTCCAATGTACGACTCACCAGCAGCAGAAGCAAGGAAAGCTCGGCTATTCCCTCTTGAAACGCCCTGCAACGTGCTTTCGTCGAGTCATTACCGGCCAGGGATTCGAAGGGGGTTCAGAACTATTCCCGCTCGGAACGTCGACGTTTGAGTTCGGAATCGATGAACCCGTCCAGGTCACCGTCGAGCACGGATTGAGGATTGCCGACTTCGTGATTGGTTCGGTGATCCTTGACTCGGTTGTCGTAGATCACATACGAACGGATCTGCGTTCCCCAACCACGGTCAACCTTGCCGCCGGTTGCGGCATCGAGTTCGGCCTGACGGCGTTCCTCTTCGAGTTGCTCAAGCTTGGATTGCAGAATCTGCATCACCTGTCTGCGATTCTGTCCCTGATCACGAAAGGTCGATGAGACCACCATGATGCCTGTGGGCTTGTGGACCAGTCGAACAGCGGACGCAACCTTGTTCACGTTCTGTCCGCCCGGTCCGGACGATCTGGCGAACGTCGTGATCTCGAGTTCATTCTCATCGACCGTGACATCCGATTCCTCGAATTCGGGGATCACATCCACGGTGCAGAACGAGGTCTGACGTTTGCCCTGTGCGTTGAACGGGCTGACACGCGCCAACCGGTGTGTCCCACGTTCACAGGACATGTAGCCGAAGGACAACGGGCCCTTGAGGTGATAGGACACTTCGGAGATGCCGACTTCCGATCCGTGGACCTGGGAAATCTGCTCGTACTTCCAGCCCTGCTGATCCCACCAGTAGCGATACATGCGATCCATCATCGAGGCCCAGTCATCCGCATCATTGCCACCATCGCCTGCCTGGATGGCCACGAAGCAGTTGCGATGATCATGCTTGCCGGAAAGAAGCGACTGGAGCTCGACCTTCTCCATCCGGCGGGTCAGCTGATGGAGGTTTTCATCCACTTCTGTGAGGAGTTCATCGTCACCGGCTTCCTTGGCGAGTTCATACCCCACCTGGGCATCCTCGAATTCACCGATGACGGCTTCAAGGCCCTCTGTCTGGGCCTTCAAGAGCTTGAATTCCGAAATGACCTTCTGGGCGGCTTCCTGGTTGTTCCAGAAATCCGCTTCGTTCATCTTTTCCTGCAGCGAGTCTCTCTCATTGACCTTGGAGTCGTAGTCAAAGAGAGTCACGGATGGTCAAGATCCGCGCCTCGAGGTCGTCGATCACAGGTTGATGAGCGTCGTAGTGCATGGGCGGTGAGTGTACAGCAGACCCGCTCGGATTGTTCCATGGGTGCTGGACTGGCGGTATCCTCCCCGACATGGAGACCGAGATGACACATGCGATGAACCTCTCGAAGCGTGCCCTCGGGGTGCCTGCTTCACCCACCCTGGCGATCACGGCACGAGTCAAGGAATTGAAGGCGGCCGGAGAGGACATCATCGGATTTGGAGCCGGTGAGCCCGACTTCGGCACACCTGAAGTCATCTGTGATGCCGCCGTGGAATCACTGCGTTCGGGCCAGACCCGTTATGCCCCGACGCCCGGCACGCCGGAGGCGCGTGAGGCGATTGCAGACAAGTTGCGTACCGAGAACGGCATCGAATGCACAGCGTCCGACATCATCATCAACAACGGTGCGAAATTCACGGTCTATCTGGCATTGCAGGCGATCGTGAATCCCGGCGATGTCGTGCTTCTGCCGACGCCTGCGTGGGTGTCCTACAAACCAATGATCGAACTCGCAGGCGGAGTTGTCCGGGAGATTCCGGCCGGGCCCGACTCCGATTTCAAGATGACCGCTGACCAGCTTGAGGCGGCGATCGATGACGATGTGCGTGCCATCATTCTCAACAGCCCGTCCAATCCATGCGGCACGATGTACTCGCCCGAAGAAGTTCGGGCTCTGGCAAAGGTGCTCGAGGCGAATCCGCGTGTAGCGGTCATCGCCGATGAGATCTATGAACGGCTGGTCTATTCGGATGAGCCCTATCTCTCCATGGCCAGTGTGCCCGCAATGGCGGAGCAGACCATCACGATCAACGGTCTGAGCAAGACCTTCGCCATGACGGGCTGGCGGATCGGATATGCCTGTGCGCCTGGAAAGAACGGCGAAGTCATCAAGGCGATGACGAGGCTTCAGAGCCAGATGACGTCCTCGATCACGAGCTTCCTGATGTCCTCGATTCCAGCGGCTCTGCAGAAGGCCACGGCTGAGGTCTCTTCCATGCGGGACACCTTTGCCAAGCGAGCGGAACTGATTCATGGACTGGTCACCCAGTGGCCAGGGGTGTCCTGTCCTCGGCCGACCGGTGCCTTCTATATTTTCCCGGATATCTCCTGTTGTTTCGGGAAGACATCCGGCGGGGGGGTCCGGATTCAATCCGCCATGGACTTCGCTTCAGCCCTGCTCGATGAGGCTGGCGTGGCCGTCGTCCCGGGAGAAGGCTTCCTGGGATGTGGGGTCAACCATGTTCGGCTCTCCTTCGCCTGTTCGGAGGATGACATCCACGCAGGCTGTCAGAGGGTCCGAGAATGGCTTGATCGCCTCACGTGAGGCCTTCAGAGGCCCTCAGGGAGCCTCTTTGTCGGCTTTCTTTGCCGTCTTCAGGCACTTCCACTCTCGCGTGCGAAGCTGGGGGACGCTACACTGCGTGATTCAGTCAGAAAAGCACCAGAGAACGAGGAGGGGGTCCAACAGGCCCCGACGAGGATTCCATGAGCCTCACGCTTGAACAAACACGAGAAATCGTGAACGAACACAGTCGTGGCGACAAGGACACCGGTTCACCGGAAGTTCAGATCGCCATCATGACCACCCGGATCCAGCAGCTCACCGAGCATCTCAAGGTCGCGAAGAAGGATCACTCCTCTCGTCGTGGACTGCTCATGCTCGTTGGCAAGCGCAATCGTCTGCTCCGCTACCTTTCGCGGACGCGACCAGCTGACTACCGGGCGCTCATCAAGAAGCTCGGCCTGCGTAAGTAGGCAGGCGAGCTCAAGCCAACTGGCCCGTTGCCGTGAACGACGGACGGCAGTGGACAAGGTGCAGTCGGTGAACTGGTCCTTGTCTCCTGCCCTCTTGAAGATCGGTGCGTGGCCTTCAATGATCCGTATGCGTTCAGCAGTACGGAATTGCATCGCCGATCGAATTCGGCAGGAGTCTGAACAATGAAAGAATGTCACGTAGAGCGTGAAATCGGTGGACGCATGATGCGTATGGAAACCGGTGTGGTCGCCAAGCTGGCCAATGCCGCAGTCCTGATTTCACATGCTGATTCAACCGTGATGTGCACGGCCATGCGAGCCGATCCACGTCCAGGTCTGGATTTCTTCCCGCTTCAGTGCGACTACCGTGAACGGACATCCGCAGCGGGCAAGTTCCCCGGCGGATTCCGCAAGCGTGAAGGCGCTCCCAACGAGAAGGAAGTGCTCACGATGCGGATGATCGATCGTCCGATCCGTCCGCTCTTCCCGGATGGTTTCATCGACGAGGTTCAGGTCCAGTGCTGGGTCATGAGCCACGATGGCCAGAACGACACGGATGTGATTGCCTGCACCGGTGCTGCAGCAGCACTGCATCTCACGGACGCTCCCTTCGAAGGTCCCGTTGCCACCGTTCGTGTCGGCCGGATCACGACCGAGCAGGGTGAGCAGTTCGTCCTGAACCCGACCCAGGCCCAGATGGAGTATTCGGATCTTGATCTCGTGCTCTCGGGACACTGTGACGGCGTCAACATGATCGAAGTCGGTGCGGCTGAAGTCCCCGATGAAGAGGTGCTGAAAGCCATCGAGTTCGGTTATGAGGAAGGCGTCAAGCCGATCCTCGAGATGATCAACGAGCTTCGCGAGAAGGCGGATGCCCCCGAGAAGCGCGTTGGCGAACTCTCGCTTCCACCGGAGGACATCACTGAGAAGGTCAAGGCAGTCGCTGGCGACGAGATGACCACGCTCCGCAAGATTCCAGGAAAGACCGAGCGGAATGAAGCGATTGGTGCACTTCGAAAGAAGGTCATTGACGAGCACTTCGCGATTCCGGAGAACGTCTCTTACGGCGAGCACCGTGCAGCGGAGGATCGTCAGCGTTGGGCACGCGAAGCCTTCCGTCAGCTCGAGAAGAAGACCACCCGTCGACTTGTCGTTGATGAGCAGATCCGTGCGGATGGTCGTGATTACACATCCATTCGTCCTCTGCGAATCGACACGGGCCTCTTCGCTCGTACGCACGGCTCCTCCCTGTTCCAGCGAGGCGAAACACAGAGTGTGGTGACGTGCACGCTCGGTACCGGTCGTGACGAGCAGATCGTCGACGGTCTCATGCCGGAATATGCCAAGAAGTTCTACCTTCACTACAACTTCCCACCGTTCTGCGTGGGTGAGGCTGGACGAATCATGGGTCCCGGTCGGCGAGAGATCGGCCATGGCGCACTGGCTGAACGATCCCTTCTGGGCATCCTGCCGGACGTCGAGGATTTCCCCTACACCGTTCGCCTGGTCAGTGACATCACCGAGTCCAACGGTTCGTCATCCATGGCCTCCGTCTGTGGTGGCTGCATGGCACTGATGGATGCGGGTGTCCCCATCAAGAACACTTGTGCAGGGATCTCCTGCGGCCGATTCAGCAATGACTCGGGCAAGGTCGTTCACGTCACGGACATCATCGGCGAAGAGGACTTCTTCGGTGACATGGACTTCAAGATCTCCGGAACGCGGGAAGGCATCACCGGTATCCAGCTGGATCTCAAGGCTCGCGGTCTCTGGTTCGACGAGATCAAGCAGATCTTCGCCCAGTGCCATGATGGCCGTATCTGGCTCATCGAGCAGATGGAAGCCGCATTGAACGGTCCACGTGAGAGCATCTCGCAGCATGCACCGCGAATCATCCAGCTCACCATTGATCCCGACAAGATCGGCAAGCTCATTGGTCCTGGTGGCAAGACCATTCGAAGCATCCAGGAAAACACGGGTGCGAACGTCGATGTGGATGATGACGGTACCGTCACGATTTCCAGCACCGACGGTGTTTCCGGTGACAAGGCACGTGCCGAGGTCGAGGCCATCGCTGCCGAGATCCGAGTCGGCTCCGTCTACGAAGGCAAGGTCGTTTCAACCAAGGATTTCGGTGCCTTCATCGAGATCGCTACCGGTACGGACGGCATGTGTCACATCTCCGAACTCGCAGATGGATACGTCAAGAACGTCGAGGATGTCGTCAAGATCGGCGATGTCATCAAGGTCAAGGTCATCAACGTCGATCAGACTGGCCGCATCAAGCTGTCCCGCAAGGCCATCCTTCTGGATGAGGCCGAAGAGCAGGGCGAAGATGCCAAGGGCAAGGAGCCTGTCGAGGCTTCATGATCGTCCACTGAACAAGGAGGACCGGTCGTGGATGCGACCTGGTTCATCATCGGCATCGGAGCGGGCATGGTTGCGACCGTGCCCGTTCTGTTGTGGGCGCTGAGACGGGCGACTCGACGGGCTCGTGAAGCCGAGGGCGAGTCTCGCCACAACCAGCGTCTTGCGGAACTCGGTGCGATGACCAGCGGTCTCGCCCATGAGATCAAGAACCCGCTGTCGACCGTGGGCCTGAATGCTCAACTGCTTCAGGAGGATCTGGCCCATCTCAAGATCGACGAGGAGGAACGTGATCGACTCGTTCGTCGCATCGAGACGCTGCACAGGGAAGTCGATCGCCTTCGTGGGATTCTGACCGACTTTCTGGAGTTCGCGGGAAGAATCAAACTCGATGTTCACCCGCAGGATGTTCGCGGGATCGTTGAGGATCTCGGCGACTTCTATCATCCTCAGTGTGATCAGGCCGGCGTCGTGATGCGTTTGGACATTCAGGATGAACCGGCCATTGCCGATGTCGACGAGGGGATGTTGAAGCAGTCGCTGCTCAATCTCATGCTCAATGCCGTGCAGGCGATGAGATCCACGGAAGGCGGAGGATCCGATGAGCTGATTCTCAGGGTGTCTTCGGAGGAGGACCGGGTTCTGATTCAGGTCGTTGATACGGGTCCGGGCATTCCTGAGGACATGCAGCAGGAAATCTTCCATCCCTATGTCTCGGGTCGCAAGGGGGGCACGGGGCTCGGGTTGCCGACCGCGCGTCGAATCGTCGAAGAGCACGGGGGCAGGATCGTCGTGGATTCCGAAGCTGGAAAAGGAACGGCCTTCACCATTCAGCTGCCGGCTGCCGGACCGTGATCGGTCTTGCCGCCGTTGAGCTAGTCGCCCAGAAGATTCTGGCTGTCAACCACTGCCTGAGCAACATCGATGAGTGATTTGCGGTTGTTTCGAGCCTGCTTCTGAAGCATTCTCATCGCATCCGGTTCCTCGACATTCTTGCTCTTGACGATGATCCACTTGGCCTGTTCGATGATCTTCCGTTGCTCCAGCCGAATTCGAAGCTCATCGGTCTCTTCGTTCTGCTCCGCCCAGTCCTGGTATCGAGCCCATGCCACTTCGAGGCTGACATGAAGCTGGTCGCGAGTGACCGGTTTGAGCAGGTATCCGAAGACACCGATCTTGTTGCCGGCCAGGACGTACTCCGGATCCGAATAGGCGGAGAGGATGACTACCGGGATGCCGAGTTCACCGAAGATCTTGCCTGCGGCTTCAAGTCCATCCATTTCAGGCATCCGGATGTCCAGAATCGCCAGGTCGGGATGTTCCAGCCGGCACAGATCGAGGGCCACCTGGCCATTCTTGGCGGGGCCGATCACCTCATAGCCAAGATCCTCGAGGTTCGACCGCATGCCCGTTGCGATCATGTGTTCGTCATCGGCAATGAGCACACGCTCAGGACAGCTGCTGGTTGACGCTGTGTCGGCTTGGTTGTTGTTGGAGCTGGTCATCCGGGACTTCATTTCGCAGATACATGGCGTCGAAGCAACGGCTCTTCCGGGAGCCGGGAAGTCCATAGTGTAACCGTGTCGTCAGCCGACCTCTGGAATGCCGCTGGAGGGGTCAGGAGCGAGTCAGTGTGGCTTCAATCGAGAAAATCACGGGCCTTGAGGCGTTCAGGTACATAGGTCTCGGTGACGTATGAAATGTCCTTGGTGATCAGCGATTCGACTTCCATCTTGAAGCCGTTGGCAAGCATCGTTCGAATTTCCTTCTGCCAAGGCTTTCGATCGAGGAACCATGGATAGTCCGCGATCTGCTTGGCTCTGGCAATGTCCCGGTCGTTCAAGGCGATTCGCACATCGGGTGAGAGGTCGCACCGGTCATAGTCATCGGCACGGATCCCGATGAACTTGGCATCCGGAACAGCCATGCGCTGGCTTTCGAAGGCCAGGTTGATCGAGCCCTGCTTGATCACGCTGTAGATGTAGTGTCCCCATGGATCGCAATCCAGAAGACAGTAGATCGGAAGACCGAGTTCCTTGTTGAGCCTTGAAAGAAGTCTGCGAACACCTCGGGGGGGCTGACCGGATCCTTCCGTGAGGATGCAGTTGTGTTCCTCCCAGAATCGATCCTCGTTGAATCGACTCCACACGGTGTCCTTCTCGACATGGAGAACGAAGTCCGCTTCGCATTTTCCAAACTGGATCACGCTGGGTTCACAGATGCTGGGGATCGCATAGCCGCCTGTGCCCATTCGTCGGCAGTCAATCTCATCACCATTGTCCGTCACAGTGATGTTGCCGACCATCGTTCCTCGCTTCTTGGCGAAGACATGCAGTTCCTCTCTCAGGCCATCGAGGGTGACTTCCAGATCTTCGAGAATACCGTCGGATTCAGACTGATCGTTGAAGGTCTTCTCATTGGTCCCTTCGATGGTGTGCAGTGACATGTAGTACATGCCACGAAGGCTCAAGGTCTTGTCGGCTGCAATCAACTCGCGACATCCCTTGGAAAGCAGCACGCCCTGCATGAACTTGCGGGCTTGTCCGACATTGAACAGCGTTCTTCGTTGAGTGTTCTCACCCATCTCAAGAATGCGTTTTCGCTGATTGAACTTCATGTTCGACACGGATCGAACGGGAATGTCCAGGAAGGGATCGTTCTGAGCAAGGCTCGATTTGACGATGCCGTCGACCATCTTCTCGATCTTCGCCGTTGTCTCTTTGTCGCGTTTTTCCGAGACGGTCCGTCGGGTGGTCTTCTTCCGGGAACTCGCCTTCTTCGAAGCGGTCTTCTTGGCAGCGGTCTTCTTCG
>MDSW01182603.1_pt1 | contig 28182 bp, 20 predicted proteins | sample 811171 | NCBI WGS metagenome assembly MDSW01 (sample SAMN05326641, study PRJNA326480) | marine metagenome | isolation source: seawater | place: Atlantic Ocean: North West | collected 2012 | reverse complement strand
TGATTGCAAACACGGATGTGATGGTTCAACAGAACGCCAACATACCAGATGAACTGGTATTCTCGACCGCATTGATTCATCGAGGGGATTCACCGGCAGTTGGTGAACCATTTGTCATAACGTACGAACTTCACAATCCAACTTCAGAAGCGATAGACATCGCTTCACTCGACGCTTGCCAAATCTTGATCGATTTCGAAGAAGAGCGCCTTGGCCCTTCCTGCAACGCAGGTGTGTCGACTATCGAACCTTATGCAGTCTTCTCGCTTGGCCACACAATGATGTTGCCATCCATAGGCGGTGATGTTTCATTGGCCATTCAAACTCCAGATGGTTTCATCATCGACACATACGACCTTTTCGTTGAGGACCGTATCGTCCAAACCACACCACTCGGCACGAGTATCAACATGCTTTCAACGTCCTTTATTCAAGGAGAGTTATTCGATGGATCACTCACTCTCACAAACGATGGTGATGAAAGTGAACTATTCCGATTTACGAATACTTGCCGAGCGAGTTACTGGATTGCCGATGCGAGCGGAGTCGTCTTTGATTCACTCGACCAAGCCAATTGCCGGGATGCTGAACTCGATGTCGTTGTTGGAGCATCATCACAAAGCACCTTCCCGCTTCAATCCTGGGCTTTTGTCGATGAAATCGGATGTTCGGTGCTCAGTGGCGATTACGTACTCGTGGCTGAGATAGTCGAGTTTGGCTACGCATCATCGGCCGATTTAGACTTCCGCCGTATCCAATCAGAAAACTGTGGAACAACCTTTGCTCCACAAACAGACCTATCGATCGATGTCGATGAAAGCAACAACCCTTCATTTGAACTCCAGTTGACTGGAATGGCGGAACAAACCGACATTCAATGGCTCGAAATTTGTAAGGCTTCAATCCAATTGTGGAATCTTGACTTGACCGAAAAGGTCCTTGAAAAGAACGTGCTTTGCAACGAAGAAGAGCGTGTTGAACAAACGCTCCGTATCGCATCGGATGATGTCCTTGTATTCACACTCGATGATTTGAATTCCTTTGAGTATCAAGAGGCTGAGTATCGTGTTCGAATCGATTTGGCTACCGATCAAAATCTGGTTCTTGAGCAAGAATTCGCATGGCCATTGAATACAGATATCGAGGAGGAAAACACCATCGATGATATTCCAGTCCAAGCAAATCTCGTTCGTATCGATGGAGCATGGAGTGGCGTCTTGACTTCGGATGGTACTTGTTGGATGCTTGAAGACAATGCCGGTACAATTCACATGCTCGCTGATTCTTCGGTTGCTTCGTGGATTCCCGAACGCGGAACTGCTGGTATTTACGATGCACAACAAACCGATGCGAATGCAGCCTGTTCCCGATTCACTGCTGAAAGTTACAACCTTGTCGCCATTGTGCAAGAAACACCATTGATTGAAGAGGAGAATGTAGTTGAAGAATCAGCTATTGTTGAAGTTGAGCAACAAGAGGAGGAGATACTCCCTGATTGGGCGCCTCAAGCCGTGACAGTTCTTACCGTAAGCGCTATTCTTTCCATGCTTGGGTTTGCTGCCTTCAATAACGAAGCGATTAGAATCTCGACCACACTCACGGGATTGTGGCTACTCGGACTAATTGGAAGAACTTCTGAGACAAGTGACGGGCGCTTCCAACGTGGGCGCTTGCTGGGATATCTAACAGCGAATCCAGGTTGCCATTTCCGCGCTCTTCTCTCCGCTTTGGAAATGAGTAATGGACAACTTTCACATCACCTTCGAGTTCTCGAGCAGGAAGAAAGCGTTTGGCGACGAAAGGACGGGCGTCTTGTCCGCTACTATCCATTGACCAACACACTTCACCCATTGCTTGAGGATGATGCGCTTCCAGTACCTATTCTTGCTCCAGATCCTCTTTCATTGCAAGGCAAGATTCTCGTTCTCCTCGATCATGATAGCCAAATGGGTGATTTCCCAACCCAATCAGAACTTGCGAAGCGACTCGATAAATCGCAACAACTCATCTCCCATCACCTACGTACACTGGAGAAATACGGTCTTATCGAAGGCCGACGAATGGGTATGCGCAATCGGTACAAACTTACCAAGGAAGCCATCTTCTTACTCGAGACTAGTGATGCCTACTTACAGAACGAGATGAACCTCTGAATTCAATTCGCTGAGGTGGATTGAAGAAGGAAAGCATGGAGGCGTGTTTAGCGTAGGACGTGTCGACGTGTCGGATGAGATGAAGACAACGGATGAAGTTGCTTGGCAACAAGCATGGAGCGATGCGAATGTTTTCGCTTCAAACGATGATGCTTCCAAACCCAAATTCTACTGTTTGGAAATGTATCCTTATCCTTCTGGTAAAATGCACATGGGCCACGTTCGAAACTATTCAATCGGTGATGCAGTCGCTCGGTACAAGCGAATGAGAGGATTCAATGTCCTCTATCCAATGGGCTTTGATTCCTTTGGAATGCCTGCAGAAAACGCAGCTATCGCTGAGGGGGGCCATCCTCACGACATTACTGAGAAGAACATGGCATCCATTACTGAACAGATCAAGCGAATGGGGTTTTCGTACGATTGGAGTCGTTTGCTCAAGAGTCATGATCCGAATTACTACAAGTGGAATCAATTGTTCTTCACTCGATTCTTCAAATCTGGACTTGCTTATCGAGAGTTTGCACCGGTTAACTGGTGTGAATCATGTTCGACCGTTCTTGCCAATGAACAAGTCAAGGCTGGACGCTGCTGGCGTTGTAATGGCCCGGTCCGACAAAAGGATATGAGTCAATGGTTCATCGATATCACCAAGTATGCTCAACAATTGCTCGATGGACTGGAAACCATCGAATTCCCAGAAAGTGTTCGATTGATGCAAGAAGATTGGCTTGGTCGTTCCGAAGGAGCTGAAATCGAATTCGGAATCGAAGGAAGTGATGAAACCATTCGCGTGTTTACAACCCGTCCAGATACCTTGTTTGGTGTTAGCTTCGTTACGCTTGCACCCGAACATCCCCTCGCTGAACAATTGGTCAAAGGGACAGAATATGAAGCGGGATGGAAAGCGATGCACGATGTGTATGCAAACATGAGTGAATTCGATCGAATCAAGAATCTCAACAAGAAGGAAGGGGCATCTCTCGGCCGATTTGCAATCCATCCACTTACTGGGGAGAAGATTCCAATTTGGGTGGGTAACTTCGTTCTTGCTACCTACGGAACCGGGGCAGTCATGGCCGTTCCTGGGCATGATGAACGTGATTTTGATTTTGCTCAAACCTATGATTTACCGATTAAACAAGTTTTAATCGAAAACGAAGATGGAGATGCAAGCGATGCGCTTGAAGCAGCATTCACCGATGATGGCTACATGGTCAATTCAGGAATGGATGGTTTTGATGGTCGATATGGTGATGATGCTAGATCCGCTGTAATCGACGCCCTCGAATCTGCGAGTAAAGGCGATCGGCAAATCAATTGGAAGATTCGCCCATGGCTCATCAGCCGTCAACGATATTGGGGTACTCCAATCCCAATTATTCACTGCAAAGATTGTGGAGCAGTCCCTGTTCCAGAAGACCAACTTCCGGTTGAACTTCCTCGAGATGTTGTCTTCGACGGAAAAGGAAATCCTCTCGAAACATCGGAATCATTCCTCAATGTATCTTGCCCTGAATGTGGAACGGATGCGCGAAGAGAAACCGATACTATGGATACGTTTGTTGACTCTTCTTGGTACTTCTTGCGATACACCGATGCTAACAACCTAGAACAATGGTACGATTCCAATATTGCTGATTATTGGATGAACGTTGACTTCTATTGTGGCGGAATTGAGCACGCGCAGATGCACTTGATCTATGCTCGATTCTATACCAAGGCACTTCGAGATCTTGGATTCCATACCATCGATGAACCGTTTAACGAACTGCTTTGTCAAGGTATGGTCAACAAGGGCGCCCCATTCTGTGAAACATGTTCTGTTACGCTTTCAGTCGATCATGCTGGCTCACCATGTCCACACTGTAATTCTCCATTAGGAGAGCGTTCTGCAAAGATGAGTAAATCGCTCGGAAACACGGTTTCGCCCGAACAGATGATCGAACAATTTGGAGCTGATACGGTTCGATTGTTCATCCTCTTTGCTGCGAATCCTACTGCAGGAATGGATTGGTCCGATTCCGCAGTTGAAGCCAATCATCGAGTTATGCAACAATTGCAAACTATGCCTTCACAACTCCTTGGATGGGATAAACCAGCCCATTCCATCGACTCATGGATGCTTGCTCGACTTCGACAGCGCCTCCAACAATGGACAGATGCAATGGATAGGTACGACTTGCGTCGAGCTGTAGAATGCTCGCATTATGATATGGTCAAGGACATCAACTGGTATGTTCGACGCGGAGGAGGGAATCTCGAAGTCGGCCGAGAACTTCTCGATTCTTGGACGCATATGATCGCTATTGCAACTCCACATCTTGCAGAAGATTGGTGGGCGCAACTTGGTGGCCAAGGACTTCTTGCAGCACACGTCATGAACGATGTTGAACCACTGAACGAACAAGATCAGGCTCTTCTCGATGGAGAAGCCCTAATTCGAGACCTTCTGGAGCAAGCACGTAAGGTGCGTGGCGTTGCTGAGCGCCACATCGAAGGTGAAGCAACCTCGCTCACCATTGTTACATCTGCACCATGGCGTAATCAAATGGCAGAAATGGCACTGACTCATCTCGCAGAAGGGAATAACGTCAAGGCCTTCATGGGAATTCTTACACAATCTGAACTCGCCCAAGGTGAGACCCGTGGCGAACGACTTGGATTCTGGAACAAACGCATGCTTCCTCAGGTGTTCAAGTGGGATGATGAAAAGAAACGAATCCTTCTCTCAGCACTCGATGAGACAAGTGTCTATGCTGATGCTTCAGACTTTATTGCAGAAGAACTCGGTCTTGATTCCGTCCAAATTGTACGTGGAGAAAGTCAAGATGATGTGACTGGAAAAGCAGGCGTTGCAATGCCTCTTTCACCTGCGTTCGTCTATGCTTGATTCTCTTCAGTGACCTCTTCCACACCGGAAGTCTCTGGTTCTGCTGTAGGAGTTTCTTCAACGACCTCTGGTTCAACAGATGGAACTGTCTTTTGTTGAGATTCTGAAGTTGGAGCATGAACAGGTTTGAACGTCATATATCCTGCAACACCTGCTAGTAAAAGTGCGAGAAGAATGAGGACTTGGTTGATACCAAACGAAGATTCTGTGTCCTCGCCCTTATTCTCGAGTTCAATTACCATACATCCATCTTCATCGACTTTTTCGCCAAGGGCTGATGAAGGACAAAGATCATCATCGTTTAGCACCCCATCCGAATCCGTATCGGCCTGTTCGGCAGAACAACCAGCACCATCGACGACGGTACTCAACGGCGTTCGAGGACAAACATCGTCATCATTGAGGACACCGTCCGCATCATCATCAACGTCTTCAGCACCATCAACGCATCCATCCGAATCGAAATCTTGTGAAGGTAAAACTGGTCCAACCAAGCCGCGTGGGCACAAATCGAAGATGTCATCGAAACCATCACCGTCATCATCATCATCTTCCTCATCATCGTGACAACCATCTTGGTCATGATCAAGTGAGACATTGGTTGCAGCCCAATCGCGATATCCCTTTGGACACATATCGAGTTGGTTAGAACCAACCATATCGAGCATCATATCGTTATCGTCATCGAGATCGTTAATGCTGTCTTGACAACCATCACGGTCCCAATCGTTGAATTCTGTGGAATCCCAGAGTGCGAGGTCTCGTGGACATAGGTCCTCAATGTTCGCAATACTATCACCATCTTCATCCAAATCACAAATATCGCCAATCAAGTCCCCATCAAGATCTTCTTGCCCTGAATTTGAGTCGCTTGGGCAATTATCTCGTTGGTCAACAAACCCATCACTATCCGAATCAACATCAGAACATCCATCTCCTTCGACATCACTCTCTGTTGTTGAAATCCAACCTACTGGGCCCTTCGGACAAGTATCGAGATGGTCAAAGATAGTGTCGTTGTCATCGTCAAAGTCTTCATCATCATCTCGGCAACCATCGCTATCATGATCTGTTAATACCGTACTTGTCCAATCAACTTCACCCTGTGCACAATCATCGAGATCATCTGCAATTCCGTCGTTATCGTCGTCATCATCACAGACGTCACCGAGCATATCAGATTCGAAATTAGCTTGGTTGGAATTTGAGACTCTTGGACAATTGTCAATACCATCTAGAATCCCGTCTCCATCGAGGTCGGTCTCATAGTGCCATACACCAGCATCCTGACCTCCAACAGCAACTATTGAGTGGTTGCCAAAGAGTCCTGAATCTTCAAATGAGAATGCGACCATTGAACCACCAGAGGATGACGGAACCATGTCGTATACACGATCTCGGCCATCGCTTCCTCCAATCAGCGCCCATTCCCAGGTGGCTCCACCCAAATCGTATTCTGCGAGGAACACATCGGTTCCAAAGTAGCCTGTGTCATCATCATAATCGACAAGCATTTCTTGACTTAACATGAAACCATAAGTGGTTATTCCAGCATAGATGATCGAACCTGATGATGTTTGATAAGCAGCATTGAACATATCATATCCCGCCCCTCCTTCAACATTCAAGCCGTTCCATACACCATTCGTTGTAATATCGGCTTGGAAGGCATCGAACCATTGCGTCGTTTCACTATAGTCCTCTCCAAAGGAAGCATTACCTTCGATGGTGCCGTAAACTTGCACATCCAATCCTGTACTTGCAACACAGCCATTGGCCAAATCATCACCTGAACCGCCAGCTTGCTGAATCCATGTCCAACTGGTCGTATCGTACTTGGCGACGACGATATCCCCACCTCCATTGGATTCAAGCGCTCCCAGTTCATCAAAAACGACCTCTCCAATGAACGTGAATGCGATGAATGAATCACCGAAACTGTTCTGACAGAAGCCGCCAAACGGTTCGACACCATCTTCCGACATAGTAGAAAACCCATCTGAGAACACGCCGTCTTCATCGAAAATCATGACCGCTAGACTTGGTTGGGAGCCGCCTGCAAAGATGGTTTGATTCATGTCAAGCAACTCCTTGTAAAGGACGCTTACGTGAATTTGATCGTTTTCATCAACAAACATATCGAACAACAAAACTTCTTGTTGGTTTGCAATAGATACAGCCCATTGCCATCCCGTTTCAACATCGTATCGAGCGATGTATGCATTGCCCTCTTCAGTATCAGCGTTTTTGTCGAGAGTTGGTAATGAACCCAATGTCATGTTGCATTGAAGCCCTGCACTACCAAGACAATACGTGCCTGCAATGATGAAATCTCCATCGCTCATAATCGCTAAGCTTTCGACCGAATCAACACCGATACTACCGAATGATTCACTAAAATTCCACTCATTTGTTTCATTGGAAATTGCAATGAATCCATCCATATCATCAAATCCAAGTTGATTTGAATCGTGCCCATTATCTCCAATGAGAATCGAGGATGTGAAGGTTCCACCTACGAGAACCGAGTTGTTCTCAAGTGGTACAAGGGCATGAATTGCATCTTCACTGAAGCCGCCAACAGATACAACCCATCCCAATGGATCAGATTCTTCAGAGGAGAATTGAGGTGATAATTCATTATCAAGAGACGTTAACTGTGCATAAGGAATCGTCGCTAAGAGAAGTGTAAAGACGATGAAAATAGGGCGTAACATAGTTGTGTGATGAACTGCCACTTCATGAAGGTGTTGCGTTATGGTACATCCATTAAATTTCAACGATTGGTTCAAGGATGGTCGACGCCGAGGACCAATCATGTCACGTGGTCGTCGGTCGAATCGTAGTGGTCAAGGACGGCAACGAAAGCGACGACGATACGGTGGGCCGCGGAAAGCCAACTTGATTGAACAAAGCAAAAAGGAGCTTGAAGAGTACAATCAACGCGCTAATTTACGGTTTGATTACGAAAAGACAGGAATTCAACCCGTCGGCCTTCCAGATTCTCCTAAAGATGTGAAGTCGTTCTCATTCGAATGGAATTGCAATCCAGTAACACTCGCCGATGAAGAGAAGATGGCTGGTTTTGTTGTTCGAAAGGGCGAATTCGGTTGGCTCGATGATGATCGAGTGGATAAGATCGCGGCCTTCGCAGAGTCTCTTTCCATCTCCGCGGATCAGGCTCTTTCTCTGCGCTCAGCACTCCTTCAACAGAAGACCGTTTATGGACATCAAGCGATGCGAAATCGCGGCCAACAAATCCATCGCGATTACAAACAAGGAATGAGTGTAGTTGAGTTATCGAAAAAATACGATTTCCCGCCGATGAATATTTTTCGGCAAATCCTCTCCGAAAAGGGATGGTCAAAATCAAAAATCAAGGAATCGGTTCGTGCCCCATCTCGTTTTTCGGAACGAGAAAGAAAAGAGTTTGAAGCGGCCGAAGAAGCAGACCGCGTTTCAAATGTTGATCAAAGTGAAACACACCTTCGTGCTGATGTGTTCGAAACAATACTCGCAGATTGGTTCGAAAAACAAGGCGTCAGCCTTCGACGTCAACCTGAATTGGTCAAAGAGCAAACGGCTCAAATTGGTGGACCAAAATTGACACCTGACATTCTCTTCCTTGACCATGTTGAGATTAACGGGCAACCAGTTGCATGGATTGATGCAAAACATTTCTATGGATCTGATGTCGGTTTCCAAAGAAAAAAGATGCTCAAACAAATGATGCGTTATATCAACGAATGGGGCAGTGGAGCCGTCGTCTTCCGCCATGGATTCTCTGAAAATCTGTACATGGCTGGAGTCACTATGTTGGATGCAAGCCCCCTCGACCTTTCAGGTTTGCAAGACCGGCCCTAGATGTTACGCTGCGGAGCAATTCTTGTTTGAATTGAATCCAGATTCTTTGATCTAAGCCCTTCCGATAAACGATTTAAATCTTCAACAGAAAGGGATTGGTTGGCCTTTGAAGGTAGTAAAACACATGATGTTCCAAGCATACACAATCGAGCGCGTACATGCGCTTGGAGGTCAAGTTCGTTGAGAGTGGATTGAACGGATGCGAGCATAGATTGGCGCGTAGGTTCTTCCAACATTTTCGACATTCGTCCGAACGTTTGCGCCTCTTGCAGTAACTCGTTCCAAATTGATGAATCCCAATTCTTTCCAGCAAGACGGTCGACTGCAGCATCACCTGCTCGAGTAATACTTGTTTTCCAATCAGGATGATCGATGTATTCTGATGTATGCTTTGAAGCACTTGATTGCCAAATTAAGAGGACAGATGAATCGAGAGAGAAACTTCGTGCTACACCGGGCGATGGTGGTGAACCAGGGTGTGTACGAAGTTCAACTCCTCCTACATAGAGGCCAAGAACGTCCCCCAATCCACTCGAATGTCTACGTTCAATATGATGCGCTGCTCGGAAGTATTGTGATTCATTACCTCGTTTAGTCATCTCAAAACAAGCTAAAGCAAGGGCAGAAAGACCTGCTGCAGACATCCCAAATCCTTGACTTAGTGGCAATTCAATATCGACAGTAACAGAATAATTTGTATCGAAGGGGAGAAGTCTTGCTTGTCGCAATTCTTCGATTAGATCAATGTACATCTCATGGCTTACATGCGTATCCAAATCCATGGTATTGATATTGAGATTTACTTCGCCTTTAGCCTTGATTTCAGGAATATCTTGATCCCATCCCGCCATCTCTTGACCTTCTTCGATTGCATCAGTACGGCCCGTTTCCTCAATTGAAACGCGAACGCCCTTTTCGAGGCAAATACCTACTCCTCGACTTCCTTGGTTCCGAGGAAGCAAGGCATCATCATGAATTGAGAACAGTAAGGTGATGTGGCCGCCGACCTGAACTGTTGCCATAGACAAGCCATCTCACCTAGAATCATCAAGATGGCGGAGAGACCAGGTATTGAATCAAGCAAATGCTCGGTCAAGGTCTTCGCCAAGGTTAGTAAAGCGAGACTTCAACTCCTCGATTGCCATGTTAAACACTGCTTCTGGAGCAAGTGAGCCATCGGTCTCGTAGGAGAAGACGAAACTGCCGTCGACCTTGGTGAGGACGATTGCATCATCGAAATCAGCATCGCGGCCTGTACCATGTCCAACTTGGTGTAGAGCCTTTTCAAGGTCGAGAACTGTTGAGATATCGCTGCACTTCTTGCTTGTGAAAAGTTTAGCATCGATTGGTCGGCCGTCACTGGTCTTAAGGTTAAGATCAAACAGAACTGAAGCCTTCTTTGGCTTCTTTAGTTCAGCCTCGTAGCAAGGTTGGAAGGTAACAGCAGAAGCCGCTGACCACTTTGCGTGGTCTCGACCACGCCCAAGTGTTGCAAATGCAATGAATTCAAGGAACTGTCCTTGCGCAAGATAGGTGATTGGGATGGATTGCATGTCTTCACTAATGTCGAATAATGGATCGGAAACGTTGGTCAAATCGCCAGCACGGACAACTCGGAACGGTTCATCGCTATCTGCGGATGGACCCTGAACGTTGAGTGTGTAGAGAACTTGACACGTTGGACATCCAACGTCTTCTTCTGCAAGATCCATGCAGCTTTCACATTCGTCAGGGAATGCCATTCCTTCGTCAGGTTGGGTTGGAATTGGAATCATTGCCAATCTATGAGCAATGACCTCATCAGGCAATGCGTTTACCGATTCGAAGATTTCATCATGATTGTTGTCTTGGTTAACACCGAGTGTGAACATGACCTTGCTGATGGCCATCTTTGGCACATCAGACATGATCGCACGTCGAAGTGCGTTCACTTGAGATGCGTCTGTATCTTCGATTAGAACCTTCATCTTATTTCCTTGTGGATAACCTTCTACAACGCTTGCCTTCATGTATATTCCTCCAAATCAGACACGTCGTCCACGTCTTCCACCCTTTTTCTTGGTGCCGTCGTGGGCGATCGGTGTAACATCCTCGATTCGAGTGATTGTCATACCTGCACGTGTCAGTGCTCGAATAGCTGCTTGTGCACCTGGTCCTGTGTTGTTGGACTTGTTACCACCTGGTGCACGATATTTGATGGTCAATTGTGTGAATTCCTTATCCTTGAGCATATCAGCGAGACGCTCAGCGGCACGAGTAGCAGCGAATTGGCCACCACTGTCCTTCGATGACTTGACAACTTGTCCACCAGAGCAGGTGCCGATGGTTTCAGCACCGGTCATATCGGTTGCCGTCATGAGGATATTGTTGTAAGATGAGAAGATGTTGACAATAGCTCGACGAGTCATCAGGCCTCACCTCCATCCTCTGCACTTGGTGCTGCTTCTGCAGCTTCCTTGACTTCATCAGCAAACGGTTTGCTTGCTTCTGGATCAACTTCTTCTTCATCAGCAGCATATTCTGCCATCTCACGTCGTCCATCAATGGCCTTGCGGATGTCATGTTCTGGATCGTTGAGATCGCTAGAAGGGTGATATTGGATAACTTCTTCTTCATCACGGCTTACCGGGTACGAAGGAATCGTGACCTTTTGGTCGCCGATACAGATGTGACCGTGTGTCACCAGTTGGCGTGCTTGCTTGAGTGAGCAGGCAAGTCCCTTGTAGTAGACTTGTGCTTGGAGTCGGCGGTTGAGGATATCCTCGGCATTAAGCGACAAGATATCGTCAAGAGATGCTTCCTTTGTAATGAGGCCCTTTAGGTGAAGGGAGCGAAGAAGGTCGTCCTTCTCTCGCATTCCATGACCTTCGGTGGTATCGATCATACCGATCAAGCGCATTGCCTGACGTCGATGTCGACGAAGTTGGGACTTGGCCTTCCAAATTTCACGCATATTCTTCAAGCCGTGATTAGCTTGGATGAGATGCTCTTCTTCGATTCGCGCCTTCTTCCAAGGATGAGGAGGCGTATCGAACTTTGGTCTGGAAAACTTTGGCTCACCCATACTTCATCACCCTCATTGCTTTCGGCTTACACCGAGTGTTAGGCCACCACGGCCGTTACTTCGTCCGCGTTGACCACGGACCTTGTTGCCGCTTGCGTGGCGAACACCACGGTAGCACTTCATGGTTCGAAGACGGTTGATGTCTTCTTCGAGTGTGAGTTTGACCTCTTGTCCGGTCAAGTGGATGTCGTTGCCGGTTTCAACGTCGGCAGCACGATTGACCATCCAATAAGGAACATTGTTGACGTAATCTTCGATCGCAAGTCGAAGGGTTTCTTGTTGCTCTGGACTGAGGTGGCCAGCCATTCGAGCAGGGTCGAATCCTGTGGTCTTACAGATTTGAATCGCACTTCGTACACCGATTCCCTTGACCGATGTGAGGGCGGAAGAGAGCGGCTTTAGACCGTCCATATCCGTATCTGCCATTCGGAGAATGTATGAAAAATCGTCGCCGAGTTCCTCTTCTTTTCCTTTTGCCATTATTGTCCACCTAACGTTGCGACATGATGTCGAGCATTTTTCCGACCAACCCCCCCTATATCAAGACCGCGATGCAGGGGTCCGATTTCAGGTATCAGAATTCTGAGGGTATTGGACACATAGAAGGAGACGATTCGAGGATGTGTGTCGAGTTAAAAACGCCTTCCTGCGGCCCTGTCTATTGCGTAATTGTCGGTCGATGCTCCCTTGTAATCTAGGTTGGAGCGCAGCATCGAGGCCGCATCGAATCGTCAACGCCGAAATATCGTTCTCAAGAGCGGCCGCAACAATCGTATCGATGTTTACTTCATCTAGGGGTAAATCGAGAATATCAACCACTCGTCCCGATGCTACGACAAATGGGTGTGCATCATCTTTGAGAGGACCGTTATGATGAATTCGCGGGCGGCGAGGTGACGATTCAGCCCAGCGTATGTCGGCAATATTGCTCAATTGTTCACCGAGCCAGATATCCACCAAACCACTCTCGACCAATGCGGCATCAAGGATGGTGACCCATTCGTTTCTTCGAGCGGGCTGGAGTTCGCTTCTTATCTGTTGAATGGCTTCATGTTGTTCGATAATAGTATCTTCTCCACCGAAGGTTCGAGAAAGTCGAACGAAGCGCTTACCAACATTTGGTGTTGCAACGCCTCCAAGCCAAAGTTCGAGACGATCGACCCGACCGCCTCCACGAGACATCCACGTCCATGTTTTGCCAATTCCTGGCCAAAAGGATTCTACGATCGATTCAACTCCGTCTCTGAGTTCTTGTGTCAATCTCGGAGAGAGGTCGAGAACGATACATGGTCCTTTACTGGTCGATGCAAGATATGGTTTCCATGCTTCAAACACACTCGAAAGATTCGGTTGCATCTCATCAAGACCGTGTGTTCGAGAGTTTCGGGGACGGGCAGGGTCTAGCATCAACAGCGACACACTATTGTGTTCCAAGCCTGCAAGCGAAGCGATTTCATCACTTGCAGTTCCATCAGCAGCAAGCACTAGTGAGCGACGATGCCACCCTTGGCCAAAGGTCGAGAAACGATTTGCAATCGTGTTAAGATTCAAGCAACTAGCAACCGCTCTGTCGCGATCGAGTTCAACGCCGAGAGCAGATCGTTTCAATCGTGAGGCGTAAGCCGCGAGTTGGATACCAGAACCGCAGGCACAATCCAATACCATTCCCGAAGGAATATCGAATTGTGCGACATAATCGGCACGCGTCATCGCCACCTGCCAAGGTGTTGCCAATGACTTACCTTCGCTCGCATGATAAAATGAAATTTCTTTCATCGATGCATCTGGAACAGATTGCCCTGTTATGGACTGTTCAGAAGGTACCAACACTTCCAAGCATTTCACCTACTGAGTGATGTCTGAACGGGTTAGAATGCTCTCGAATGGAATACCGGCTTCTGCAAAGGCTTCTACTCCGCCCTCTTCTCGGTCAAGGATACTGATAACTGCGATAACATCGCAAGTTGTTGTTTCGCGAATACGTTCGACCGCTTGAATCGATGAACCTCCAGTTGTTGTTACATCCTCAAGAATGACTATGCTGCCACCGGCTGCGATCGATGCTCCTTCTATGCCTGGTGGATTGTTGGTTTTTCGGCCACCGCGGCCTTTTGGAGATTTACGAACCATGAATCCTTTCCGATGGTCGGAATCCGAACCCGTAATGACGATGGCAGTCAATGGAACTGCACCGAGTTCAAGGCCACCGACAAAATCAGGGTTTAATGCATCCAAACGGTGATTGAAGAGATGAGCGAGAAGTTTCGAGGATTCCGTATGCATCATCACTGGTTTCATGTCAAAGAACCATCGAGAGTGGCGACCGGAAGCGAGTGTAAACGCATCATCCGAACCTCCATCCAAGAAGGCCAGTTCACGTACCAATTCCACCAATCGGCTCCACTCAGGGAGAGTTTTCAGTGATTCATGAACGCTCATGCATCGATGGTGTTGCATCTAATGCATGAATGTTGGGCTATGAAAGAGGATGGGGGTTCGCCGATTGCATCATAAAGTCTCGACAACAACGGGCGAGTAGGGGTCGATGTTCATGTCTTTAGAAGCATCAATCAATGAACTCAACCCCTTGATTGGAGTAGATATTTCTCGCCTCGAAAAGGAAATGGAACGCTATCAAAAACTTCTCGATGAACATGCTGATCACGCTTACAGAGTGGCTGAAGAAGCACGAAAACTCGGCTTTGATCCAAAACCATTTGTTGAAATCCCTCGAGCAAATGATCTTGCTGGACGTACGGAGAAACTTCTCATCGAACATCTGGAATCCTATCCTGTCGCAGATGATATTCGCGCTCTACTCGCTGAACACGACCGTGAAACCACCTCGATTATGATGGCTCAGCGTGTAGCGAAGGGGTTCAGAGAGAAGGGCTATGATATGGTCAAATCGATCGATGTTGGCCTTCGTGTCGGTCTCGCGATTCTAACGGAAGCTGTTCTCGTTGCTCCATTGGAAGGGATCAGCGAAGTCCGATTGTTGAACAATTTGGATGGTTCTGCTTTCGTTTCAGTTCACTTTGCAGGACCCATTCGTGCTGCAGGAGGTACAGCACAAGCCCTCGCAGTGCTAATCGCTGACATGATTCGCCGCGAATTGAAGATTGGGCCATACATCCCAAGCGATGGAGAAGTGGAGCGGGTCAAGGAAGAGTTCGGATTATATCGCGGAAATTTGCAATATCGTCCATCACCTGCTGAAATCGATGAGATAGTTCGAGCCTGTCCGGTGATGATCAATGGTGAATCGACTGAATCAATCGAATGTGCGGGATATGGTCGAGTTCGTAATATCGATGAGGCCCGTATTCGAGGTGGTGTACTTCTCGTCATTGGGGAAGGAATGTGTCTCAAAGCACCGAAAATTCGGAAACACACAGAACGGCTAAACGTTCCTGGATGGGATTTTATCTCTAAGTTTGCTTCCAAAGGGAAAGAGGATGATGGAGGCGATAATAATGATGTTTTCAAAAGCCGTCGTGTGACTCCAATTGACATATTCATGAAGGATATTATCGCTGGGCGACCTATTTTTGGTGGTCCACAACAACCTGGCGGATTTCGATTGCGTTACGGGCGAGGGCGTCCTTCAGGACTTGCAGCAGCATCGCTGAATCCTGCTTCTATGCTCGTTTTAGATGATTTCATCACCGTTGGGACGCAAATGAAGATTGAACGCCCAGGAAAAGCGTGTGCAGTCACTCCTAGCAACGATTCTGAAGGTCCTTGGGTCGTTCTTTCCTCTGGTCGGTTTTTGCGGATTGATGAGGCGGAAAAGCTTCACAAAATCCGACCCGATATTCGATCAATTTGGGATAATGGTGAGATTGTAATTGGCTATGGAGAATTCATGGAGAATAACAAGAATCTCGTCCCTGCTGGCTATACTAGCGATTGGTGGGCGAGTGATTTAATCGATGCTCTGGAAACGGCTGATGATGTAGACACCTTTGCAACGATTTGCAAGAATCTTGAACCACATCCCGATGGAATACCTGGTGCAACGAATGTTGAAGACCCTCATGCGCAATTTCATGTTCGACGGCGATGGCATCGCTACCTTACAAAACTCACTCTTAGTTGGGACCAAGCCTCAAGCATTGCACAACGCTGGAGAACTGCGCTTGCACCTCCGCACAATCCTTGGTTCCTCGACCTACCAATCGAATGGGCTCCAGCATTGCTGGATGCATTGAAACAAGGAATCATTGAGTCGCCCGTCAGTCTTGATGTTGAAGTTAGCCACCCCTATCATGAAGACTCATGGCTTCGGTTCAAAGGGGCTGCAAAGGGATGGGATGCATCGACAATGGATAGATTGCAGCCTGAACAAATCCCTCCATTGAGTGAAATTCAAACGATTGGTCTTGAAATCAAACCTGAAGAATCCATCTTTGAGGAATCATTACCTGAAGGTTGGACCTTTATGCAACATGGTTTGCTCAAAGGGGCATTATTGTTGCTCGGGGTTTCACACCATCATGATGGAGATGACATCGTTGCGACCTGTGGTTGGCAAGCGATGATCAACGGATTGGGCTACACGGTTCGAAATAACAACATCCACCAGCATGTCGATTTGAAATCGTTGGTTGAGCAGCGCATTGCTGAACTTCGGAATTGTAACACCGTACTTAGCAACGAAACAGAGCGGCTTAACGAGTTGAAAAAACAACGATCTTCGGTCAGAATTGCTGCTGAGACCGAAGCTCGCCAACGTGGATTGGGTATTGCAGAAACCGATCAGGTCGGACAAGAGGCTGCTGATTCGGTTGAGGACCCAGGTCCCGAAAATGATGCATTGTACTCAACCTCGTTACGGATTCATGATGATCACGTAGTAGATGGTATTCTTCCATTGATTCGGGAAACATCGCCACTGCGTTGGGAGCATGCCGCTCCACAGCGCGTTGGATGTCGAATGGGTAGGCCTGAGAAATCTGCACCACGTGAGATGTCTCCTCGTTCGCACACACTGTTCCCCATTGCTCTTGAAGGTGGAAATCAGCGCCTGATAGCCAATGCCGCAGGTAAGGGTTCAATTCGCGTTCAAATGGGGAAACGTATTTGCTCGAAATGTGGCAATAATTCTCCGTTTATCCGTTGTCATCATCGTATTCTTGACGATGCTGGGATTCCAAAGGTCGGTGAGACATGTGGTGGAAGGACCGACATGAAAGAATCAACCGGAAACAGCCGTCGAAGAGGTGAAATGCAGAGCGTCCCTATTGAATCAATCCTTGAAGATGCTCAACTTCGTATCGGGATGGGACGGTTACCTCAACAAGTTAAGTGCGTCAAGGAATTGAAAAGTCGAAATCAAACACCTGAGCCGATTGAAAAGGGACTGATTCGTGCAAAATACAATCTTCCAGTATTCCGTGATGGGACTATTAGATTCGATATGAGTGATGTTCCTGTCACACACTTCACGCCCAAAGAAGTCGATGTTGATTGGAAACAATTGCATGCGCTTGGCTACACTCACGACTGGGAAGGAAATCCATTGCAGAGTGATGACCAAATGTTAGAATTGTATCCCCAAGATTTCATCGTAGCGAAGAATGCTGCTGATTATTTTGTTAGGACCTCTCAATTTGTTGACGAAATATTGGTGAAATTTTATGGTTTGGAGCCGTACTATAATGTAACTAACAAAGACGATCTTGTTGGGCACCTCATATGCGCTTTAGCACCGCACACATCTGGAGGCGTACTGTCTCGAATCATTGGTTGGGCGGACTGTTCAGGCGGTTATGCCCATCCGCTATTCCATGCAGCCAAGCGCCGAAATTGTGACGGTGATGAAGATGCGATTATGCTGCTGATGGATGGATTGTTGAACTTCAGCCGTGAAATCCTACCCGCCAATCGTGGTGGCCAAATGGATGCTCCACTGGTGTTGACCACGAGGTTGAATCCTACTGAGATCGATAAGGAAGCACTCAACGTCGATTCTGCTTGGTTCTATCACCGTCAATTCTATGAAGCAACGCTCAATCAACCTCATCCAAAGGACATTGCCGATTCAATGGATTTTGTTGAACGACGTTTGGGGTCGGTTGCAGCTGTGAGAGGTTATGGATACACGCATGATTGTGATCGAATCGATGAGGGGCCTGACCTTTCCGCATACAAGACACTCGCAACGATGATCGACAAAATGAACGGGCAATTGGAACTCTGCCAGCGGTTGCGAGCCATCGATGCTAGAACCGTTGCTTCATCGGTAATTCGTTCACATTTCTTGCCAGATCTTCGTGGTAATCTAAACGCCTATGGCCGGCAGAAAGTACGTTGTTTGAAATGTGGTCATTCCTATCGCAGAATGCCTCTTGCTGGCCAATGCATCCAGCCAGAAAAGGCCGTAGGACGTGGACTATCAGCGCATGGTGTTGCTAGAAGCGAGGGCGGTCTGTGTAGTGGCCGGCTTGCATTGACGGTGTCCGAAGGTGCTGTTCGAAAGTACATCGAAGTCACCAAACACGTCATGGACACATATGGCGTGGATACCTATACCCGACAAAATATGGAATGGTTAGCGGGAAGTGTGGAATCACTGTTCAATAATGATCGAGCCCGTCAGATGTCACTAACAGATTTCCTTTGATTACAACTTGATCGGCTCTCGCCATGGAGAATCGTCGTTTTCATCATGTCCATCAACTTCAGGCATTCCAACCCTCGCTTTGCGGAATTCTCTTGGTTTGTTCTCTTTGATTTCGTTTTCTTCCAATCGCTTTGCAATAAAGGCTCGAGTCGCTGATTCGCCAAAAGCGACGACGACCAAAAGGAGCGAGAGTAGAATATGACCGTGAATAGCAATAGGGGCAAACGGAGCCACATCGAGGTTTTGAATGGCGATAACGTTCTCGTCAACAGTCGTATTCAGCGTGTATTCTCCAGGGGGTAATTCAGCATCGATCATCACAATCTCGTTGGTTAATCCGGCCCAATCAAGGACGACGTTGTTGGAGGAATCAATCAATTTCCATGATGCATTTGCTGAACGCGTTGAATCATCTCGATGAACGAATTCGGTCGTGATTGTGATGGGTAATTCAGCATCACTTCCGAAGACTGCTTGAAGTGATACTTGACGCTCTGGTTGGAATTCGAACCCTCTATCGTTGAGTTGCTGTGATGCCTCATTTGTAGCCACATTGGCCCAAATGATGTTGATGAGGAGAAGGGCTCCCATCCACAATGAAATGTTGAGTATTCGCTTGCTCTCCATGATTTTCAAATCTCCGGCTACCTTATGACATAGTGTTCGACACCAAGGCGACGCATGGACTCTTCCATCCATACCAATTTCTGTTTCTTTCGCTCAGGATTCGTTGTGCCAGACCATGGTCCCACGTAATCAGTTCGAAACCCTAGACATTCAATGTCTTGTAAGGAACGGCCCAATGCTTGGATGAAGCAAAGTGCACGGTCCCCGTCAGTGAAACCACCCGGGTTGTGCATCCCTTCGTACTGAATCGTTGATTGATGTGTAAGTGTTAACGGAGGAGGTTGTTCGAACAAAGACCACTTTGCGACAAGGTGCTTCCAAACCTCAACATTGTCACCGTGTGCGTGCAAGATTATGTGAATACCAAATTCTGCTGCACGTTCAAGATGCTCAGCTCCATCACCATCGCTGATTACACAAAGAACGCGTGAAAAATCGTCGATGGCGGCAACCGCTCCGTCCGCGGCAACAAAGGTTGCTCCGGGAAAATCATCCACCTTGATCGAATCACTACCAGCGCCAACAACGATCAGTCTTTCAGCCGAACAGATGGATTGTTTGAGTTTCCACAACGCTTCTTTTCGAGATTCGAGCGACCATGATTCCTGATCGTATGGAATCGGGTTTGAGAAATGATTTGCCATCTCATTCGCCGAAGTATCATCCGCTTCTAACGACCAACCAAATGCTTGACGTACCTCTTCTTGTAACGAGAGGAGGTCGTCCGGTATTGAATCGAACACATCCCTCCCAGCCCAAGGTCGTTGAAGAAAGATATGGGTTGTCAGGTTCATATGGTATCGGGTTTGTTCATTGATTGTGCCGAGACCGCCCAGTCAACCATCTATTGCCGATGAGATTACGCTTGCGCGTTATCCATTTTTGCCACAGGCAAGTGGTTGGATTCAACAGATGGCTGCGAAACACAATATTTCACTCGATGATTTGCTTGAAGGTGCCTTGATGGAGCCTGCACGAAAACGAGCGCGCATCCGACTCGTCGACAGTGTGCAATCCAAAGAAGGGGTTGAATTGAGTGGGGGCGACATCCATACCGAAGAAGGACGTTTGATCGAAGCGTTCTCGTTTTACTATGCCCGACTCGTCATTTGTGCATCAGAAGATGAACGTTTGTTGGCTCGATGGGCACAGGCTGAGGCTACTCGTGCTGAACACTTGCTAATTCGAGATAGTCAAAATTTGCTCGATATTGCCAACACCTACATCTCAGTACTCGAGCAATCGCAAGAAGGTCGGTCGGCGCAACGAGGAATGGTTGGCACCGACATTCAATCACTACGACAATCGCAAGATGGATTGGAATGGAAACTCGGTCTTGCTGATTTTATCGAGGTATGCCCACGGATCACAGGAAATCGTTGGCGCTTACCGAATTGCGATGTTGATGCTGGTATGGTTCGGCTACACAATGAACAAAAATACTCCTCCACGGCCAAACTTGCACGGCTTTTGAGAGAACATATCAAATCAGATGTTGAAAGAGAAGGGGTTGAAAAAATGGCAGAGGTGACGACCGACCTTGCCGTCCGCCTTGCTGAGCCAGTAGGCATGGTCCGGAATCTACTTGCACAGAGGACTAGTGACGCAATAGCACTCGTTGGTGCTGAAGAAGATGATTGGCCACCTTGTATGAGAAAGGCTGTTGCGGATTTGTCTGCAGGTGTTAACGTCAATCACTTTGGCCGGCTCTTTCTTGCTTCAATGGCATCAACCTTGGCCTTACCACAAGAATCCTGTGTTGATTTCTTCCGTGGCGCACCAGATTTTGATGAAGGGACTACGACATACCAAGTAGGTCACGTTTACCAACATGGGTATACTCCCTCTGGATGTGGTAAACTCAAGGTCAATCACAACTGTCCAGTCTTACCAGGTGATGACCGTCTCTGCGATCAGCCTTGGCTTGATCATCCGCTCAAATACATACGAGCAACCCAACGAAGAAAGCAACGACAGCAACAAACAGAAGCACCCCCAGAGACTGTGAAAGAATCCTCTGAAGAAGCAAGAGTTTGAAGTGGAGGAGTGTTTACCCTCATACAGGGGCACCATGGCACGAATCCTCGTTTTGACAGTTGACCGAGACAATGATCTCGGTATTAAGACGTCGATTCGAGGCCCTGTTGTTGGTCGAAGGCAGGTCCTTACTGCTGCTTTGAAACTTGGAATTGCAGATCCAGAAGAGAGCGATACGAACGCTATTTTGGGCGCCCTTTCTCAGCACGATGCGCTCCTTGAGAGCGGATCGGACGATGATGAGGTCGAAGTCGCAATCCTCACGGGTGATGAAAAGGTCGGTGTCCGCTCGGACCGTGCAATTTCTGCTCAATTGGAAGAAGTTGTTTCAGCCTACCAGCCCGATGAAGCCATTCTAATCACGGATGGAGCAGAAGATGAAGCTGTTTTACCAATTATTCAATCTCAAGTTCGAATCGATCACGTCGAGAAAATCATTGTCAAGCAATCAAAGGGTATTGAAGGAACATACTACTACATCGTGAAGGCGTTGGAAGATCCAAAATGGCGGGCGCGATTCATGGTTCCATTTGGACTTGTTCTTGCCGTTTTTGGGCTTGGAATCATGCTTCCGAACGAAATAGGAGGGATTGTTATTGGAGGCCTCCCCCTCCTTCTAGGATTGTTCATTTTTGCAAAAGGCGCGGGTATTGAAACAACTGTCAATCGTGTGATTCAAGAGATGCGTGAAAACGCTGATGCGGCGATGTTTTCATCGCTATTATGGACCGCTACGGTCTTCAGTGCTATCTTTGCAGGGGCTGAGGGGTGGCAAACCTTCGATGATCTTGCTGATACGGAAACAAAAGCTGTCTTGTGGATGCAGGTTGCAAACTCATCTCTTGCATGGGTTGTTATCGCCTTCCTGACCTCAACAGCAGGGTTCATGCTGCTGCGTCTTAAGCGTGGAAGTTTCTCAGGTTCGTTGATCGTCTTGAGCATCTTTGGCATGGTCGTATACTCCTTCGTCAACACCTCGCTGGTAATTGCGATTGATATCCTTGAGGGTAATGCTTACGAATTCAATGTTCAGAATATCATCGATACACTCTCGGTTCCATTTGGATGGATTGCAGTTCTTTGGGTTACGATGACGGTAATCAAAGGTCTACGCCAAAAGCAAGCTCAATCGGAGCGTTATTGGGGCATCTAAGTCGATATTATTTGCACACACCTGCCCTCAAACCTCAAATTGAGGAAGTATAACGCACAGTCATGAGTACCATCTCACCACAGGATTTGCAGCGATTGGCTGGTTTACAAGGGTATGACTTAACGCTTGAAATCGATACAATGTCACGGAAGTATGGGATGAGCCCTGAAGAGATCGTAGCCATCCTTCGTGCATTCAGTCAGCCACAACAGGAATCGCAACAACCGTTCGAACCTGTTGCAAGCAAGACGGTCCCTCAACTTCCAACACAGCCTCGCCATATTGCAATGGACGGATTACGTTTCGATTACGATCCAACCGCTGGAGCAAAAGACAAGCGTGCCCAAGTCAATCAGGCCATCATGTGCCCTGGTTGTGGCGTAGCACTAGGAATACCGAGTCGTCGACCGATCAAGATCAAATGTCCTCAATGCCTTCATGAGGCACTATATCATTGATTTATGCTCACGCTTCCGTTAGAACAAATACTCATCGTATGAAAATAAAAAAGGCCCCCTCAAGCGCCTGAACGCTTGAGAGGGCGGATTAGCACAAACACAGTTTATGCACTTACAACAATCAACTTGTGAATATCGTATCTACAAACTTCATTCAGCAGCTGCTTCTTCTGCAGCACCTGCTTCTGGAAGTAATTCATGGATCTTTACACCAATAAGTGCACCGATACCAACGAATAGTCCGTCACAGATCCAGTTGACGGCAGTATCTACTATTCCGTCTCCGGCACTGGTGATGGAAGCACCCATCTCGGATGCGCCATTAAGAGTCATTGCAGCAGCAAACGCCATCATAGCGAAGGCACTTGCCCATACCATGTCACAACGTGTGTGAATCTGCCACCAGACAGCACCAGCAGCGATCATACCTAGTACAACCCAGAGGTTATCTGCGATGTCAGGTATCCACATATCTGTAGCTGCCCATCCAGTTTCTATGTCACCTGCTTCTGTAGCCAGAACAATCGCTAGACATGCTCCAATTACTTGGGCTACTAAGCGCATTCCGTTTGTCATCCAGTTTCCTTCAACATCTGACAGGTCGCCAGTAAGCATGTGGCACCAGGTTACTACAGGTAGTAGATGTGCGCCTGCGAAGGCCATCCAAGCTACTGCAAGGCAGACCGCCCATTCCACACCTAGCCCGCTGTAACCAACGACCCATGTGAGCATGAAGGCTCCACCAATTTCATTCATGTTTTCTTTCCAGTTTATTTCCATTTTTTTTATCCCTCCCCTTTCCGGGTACTCCGTAGTTCTTGTTATCATATTTAAACGAATTATAACTAATAAGGGAAAAAATATTGATTTTTCAATAGAATTAAATTGGCGGGCGTGGTTTTCATGCACGTTGCATATAATGCGAGAATTGATTTAATTGGTTGGTTTGTTCGATGCATGGACCTTGCAGATACTCCCCGATTATGGCCCTATGAACCATCAAATTCTCCGCTTCCACTCCCTCCACAACCACTCGTCGCTACGCAACAACGATTGTACTGGGTCACTGCTGAATCGATCGATGGAGATTCAATGTCTGCGGATGAAATCAAGTCCAAAGTTGCTGGATGGAAGACGGATTCTGGGATGGCCATCGATGCAATCCTTGAGCAAGAAGGTGCAGCACTGATGGGTGAACGAAGATTGATTATACTCTTAGGTGAACTTGCAAATCCGTGCAGACTTGCTGATATCGATGCTGGGCCTCTGCCCATAATCAATGTCAGAATAGATGATTTCTGTCGAACTTGGACCGATACACTTGATCCAAGAATGATGAATCCAGGCGTCCATCATGTCACTGCTGCGCGTACTCCTGGTTGGTGGGAAGCCGCGCATCTTGGCTTTGCAACGATGCCACAAGTTCGCCAACTAATGGAATACCTAGGAGATGGATCTCGAGGTAAGTGGAAGCCCGGAAAACTCGCAGAAGGCCGGTTGCATGTCCTACACGATCCGTCCCTTGCTCCACCAACCATCGATGATTTGGTATGGGATGGTGTAAGCGAACGCGTTGAAATTGAACGACCACCTTTCGATGGCCCTGAGTTGCCTCTAAGTGAAATCTTCACACCGCTTCATACTCGCCAGGGATGCTACAACCATCGTGGACGACTGGCTCGATGTGTGCATCACCAGCACCGTTCGTTTCACAACAACATCTACCGAAGAGGGTCTGCGCGGCAATGGGATGATGTGATTTCAGTTCAGAAAAGATAAGAAAAGCCTCATGTGTCTCAACCCTCTCGCTATGACTAGAGGGATTTGATGATCATCGCACCCAGCGTCCTAACAGCCAACCTTGCAGCGCTTGGTTCTGCGTGTGATGAAGCCGTTGAAGCAGGTCTTGATTGGCTACATCTCGATGTTATGGATGGTAACTTCGTACCGAACCTGACCTTCGGTCCTCCCGTCATCAAGCAACTTCGTCAACACCTCGGGGATGGTCCGATTTTCGATGCTCACCTGATGGTTGAGAATGCTGAAACAATGTATCAGGATTACATCGATGCTGGTTGTAATCATCTAACTGTTCACGTTGAAGCGGTCAAGCACCTTCACCGTCTCCTCCATGCAATTCGCGATGCTGGAGCGACCGCAGGTGTTGTTCTCAATCCGGGAACACCGGTTGAGGCTGCACTCGAAGTACTTCCTGATGTTGATCTCGTTCTTATTATGAGTGTTAATCCAGGTTTTGGTGGACAATCGTTTATTCCAACCGTTGAATCAAAAATCCGCACATTGCGCAAAGCGATTGACGAACAAGTTGCTGCAGGTGGACGTAACGTCCAATTGCAAATCGATGGAGGCGTCAAAGCCCACAACATTGCTATGCTGCGAGAATGGGGTGTGACCAATGCAGTTGTTGGATCTGGATTGTTTAATGCAAAAGCCAGTGTTGCTGACAACTTGACAATGCTTCATCAAGCCCTCAATGACTGAGTGATTTGATGCGGATTCTCTTGGTGACGCTGCTTCACCCTCTCCCAACCAATGCTGCTAGGGGAACCTTCGTAGCAGATCATGCTCAACTGTTACGAGGAATGGGTCATGATGTTCGTATCATCAATCCACTTCCACGGCTCCTGAAGTATATGGAGCAAAGCCGTTCAACACTAACCGGTGTCGCCAAGGCACCGAAGCGATTCGAACACAATGAATTCGAGATTTTCGCACCGCGATACATCGCTTATACCGACCATCCCTATCCTTGGCTTACCGCTCGAAGCATTCGAAACCGCCGCCGTTCCATCGAAAAATGGCTTGGAGGGTGGCGTCCTGAACACATCATCTCTCATACACTCTGGCCTATTGGCGAACTCGCTCAATCCCTTGCAAAACGGTGGAGTGTTCCATGGACTGGTGTTGTTCACGGACATGATGTTGATGTTGGTCTTCCCCATCCTACGACTGGGAAGAGAATCAAATCGCTCATGGAATCGGCAGATTCCATGGTATTCGTCGGTGAAGGGTTGCGCTCAAGAGCCATGCAAAAAGGAGTCAAGCCAAAGAAAGCCTACACCATTGCTTGTCACAGCGAAATGGATGATGAATGGGCACGACCAATGAAGAAATGGAAAGGTCGATGGAGACGAGAATCTATCGATATTCTCTTCCCTGCTGACCCAAGACGCCCAGAAAAGAATCACTACCTCGCTTTACAGGCGGGGGAGATTCTTGAACAAAGAGGATGGATTGTCGGTATGACGACACTCAAACAACAACCACGTAGCATCGTCTGGGACCGAATGATCGTCGCTGATGTCACCCTCATTACGTCTCATCGAGAGTCTGGACCGTTGGTTGCAAGAGAGTCCATTCTGTGCGGAACGCCCGTCGTTTCGACCAATGTCGGAGATGTAGCAACCTATCTTCCAAAACAATTGGTTCTTGATGAGCCAACGCCTGAAGAATTAGCGGATGCATGTGAAGCTGCATTACAAACAGATTGGGGTTCTTCGCCGATTACTCTGCCTCACCAGGTGTCGTCGGATGTTGTGTCTCAACAATGGTCTTCATTGCTTCAAGGCCTTGCGGAAGAAGAATGAACAATCCAAGTCCAACCAACACCCAATAGGACTGTTGTGAAAGTGCTACACAGGTGATAAAGACGGTGATGATCGTTGCAATCCATTGAATGCCACGTTGTTTGAATTGTTCTATTCGACGGCTCAGAACAATCCCTAAACATAACATAACAAATGCAGAAGCGACCGATGCATAAGCAGCCATTTCAATAGCTCGACCAGTACTTGTCTGTGTACCCCAGTCGATGAGAATAATGCCAAGAACAGTAGAAGAAACAACGACTGTAAAGATGAGTAGAGTGAACAACCAAGGTCGCTCGCCCGCTTGCAAAGCGGTATACGACGGAACGGAGAGGACTGTAAATGCCCACCCTGCTAAGAGAATCATGAATACATCTCGAGCCGATGCTCCCAATGTACCATCAAAATACTCTATTGGAAATCCGATTGGAAGAAGAATCCAAACAATTGCAGCACCAGAAACTAAACCGATTGGAACCAGTGCAAAACAGATCGATTCAACCCGTTCAAGGTGTTGATTGAATATAGGGCGTTGTTGACGCGACGCTCCTAAAACAGGCAGTAATGCTGCCCTCATTGCCTGAGGAATCAACAAGCCTGCAAGCCATGCGAGTTGAGCAACATGAAACAAAGCAACTTCATCAAATCCTAATTCATTGGCGAGGATGAACTTCTCGATTCGAATCACATAAGGTAACACGCCGAGAGTAATCGCAAACGGAAGTGCTGCAAGAAGGAGAGTTTTCTTACTTACCCAGTCGCTTCCTAAATGCGATGAGTCGGTGCGTTGAGTACTTGTTGCACAGGTGCGATATGCTCCAATGAAAGCGAGAAGTAAACCGATAATTGCGCCCCCAAAAAAGACCGTCGCGTAAGCAACAACATCGGTTGAAGATATGAAGAATAGAGTTGCATAACCACTGGTCGTTACCAATCGCTCGACAACTTTTGTTACTGATTCAAAGCGTGCATCTCCAGCTGCTCGTAAAGCAGTTCTTGGAGCATAGGAAGCAATGTGTACCAATGCAACACCTGCACCGAGCAACATCAATCCATCGTGTACGCTTTGTAACAATACGATTGTAACTACAATCGGAGCAAAAAGAATCACAGCGAATCCTTGCAATCGATATATTCGAAGCATTCCTGACCAAATCGCTGAAGGATTTCTCGGACCATCACGTGCAAGCAGCGTTGGTAATCCCAAGTCAAGAAGTAGGAACAGCGTTGCAAACAAATCGATAGCGATAACGAACAATCCATAAGATTCGGAGATCAATGCCCGGGCAAGAATCAACTGACCTACAAACGCCAATAGAACTGCAATCACATCAGCAGAAGCCAACCATACACTATCACGACCAAAAGCAGGCCGTCGATATTTTTGGCTCATGAATCGGTGGAATCAGTGAGGATGCATGAACCAATGGGTGAGCAAACGGTACCGTCTGCCTAGACGGGCAAGCAGAGGGTAACCCTCTGACTATCCTTAGTACCGCTCAAACGAATGGTTGTAGAATAACCACGGTTCCAGAGACTTCGTGAGCCACCACGAGCATGGCCGCACCGTTTGGGCTGTCAGCCGCTGAGATGAAGTCTAGGCCTTCTGGGCTCACGTGGTCAGGGAGGTAGATGTACTGGTCGAACACGGGTGCGGTTGGATCGCTCACATCGTACACAAGGATGCCACCGGCTCG
>MDSW01050313.1_pt1 | contig 28187 bp, 38 predicted proteins | sample 811171 | NCBI WGS metagenome assembly MDSW01 (sample SAMN05326641, study PRJNA326480) | marine metagenome | isolation source: seawater | place: Atlantic Ocean: North West | collected 2012 | reverse complement strand
TGATGCACATGTAGCAATTTTCGACTTTGACAGACCCAATTCAACTTGAAGAATATTTGCATTCTTTTTCAAAGTGTCAGGGTTACGACCGAGCAATGATGCACATGTAGCAATTTTCGACTTTGACAGACCCAATTCGACTTTGAGTATATTTGCATTCTTTTTCAAAGTGTCAGGGTCACTACCAAGCAATGATGCACATGTAGCAATATTTGACTTTGACAGACCCAATTCAACTTTGAGAATACGAATTGTTGCTTCAAGTGTAGATACTGGCATTGAAACTAAATGCGCTGGATTCATGTCAAGATTATGTGTATTCAAAAATTTTTGGCGTTCAAGGACTTTTGTTTCATAATCGGGATGAATAATTTTAAACATTTCTTGAGCAAAAACCTTTAATTGTTTCTGTGTTCTCACGTCAGGAAGTCGGAATTGGATATCAGGAAGATGTTTTTGTACAGCATTGATAAATTCTAAGAGTGTTTCGTAATGGGTACTTTTTTCAGGTAATATAAGTTGTTCCAAACGTTGATGTTCTATTTCTAATTTGGATGCACCAATGCGACCACGTATTATAAGAGTATTTGGATATTTCAACAATTTATCTGTTTTTGCTGAATCGTCTCTTTCAACCGGATGCCAATATCCTGGATCGTGTTCATAAATAATTATTCCATCTTTCAATGAATATGCTATATCACTCTTATCATATGTATCTCCACGAATCATATCTTCAAACAAATTCTCTTCATTATCACGTCCAAGTGAATACGAAATGAATACACATTGTATCGTTTCATCTAGAGAACGTTGGCTTGATGGAAGCATATTTTGACAATCATACCAAAATTTTTAAAATTTGATACTTGTCCAAAAAAAATCTGGCAAATAATTTTTTTTTCGAAAATGATCTCCGTCGAAGGAGTTTTGTATAACCCGAGAGATTCAAATACCGACTTTTCGCTTATGATTAAGAACTATAAGTACAACGACTGTCTCTTCCTATTCAACGACAACTTTTTACATCGCAATTTTAGAAACCCAGGTGGTGGTTCGGCGAAAATTCGACCCTATGCTTTTGAAGTACCATGTCGTGCCATAGGTATCAGCACAGGTTGGTCAATTCAATCAGGTGGGTTCCAGTCTTTAGACGATACCGTAACGCAAGCTATCTGGTGTTGTTTCGAACACATCAACCTGGTATTGACACAAAATCCGAACATCAAACGTGTATTGTTTCCCTGCGATCATACAAACTCAAACAGGATTGGATTCAGCATTTTCAGTCCTAGTCGTCTCGTCGCTGACTATATCAATCAAAAGATAAGGGAAATTCCACTACGACTTTCACGAAATTTGGCCATATCGAGACATGCCATCGTACTTGCAGAAGATATACTTGAACAAAAACTACGCGGAAAAAGGAACATTGGTTGGACTCAGCTTGAATTACAGACAGTCAAGTCAAAAAAAGTACGTATTTCAGTGTGAACACAATGATTTAAAAAATCCCTTACCGTCGCCGCGTTCACAGAAATTAATAATACTCTTTTTGTTTGTTGAGGGGATGTGGTGAAATGGTATCACGCTCGCTTTGCATGCGAGTATTCCGGCTTCGATTGCCGGCATCTCCAATTCATAAGAATGATTGCATTCCCTGTAATGTAACATCTATCAAAGACTGCGCAAGCCCTTCGTTGGCAATAAATACACAATAGAATGGTGCGATTAATATTGGAACAGCTAAAACATTGCCTATATCTCCGATTGTCGCTTTTGAAATTGCACCATGATGTTCCGCCGATGATAATGCACACACCAAATTTCCTATGAACATGGCCATGAGCGCAAGTCCAATGTAATCCAAACTATATTGCGGGTACATGTTGACAATCGATTTGAAAGATTCAAATATAACAGGATCGTGCACTAATATGGGTGGTTTTAGCGTATCAGCGAGAATCGGAACGGTCATTGTAAAACTAACTTGAAGCACATTTGAGAGTCGGGTTTTATAAACTCCTGATATATCCTTATTCGATTCCGTTTCCAACACCGTCCGACTAGCTCCATATAAAAGCATGGATGTAGTAATCCAAGAAAACGCTTGAAACCATGTTTCACTACACGAAAACAATGCGGATGTTTCTGGTAACATAAAATCAGAATTGATAGCACACATGTACCAAACAAATATTAAGAAAGATGGCCACATATTCGCTTCACGAGCAGTTGGCATCCAAAGATACCAGATTTTGCCTTTGGTCCAGGTATAATCAAATCTGAATAATGAAAAGAATGCGGCCAATATATGAATACAAGCATGCAGATTTGCATCGTGGATTGATATATCTGGTGCACCACCCGACACTACAAAATCTATATAATCCATAGTTCCGATAAACAATGACATAAGACCAATCCCGTAATGTGCTATTCTTATTGGTGTAAGCATGCCCATCTTAGCAAATCCATTCCATTTAGGTCTCGTTTGTCGTATACCATTATCATTTGGATCAATATTCAACCAAAAGTATTTTGATGGACTTAACGATGTCGAATTTTCCAGAATATCATAAATGGACACCATTCCTTCGGTTCCATACATTTCGACAAGTTTTTCAGAGTTTTTCAAACTTATGTCGGTGCCCAAATGCTTTGATAAGAATCGCAACTGATGTTTATTCAAGTTATCATTGTCGAATCGTTTCAAACCAATAGCTTTGGTTTTATCAATCGCCTGAGTATGCTTCAGATTTGGTTTCAAGAATACCAAAGATGCTACCAACAGGCCATTTATCATTTCGATAATATACGATTTTTTTTCTCAAAAAAAAACACACAATAAATTTATTTAGGATACAGCCGGATTCGAACCGGCGATCTGCCGATCTGCAGTCGTGATAGTTCAATTTATTTTTTAAATTTGATGTGTGCCCTCAAAAAATTGTCGCCTTTGTAAATATTTGATTTTACTCTGAAAAAAATGGCACGCATCTAATTAGATGTGTACATCACATACCCCCGCGCAGACGTAAAACTAAATGGAGGGTACTCTCCTTTTGTATATTATAGTCGTTCAATGTGCGACCATCTTCAAGTTGCTTTCCCGCAAAGATCAATCTTTGTTGATCAGGAGGTCATGTACTCTCCATTTTATAATTTGGAGAGTATATTCCCTAAATCTTTCGAGATAGGATGGACTTTCTTTTAAGCTTTCATCGAGAATTGCTTATGTTCTCTCAAACCGACAAACGTCAAGTCTCTGAACCTTTTCCATATGCTGGCAGTTTTGTTTAATTAACAAGTCGCACTTAGGAACTTGGCTGCGGATTGCCCAATCTTTCAACGTTGTTACCATTGTGTTCGGTCATTACCCGAGTTCCTTGCAATCGATTTCTCGAAAGAAGTGGTAGTTGGAAGCTCTAAGGGGTTTCCTGCAATTTGAATGTCTCGCAATGAGTTTTTTTTGAACAACCACATTCACTCATCACTAGCATCTGGGTGTTAAGTTTTTTTCAAGCTTATTAGGACCTCAACTGTTTTTCTGTGATTCAGAGCCCGGAAATGATCACAGCAGGATGCTTTTCGGGACACCACCCTTATATCCCTTCTTTGTCTTGGATTTTTGCTTTCACATTGTCGATAGAGTCACTTGGTTCTACTTCGAGTGTGATTGTTTTACCTGTCAATGTTTTGATAAAAATCTGCATTGTTAGGTGTGTGGTTGTTAGAATTCATGATGATTTTTTTTGTCGATGATTTATTACACTGGTGAAGATGGTGGAAGAGAAGGTGGTGGAGCGAATTGTCGTTGGTATGTTAGCACAGGTCTATCAATCGTTTGATTTGGACAGATTTGTTGAAATGTGTATGAATAACATTCGCATAGTGGTGCTAAAGTTTGATTATTCGTGAATATGCTTGGTCGAAACGATACATGTGTCAAATTATAATCAAGATATACAGTATTAAGATTTTGTTGTAGTAGCCATTCAAGTTGTATATTTGTGCCTGACATTGTACCGATGTTTGCACAATCCGTGATGCATGTTTCTAATGTGTGTTGAGTATTATTTTGAGTTTCATTTGTTTGAAAACTGTACTCATTCGATTCGCATGTAACAAATGGATCGTTTTCGAATATGCGAATATTTCGATTCGATATTGGAGGGAATTGCGGTGGAGGTGAAGGTGGTGGGATTGACGGTGGTGGTTTAGGTGGAGGTAAAGGTGGTAGTTTAGGTGGCGGTGATAGAGGAGGAGGACTTGACGGTGGATAATGTTGTGCAACAATATATGAATTTTCTCCCAAAAACACAAATGTAATATTCAAACAAGGATATGTTGTATTGATAGGATCGCATATATCAGAAGTAGAAGTCATACGTCGTCTAGAAGAATTACCTTGATTTACACCATAGCAAATGAAATATGTTCCCTGTGGTTGATGATTTTCAATAGATGTATTCAAAGGATTTATTGTATCGGGACCATCATTTATTAATACTAAATCACTAATTTTTACTTCGATCATTGTTCCTGTGACTGTATCATATCTCATTTCAGTGTGAATTTGTCCTCCATAATCTTGAGTAGTATTATCCCATGGACCATCAACTAAATTTCTCCATTCATTTGTTCTAGAAAATTCACTATCTGACCAAACATTATTACATTCAGCACCATCTGGTTGAGAATCGGTATAATTTTTAGAAACTAGTATAATGTAATCGCCTACTGTAATACCTGATCCACGCAATTCTAAAATATAATATGTGTTGGTTTGAACGATCGCAGCATTTTGAATATTTATTGAAACATTATCGATAAATGACTGATTATCATTATTGAATTCTAAAATTACACGCGGAGGAGGTGATGGAGGTGGTGATGGTGGCAAAGATGGTGGATTGTGAGGTGGAAAATTAGGTGGAGGAGAATAAGGAGATGGGATATTCGGCGGAGGAGGAGGATTTTGAGGACCTCCAGTTGGAGCATTTGGTGGAAACGATGGTGCTGCTAATATTATTATTCCATTTTCATAACTAGCTCCTGGAGGCAATGGATAAGGTGGAAGTTGTGGTGGAGAAAACGGAGGATTCATAGGAGGAGGAGGAGGAGATGCTTCGCTTGTTTGAAGCACTCTATTCGCAACCTCTAGATTAAAAGTATATTTATCAAGCTCCGTGCCATCTAATATATTACATTCTGCACTTCGTTCAGTATCACTCATTTCTGAGGTGTCTTTAATTTTTTGCTTGACTTCGTATTCTAAATTCGTTTCTATTTTTTCGTGGCCATTTTCCATTTCTTGTTCTCGTAATTCTTTTTCTACTTCTGTAAGTGTATCTTTTTCTGTAGATGACAGATATTGAAGTACTTCAAAACTAAAGTTGACAAAATAGTCTGTTCTGTGCACACTTTGTGTTTGAACATTATGAAACGGAACTTGATACAAACCTGAAATACTACAACGAAACGCTCTGAAAAATGTTTGCCATTCAGAGGGCAAGCTTGAATCTTCGTAATCCTCGACGGGAATATCATCATCATCACCACCTCCTACTGGAACATCATTCTCAGATAATCGTCTTCCCGTTGGAGGTAGAGTAGGAGGTGATGGAGCTGATGCAGTTAAATTGGCCGAATATAATAATGAGCTGAATTCTCCTGGCGACAACGGTGGCGGTGGAACATGTGGTGGTGGAGGGTGTGACGGTGGTGTGTGTGGCGGTGGAGGGTGTGACGGTGGAGGGTGTGACGGTGGAGGGTGTGACGGTGGAGGCGGCGAAAGCGAATATGCAAAATACAAATTTGCCATACGTTGTACACAATCCTTTAAGAAAGACTCATTTCCGCAAATTCGAAAGTTCACGATACAATCTCCTGCAGTGACATTTCCGTTTCCATCAATATCGTATAAATCTTCAACTAAAGTGAAGCATTGTGGAGGAGGATAAGAAGGCGGAGGTGGTTGAGACGGTGGAGGCGGCGGAGGTGTTAAAGGCGGCAATGGCGGCGACGGCGGCGGTGGTGGACTGGGAGGTGGTCCCAAAATACAAACTGTGGAAAAATCAAATTCTTGCAAATAATAACCACATCCTGTTCCAGACGAAAGGTTATTGTACCAAACACATTGATAATATGATGGAGAACCAGGAGATCGTTGGTAACTATTATTACAACGTGTTTCGTTATTAAGCGAGCCACATGGATTTACAAGGCTACCTTGACAATAATTTGGTGGTGGCCATGGAGGATAAGAAGGTGGCGGTGGCGGTGATGGCGGTGGTGGTGTAGGTAGTGGGGGTGAAGGTGGTGAAGATACAGAATTACCTCTGGCGATAAATCTATGCAATTGAGTTGTTGGTATAGTATTTTGCTTGATCACAACATTTGTACCATGTTGAATATTTCGATTTAACTGTTGAAATACATACAGAGAGGCTTCACTCATAACCTCAATTATTTGAGTACTATTGGTCGATCGATAGTTCATCATTCGCAAAGAGTCTCCATACAGCACATAGTCAAGTCCATTTGTAAGATTTAATCTATTTAACAAACGGGTAATTTCTTGTGCAATATCGCTATATGTGTTTTGAATGAATGGAAGAATCGTCTGATTCTGACATTTTTCTATTTGCATACATACTCTATCGAATTCATTCATAAGTGCAGTCATAATGTAGTTGGTTGCATTGTAGTTGGTTGCATTGTAGTTGATTGCATAGTCAGTTGAATTTGCGGAAAAATATCGATAAAATGCTGTATAAAAATCATTTTTGAAGTTAGTATCATTTGCAAGTCCAATCTCATACAATTCATTCAAAGTATTATTTTCATGACATGTACAGCTTCTAGATAATATATTTAAATAATTCCGTTCGAAATCGAAATCCATGTATATGCGATCACGCACATCTGTCGGAGGCAATGTAGGAGGAGGCAACTCATCAAATAACAATTCGTAGTCCACATCGCCATTTGAATATATCAGAGGCGATATAGGAGGAGGAGGAAGCAGCAGAGTAGGAGGAGGTGATGCATCTGAAGATAACACACAACAGTGATATCCATAACAACCATTTCTTCCGAATGCACACGCAGAAATCATGCCATCAAACATTCCCCCAATTCTGCAACATGCACCATCTCCACAAAAATTACAATTACCTGAAGACGAACAATGTTCCCGACATGACAAACCATAATGATTCACAATAGTCGGGATCAACAAGAAACAAAACAACATTTAATACTCACATGAAAAAAAAACGACATGAATCTTCAACTCATTAACAAAGTTTGATATTTTAATTCGAATATACATCGTTCTCTTACACGGGACATAATGTTCCGATTAGGTTGGTCTTTGGTGATTTTCCAACCTTTTGCAATATACTTTGCCATTTCCATCACAAAGAATCCACAATCGACACCACGTTGTTTAGGAGTAACTGGTGGTTCACATAAACTATAGTCAACAATCTCGATTTCTAGTAAATTATCGGCTAAAATATCGTGTAAACGAGGATCTTCTTCATCAAATTGTCTATCAACTTGTTTTCTGTAAGATTCAGCAACATATCGTCTCAATCTCTTGAATATGTTTTCATCACACTTTGCCAGTAACGAATCGTAATATTCAATTCGATAGTCTTTTAGATTGATTACAATCAGACCCCAGTGACCCCAATTTAGAAATCGTGGGAAGAGAATTTTTTCATAACAAAAAGTTCCATCTGGATTGAATAATTTTCTGTTTTTTGTATACATAAAATTTCGAATGCCAAACTCGTCTCTGTTTTCGCCAGTATCCAATGCAATTAATCGATCGATTTCATGGGAGCTTCGTGCACTAAAAGAAGGACATTGATTTTGCAACAATCCAAAGTACATCCCTATCAAATCATCATTAGCATATCCCGGCCGATCAATTCTCGGTGCAACATTAGGATCATCATCTTGCGATAACTTAATCACTTGATTCAACTTTTTTTCGTGCCTCATATTGCGGTTATGTTCTTTTATGAAATTTTCATCTCGTATCATGATAATTAAGTCACGTCTGTACAAAGAATATAGTCCATTACCGTAGGATTTCGCATTTTCTAAAACAATCTCATCAAGACGTTGAGTAGGATCCAAAATTTTGTTGAAATCTTCTTTTGAAGGCAGCACTTTACTAGGGTCATCAAATATATCACTGACTACTTGATGGCTGAGAGCAATTATTTCTTCTACCGATTTCACATCTCCAGATACATTTTCACCATTGGGTTTATGAATATCCTTACATGACACTTTAATCTTTGATTTAAGATCATTTTCCAAATTCGAAGCAACAGCGTCTGAAGACGAAGCGGCAGCGCCTGAAGACGAAGCAGCAGCGTCTGAAGACGAAGCGGCAGCGTTTGAGGACGAAGCGGCAGCGTTTGAGGACGAAGCGGCAGCGCCCGAAGATCGTTTGGCTCGTTTCTTGTCTCTTTTTTCTTCCTCCTCATCATCACTACTATCAACATTGATACTGATCTTTCTTTTATTAGAATCAGGCGTTTCTTCTTTTGTCATGTCTATTTCAGGCGTTTCTTCTTTTGTCATGTCTATTTCAATAGGATCTGCTTCGCTTCCTCCTGCGCTTCTTCCTCCTCTTCCTCTTGCGCTTCCTCTTCCTCTTCCTCTTCCTCTTCCTCTTCCTCTTCCTCTTCCTCGTGAAAGAATATTTTCGAGTAAATGAATCATATCATCTTGATACATTTTATAAACATCAATGATTTTTTTCTTACTTTCATTTCGCGTGCATAACAATCCAGACTACCATACTAATTAACACTGATCCACTATTGTCGAGAAATCGAAGAAGTTCTATAGAAGGTTGTGAGAGCCACCATTGGTCATGTTCATATGCAAATTTTATAACATTTGCAACATTCTCACTTACTTGAGTTGCAACTGAATAATCTACATTCGCTAAAGTTTCCATAGCATATACTGCAACTTGTTTGGTAATCAAAGACTGAAGTAACATATTTATATTCACAATTTTTTTTTGTTCAAGAAAAAATACGAAAAAAAATCAAAAATGCCAACATTGTACATTGCAAACGGTCTTGGATTTTCAAATTTAGCACGAATAAATGTGCTGGAAAAAATTGTCGATGCGGTCAAGACATTAGGATTTGATGTTATCGAACCTTTCAAGGACAACAACGAACTCTCTCTTCAAACCGACCGCACCATAAAAGCAGAACTCGACATCGCTAAACTCGACATGGATGGTGTTATAAAGTCAGATGGCGTCTTGTGCATTCTATCTTCACCCATACCAGATGAAGGAAGCATGATTGAAGTTGGTGCAGCGATGGCACTAAAGAAACCAGTGTTTTATATTAACGATGATTTCAGATATAAGATAAAAGAAGAAAACCTGCCTGTGAATCTGATGCTCTTCACACATACAACCACTGAGACTTGGGAGCGCTATTACTACACGAGTATTGAAGAATTATCATCACCCACAAAAGGTCTTGCAAAATGGATTGCACATTTACGAAAAAATGTAGAAGATATTATCGCATCGTAATGTGCACCGGTGAACGCAAATTTTCATACAGTGTCATTGTATTTGCCCAATCTCCACTCCTTCTCATGCGGCTGCTTGGACATCTGGGCAGGGAGATATGTTTTTTTTCGTATATAATTCTGTATTTTTTTGAATTTTCAATGCTGTATCGGTATCGGAGGTTGTTCCATTAATCATCATATTATAAACACTTTGTGATATTGAAAAAATATCCGCAACTATTTCCGGTGTTTGTGTTTGTAACCATACTATACAATCTTGTCGATTTCGTGGGATTTTAAATGTGAATTCAACAGTATCTGTCATTTATTTTTTGACACAACTTCACAAAAAACTGATTGAAGTTTGAGTAACAATCATATGATTTGAGAATGGCTGTATTTCATCTGATGCATTGTGTATACGGAAATTCGTCCTGCAGGCTGTATATTCACATTAGTATGATTAGTACATCGTTCGGGGTACATTTCTTGTAGTCGTAGCACAGAATTTTGTACATTTTCAAACAAGTCAATACCATTATCACCAATGTCCAAGGAGATATCAATATCTATGTCGGTGCGCACTCTATAATTTTTTTTGCTGTGAACAGAGAATCGATTTCCATGTATTGTTTGATTCATGCAGCAAATCATTGTTCCGTGATTATATGATCTATCTAAGTAGAGTATAAACTCCCAGTCCTGTATTTTACGCATTTCGGGAGTAAATTCTTCTTCATCCATATCGTCAAAACTCCACATGTCATGATCAGGACTTTTGGTAAAAAATTCCAAAGTATGTCTGAAAGGTACAAAGCACTGAACACCATGTGTATTTAATCCTAAATAAGGCACATCTCCACTATACAGATTAATTTGCATTTTCCTAAATATAGAAATTGTTAATAACTGAATGAACTGTCATTTTTATTTTCAATTCTGATTACCATTAACTGTCGTCACACCTACCATGCACTTCACATTGCGTACCTTGACGACAACAACCGGTCATGCATATATCTGTGCAAGTGCAACCACTTGGTAATGGCGCGGCGTTCCGGTATGGTGGTATTCTGCAAATGCCCGAATAACATACTGAGTTCGTATGCCAGGCTTTACAAACGGTGTCATCCGTACAGGGAATAGAACAAGGATTTTGTGCGGGAGCGGGAGCGGGAGCGAGGGTGGTTGTGGAAGTGGGAGCGGGAGCGGGAGTGGGTGTGGGAGCGGTATTAGGAGCGGGAGCGGGAGTGGGTGTGGGAGCCGGAGCGGTATTGGGAGCGGGAGTGGGTGTAGGAGTGGGAGCGGGAGAAAGAATAGGACTTAAAGCCGGTGTTGGTGTCATGGGAGTAAAGGTTGGTGTGGGTGTTGGAGCAGATGATTCAATCATATTGGAATAGGGGTCGTCTATATTGGATGTTGTGTTTGATCCGAAAATTCTTGATCCTATATACACAATTGTAACAAAAATGGCAAATGTGATGAGAGATGTTATGAATGATTTCAATGCTTCCATTTCTATTCATAAGCAAAAAAACGTTGGGTAGCAAGAAATGGTCATTTTTTTTTCAAGTACGCATCAAATTGAATTAGCAAAGTAACTAATTGGATTGGATGCAATGATTTTGAAGCTGAATGAGTTTTGCAAAAGCGCTTTAAAAAACTACGACGGTTCACACGATTTGTTTCATGCTCATAAAGTCGCATGTAACGCATATAAATTATCAACAGATGAAATTAATTTGTCAATTATTGCAGCATTTTTGCATGACACATGTGATCCTAAATATGTATCAAAAGATGACGCCCTGAATCATGTGAAAACATTCCTCACAGATTATTTGACAACAGATGAAATCGAAGATGTATGCGATGCAATCAAACATACATCTTTTTCAAAACTAAAACAGAAAGGGGTACCAATTTGCAAAACGGAAAGATCGTATAAAATTTGGAGAAATGTTGCAGATGCGGATATGATGGAAGCTTTAGGTATAATAGGAGTTTTTAGAACTCTAATGTATCAAGGATTTAAAGAGCAAAATATATCAAATGCGATCGATTACATTCAGAATAATATCATGCTATGCGAAAAGTATATTTCAAGCCACATGTCAACAGCAGAAGTAAAAAGAAGAACACAGGATACTGCAAAATTCTTGAAAGAATATCAAAAAAATGCAAACGTGCAAGAAATTGCTTTAAAAATTATGAATGAAGGTGCCTTAAAAACAGGATTCCTGGACACGATTGAAAAACATATGAAAGACTTACGTTCAACTGAGTGGTTATGGATTGAGTTGAGCAAAGATTTGAATTATGCATTAATGTCCTAATACGAAAAACTCCTGAAGTTTTTGTTTATATTTATTTACTAGTTCATCATTATCTGACATATCTTCTGTAAATGGATCTGCGTTAGCTTCCACCACAATTACATCAGAATCACATAACTGTACATGCCATGATATACTGAATAATGATGAAAATTCTTCAAAATGCATTTTAGACAATTTCGTTGCCAGTTGGAACAGTAGTTTCTTGTTATGAGCGTCTTCTTTTAGATCGCAATTGGAAAAACATTGTGAATCTGTTTTATTATGTAATAGTAGTTTTGTCATCGGTTTTTTGGTTTCAATGTCCCATACGCAAAACAATTCTTGATTATATAATGTCACAATTTTAAAAACAGAGTTAGATTTGCACTTATTTTCCGTCCATGCTTTCATAACACCTTCTTTTAATATAATATCCGAACCTTTGACGACTTTAGGTTCAATATTACTGTATTCAACATATTCAGCATCTTTGTCAATCACATCATGTTCGAAACAGTGGCTTTCTTCACAGTTTGCGATTAATGTTTCATGAGGAATATTGTATTTCTGAAGAGTGTAGATCCAAAACATTTTATTTTTCATTTTTTTCATGAGTTCTGGATATTTGGATATGTATTTCAAGTAAATTCTACCGTTTGTCTTGCGTGCAATGTAGTTGGTTTCTTTGAATGGAAACAAAAGTATATGTAATGAATCCATTGCATTCACATCCTTCATTGAATACATAATAGCCGATTTATCGACATATTTGAGCTTGGTGAAGAATGTAACGACATAGATCAAAAGTATTGATACAATGACAATGACAAGCAAGCGCATTTTTAAAAAAATGGAGTATAAAAATTATGACAAAACATTCACAAAAAAATACATTTGAGTTGATTCAACAACTTAGCCATTTTCAAAAAACATTAAATTCAATACCTGTCGTAAGTGATGAAGAAATAGAGTTTGTAGAACGCAATCCTGAAATCGCAAGCGTTGCTCTTAAACTCGCGTTCAGGCATCTACTTCTTTCTTCAAAAAAATCAGCGATTCAAACGAAAGAATTTGTGATACCACTGAAAAAAAATTTTCGTACATGATCGTCATATTTGGCAGCCTATTTGGATAAAACCTACAACTCTCCATATACCTATTGCAGTTGTAACGAACGATCCAACTGACATCATCAAAATAAACAACATGAAATATGTGTGCAGCACTTGAGGATCCACATTTTTCATACTCTTGTAAACAAGACTTCTCGAAGATCGATTTTCCATTTTGGTTGATTACAACAAAATTATTTTGCAACTTTTCGATTCAATTACCTTTTTCGGGTCAGTTTTTGATACAAAGTTACCTTCTTTTCGGTTTCATCATTGGTACAAGAATATACTTTCTTTGATGGATACCTACGAAGTCCAAGATACCACCAATTACGTGATCCAGGAACAATTGTTTCAGATTCGCAAGTGAAATACTTGTACGGTTTGTTTGGCGCTTCTTTCAAAGCTTTCGTGGTTGGAGGCATAATCTTTCTGTCTTTTTGAGTTTGTGTTGACACAGGTTGAGCTGTTGCCATTTTTGTTTTTTGGGGTTTAAAAAAAAACTCATCTCATAAGATTGATCTTTTGTGGGCTGCTTCATATGCACATTGTATACTTTTCATAATTCGGTAAGTAAGCTCATTACAATTAAACATTTTGTTCACCAACATATTCCTTTCCACATCCATTAAGATTTGGATTGTAAGATAGGGCCTATGCTGATTCCACAACCACCAACTTGTTTTCAAACTTCCATTGAGTAAAGAAAGTTTTATGCAATCACTTATATTTTTATGCTCATAAATATGCATGGCCATGGTTTCAATATTGTCTTCCTGTATGATATCAATTATATCAACACCAGTAAATGCATGTTTACGATATAATCCATATTCGTGTAATGTCTTGCAAGACGAAATCAATCCATAATAAAGACACTGATTCACATTTATAAGTTGCTCTATAATAACATCTATAAGATCGAAAGATAATCTCTCCATTTAAAATAAAAACGAAAAATATAACTAGCAGACTTTATGTTACATTTTTCAGGTCTCGCTTGTTTTTTTTCCTTTGCATGATTTGTCGTTTTATGACAATCGTTTTTTTTCTTCTTTTTTCTAAAAATGCGACTTCCTTTTCATGCACTTCGAATCGCAACTCCATGTCTGACTCCTTCGTTTTCACAATGTCTTGACAATGCTTTGAATAATCCACCAATCAGCGCAGTTCCTGTGGATGACATCATAGGTGTTCCCTATGCGTATGATATCGTAATCAATGATGGAATTTACTTGATTGTCATGTTCTTCATATTCAGAAACATGTGGTTCCGCTTTTTGCGATATGCTTTCTTGAAAAAATAATTTTTGGAATTGGATGTATTTGCGATCATACTGCAAATTTTTTTTGCAGCATACTAAACAAATATGGTTATATTGGTTACAATTCTCGCGATATCTTTTCCAGTAATGAATATATCTGCGAGTAATGATGAAGCAATAATAAATCTCGCACAAAAAAAGCTACAGTGGTCTGAAGAAACATTGAAATATGATTACATTCAAGAATGGATTTCAAGAAAAGCAGCAGATCGATGGCGACAACGGTGGCAACAGCGAAAATTTGGAATTTCAAACTATGAGTATACCGACTTCTTTAAACCGAAATTTTTTCCACAACTCTCCGAAAGCATTCCCGAAGACCGAGATCAAAAAAGTTTGCCTTCTCCTTCTCCTGATCCACAACCCGAAGACTTTTCGAAATCGTCAAAAATTGAGAATCTTTTTTGGATAACAACTTAAAGATCATTCTTTTTTTTTTCGACATTAATAAAATGGCAACTGCCCTCACACCACTTATCGACAAAACTGACAAAACTGACAAAACTAAAAACGTAAAAGACTACTTCACACCACTTATCGGTAAATTTAAAAGTGTCAAAGACTATCCTTCGTTAATCGTAGGTATTGCGGTACTCGCTTTTGTAATTGTGAACATAGTAGTATTTCAGACAGGTTTGGACAGCGAAAATAACCAAATACATGACAATAATTATAAACATTTTATCATTTTCAATCATGTCATGATATGCATACTATTATTTACGGGGTCCTTTATGCTCTTGGCGCGCTTTGCGGCAAGTAATATGCAAGAAAATGAAGTCTTAAAAAGCCTAGTGAATCTGAAGCCCAAAAAATGGTTTCAACTGATGATTGCGTTTTTATTGATTGCATTCTTGCTATACAAATTAATACATTACAACTCAAATCTTAATGATCCCGTAAACACATCAGTAACAGGTCCATTCAAAGCATTTTTAGTGGTACAACATGTTGTGATGGTGTTTTTTATACTATGGGCAATCATTCAAATACTCCACATAATTGTAACTGGTTTTATGTATTCACCTAAGAATTATTTTACCAAGTGGAACATGTTTGTCGACAAACAATATAATGCGCAAGACGCGATCTATTTTTATAATCCAAAAACTGGAAAAACTACATACAAAAAACCTTTGTTTGCAAATTTAGGACCTCCTTAAAAACTAATCAATAATTCCTCAGTAATGCATTCACGCGATCCATTCACTGGACCGCGAAAAATTGTTGTATCTTTGATAAAATAATATGTGTCAGGTGTAAAATGAGTGAAGATCGAAAGTATTATGTTTATTGGATTGTGTCTGGTCGCTCTAACTATGTTGGAGCAACAGTATCTCCTACAAATCGTTTAAAACAACATTGCGGCTTAAAAGTTGGCGGTGCAAAAAGAACACGGGGTAAATTGTGGAAGTACAAATGTGTAATTAGCGGATTTCGGACATGGAGTGAAGCTTTGAAATGCGAATGGAGTGTAAAATATCATTCCAAAAGATGTAGAGGATTCGAATCGCGAAAGTTGGCACTGGAGAAAGTATTGAATATGGAAAGATGGACGAGCACATCTCCGCTTTCGTCTGAAGTTCCTTTGACTGTAGAGTATGATCCTACAGAGTACGGGATGCCTCCTGATAAGCTACCTTCACCAAAAAATAAAGGTAGAAATGTTACTGAGAAAACACGCGCAAAAAAATGGAGGAAAAATTTACATGGTGTTTCTTACTAACAATTAAATCATTTTAGACTGAACATTTGAATAAAGTGACAACAGTTGTGACGGTTCCGATCGTCACTAAAGCTTGCAAAATCATTGTTATAATTTTAGCTCTCATTGATTTTGGAGAAATATCACCATAACCGACCGTAGATAGTGTGGTCATAGTAAAATACAAACGATTCATATATTTGAGAAGATCATCGCTTTCTTCCTCCAACCCGTTAAATTCACTCGCGTCACATATCAGTAAGATTAAAGAAAAGATAACAGTTATAATTATTAAACTAACTAAAGGAAGCACAAAATTCTTTATGAGAGCTCGCATTTGTTTTTCTCTTACGTATTATTTTTTTGTGGACATACAACTAAATACAACTAAACATAAAAAACATTTGAAGAAGAAATAGGAACTTTCACTACTATTGGTGCTGCGAATTCTTCGTCCGACATACTAGAATTACTGCTGGAACTACCACTGCTTCTGTAAAATAGCTTATTTATTATGCTCTGTTTCATTTTTTGTGTTGAAACAATTATCAAAGATACATCGTCTTTCACAACTTGTTTCTGTATGTTTCGACATATATCGTCGGGATTACATGTATTTCTCAATATTTTAAGTACTTTACTACAACTTATAACATCCCATACACCATCTGTAGCGACACAAATTATATCATCTTTCGCCAATTTATCATGATATACACTTGGAAGGCAGGAAATAAACGGGCAATCAGCATCACCAATGGCTCGAGAACATGACAGACCACCAGGATATAATCGTGGTGGACCGATGGATTGATTCGAAAGACATTTTATATACGAAATATGATCTTTCAGTTTTTCTCTTTCACCCACATTATCTTGTAATCTATGAGATGTGGTAATCCACATATGAGTTGCATGTGAAATATGCAAAGCATATGAATCACCAACGTTGACACAAACATATTCCATGGTTTGTTTATCAATGACGACTACAGTAAGTGTGCATCCACTTTTACATGTGAGTTTTAAGCATAAGTCGTGCAAATCGCTGAATGTATCCACGATAGATTTTGTTATTGTTTTTCCAGCTTCAATATGATTTTGTAATAACTCACATATATGATTTTTACACATCTCGGCTGCACCAAAGCCACCATGACCATCCGCAACTCCAACGCACAAATAATCGTTCAAATGAAATTGAAATCTGCGATCTTCATTACTTGTAACTATATAACTCTCGTACACATTTAATTTACAACAATCATCAACCATTAATTTAATTTCATAAAAAAGTCGATGTCATGTGAAAATTTTTTATAATCAATATTATGAATATGCTGATTGCCTGGATAATCATAACAATTGTATCTATTTTGTGTTTTGCTATATGCAAAATTACTCTTAAACATAATACGATAAATAGAGAAACAAAGCTACTGAATCCATATTTAAATTATAATCAGTTAGCTAAAGAGTTTCAGCAAAAAAAGTGCGTCGTAATCAAAAATTTGTTACGAGAAGATGTGGCAAACGAGTTATATACCTATTTCGCGTCTAAAATGCCAGAAAAAATGTGGTATACATCATTCGCAATACCATCTATCTCAGACAAAGTTGAATTCTTGCAACAAATTCCAGAAAATCAATCAAAAATTCAAAAATTATTTGCAGCAGCTAATTCGGATTTTATCGATGGTAACTTTTCATACATATTTGATCGAACAATCGAACACGATGAATCATGTCCATGTAGTGTTTGTAAACATCTTGCTTTCATTCGCGATCCGGAAATCGCACTCTTGGTAAAATTAATTACCGGATTAAATATCACAGAATATGGCGAAATTTTTGCGAGCAGATATACACCAGGACAATTCTTATCAACACACAACGATCAAGTAAAAGGCACACTGAGTTTTGTATTCGGATTGTCCAAAAATTGGAGACCTGAGTACGGAGGCAACCTGTTCTTTCTTGAAGATGATGAAACCACAATAAAAAAAGTGGTGCTTTCATCATTTAATACAATGACACTTACCCTAATGAACTCAGACGAGATTCATGGTGTTCCGCACTTTGTGTCACATGTGACTGACGGTGTTGTTCAGCAACGTTTGTCAATCACTGGTTGGATTAATTGTAAATAAAGTCAGAAATAGTGAATTGTACATCTGGTAAATTAAACAAGCAAAGTCAGAGATTGAAGTATAATCGTCCAATTTTTTTCGTCGATTCCTTTTCTCATCATAGGAATCATAATAGCAAATATTCTGTAAACGACAATAAATATAGCAAGCACACCAACAATCATACCAAGATTCATGTTTACCTTTACCATAAAAATATTCACCGTTGAACATTAATCGAAATTTTCAAGCTCGCTCACGCATCATACTACGATTTCTCTCTTGATTTGGAACGCTTGAAGTCACACTTACTACGGGATTCGTAATCACAGTTTCAGTTTCATCGATGAACGCATCTTTACCAAATAAAAACACAAATACTGCAGAATTCGTTATTTTCTTAGTATTCAATAGTAAACTTGTCAGTATTAGTGATAGAAATAGAACAATACATGTGAATACAGTTTGGAAATTCGTCATCAAATCAATAGTATTGTAATATACCGCCCCAGATATGACTGCTATGCATATATCAACTAGTGTGAATACATACGAAAACTTCCAACGAAAAAACAGAGATGATACTGCATAGGCAATTAAACATAGTCCATGAAATAATCTTTGCCACTGCCACCATACAATCCCACCAAAATTTCCGTATTCAATCACATCATAAGAATGGGATAAAAAATTACCAAACATACCAATCCCCCAACTTAGCAAATATATAGACAATATAGATTCTATGAAACGTATCCTATATTTACAAGCTACATAAGTACACGCAAACAAAAATATTCGCATAGGAATGCAAGTATTCCAAAATATTTGTGCACGTTTTGCGGCGTATACAGGAATTGTGTCGCTCATTTTATCTCTGATAAAAAAAAATAAATCGTCAATTGGAATGATCGGAAAAAAGATCTAAACTAATAAATAATGCTTATTTTTTTCTTATGTCAACTTGTGTTTGCTGATACATATAACGAATCGTCATCTGGAGATTCTTTGCAGCATGCTTTTCATAATTACTTTAGATTCAACAGAACGAATGACATGGAAAATTTAGGAGCAAATCATTCTTTGCAACACTTTAGTTCAGAGGATGATTTCGGGTCTGGATACTTTGGGTCTGGTGAAATCGAATCCGGCGACGATGGATTTGTTAACATTTCTACTCGACAGGCATGTCCAAGTTTTGCAGGTAGCTGTCCCAACTGGTGTTCTCCTCCAATATGTGGCGGAATCGCAGACGATGCATTTACCCCAGATTGCTATTATAGATTTGTGCATATTCACAACGGACAAGCTCAATGGTGTCAAAGCTGTAGTACTACTAATAACGTATGTTGGGGGGCAGGAGGTCATTATTGTAGAACATCTTGTCAATTTGCTTCTCCGCCTCCGTCACCTCCTAGCCCTCCGCCACCACCTAGTCCTCCGCCTTCACCTCCCGGTCCTCCACCTCCATATCCACCACCGCCTCGACCTCCACCGTATCCTCCATCTCCTCCACCGCCTCCATTGCCTTCACCTCGACCGTCGCCACCACCGCCAAGCCCAAAACCGCCACCGCCTCCAACACCACCTCCACCAAGCCCATATTCACCTCCTCCTCCGATCGGATCTTTATTCTGCGCGTCACCATACTCCTATGTGGTAGTCAGACAAGAAGACAGTAGTGTTGATTGGAGATATATGAACGCAGCATGGGTCCATTATAACATTGATTATGATCAGTCTTCTGTATTACCACACGAGGTTGACACGACTACTCTCATTGGAAACGATATAACCCCCGTCTTCTCCTCTTGTGTGGAGTTAATATCTTGGCAACATGGCAGTTTGCACCAACATAATTGTGCAAACATGATGACTTCTGCCGGATTGATGTCTTTATATAGCTTTGAGGGTGAGAACCCCAATACAGGTTGGAATTATGTTGCATTAAAGATAAGCAGCAGCCGAACATTCACTCCTTATATTGGTATTAGAATGAGACAACGTCCTACTCATTTTAATATTTATTATCGACCCACTGACATTCATGTATGGATCGGAGAAGACCCTGCAACTCACACACCTACAGAAACAAATTTCTATACCTATACTGGACGATTGATAAATTGTCAAACATCGTGTCTGACAATTCAGGACGAATATATATACGCAGTATGTGATGCTCAGACTCTTGAAGCGAATAAATACGTATTTATTGCAGGAACGAATATGATACTAAATCTCGCATATATCGAAGTGGGTAATTCACTATCTACTATACAAACAGGAACTGGAAGTTTGCCGCAATGTGACGTCTTTGATCATGGAATGTATCCCGATTATTTTGGTGGTGGATTTAATTTAGATTCAGATCGATGCGTCGGCGACTTAACCGACACTGCTATAAGCGTACATAGTACATGCATGACTAATGGTGCTTCCGGAGTTGAACAATTCGTATGGGCAAAACTTCCTAATAGAATGTATGTTGAGACGGTGGATGTGCAGCTCAGACAAGATACTGCCGGTGGATATCCTGGCTATATTAGTGGCCTACCAAATGATCAATCCATTGGAGTATATGTGTGCAATGACGATCCAACAGTAACGACTAGTTTTGCCTCCTCAATCTGTTATCCATGTGGTAATCCAATATTAATTCAACCCGATTACACTGAGAGAACTTTTACATGCAATTTCAAGTGTTCTCCCCCTCCACCGCCATCTCCGCCATCACCTCCGTCTCCACCACCTTCACCTCCACCAAGCCCATCGCCAAGTCCTCCTCCTTCTCCGCCACCTCCATTTCCTTTTCCGCCACCTTCTCCACCACCACCATCGCCACCATCTCCACCGCCGCCCACACCACCACCGCCGATGTTGCCTTCCCCTCCACCGCCCACGCCGCCACCGCCACCCTCGCCTCCGCCCCCACCATCTCCACCGCCTCCATCTCCTTCTCCACCACCACCCTCACCTCCGCCACCACCCTCGCCCCCGCCACCACCATCTCCACCACCGCCATCACCTCCTCCACCACCGTCGCCACCGCCGCCACCATCGCCACCACCACCATCACCTCCGCCACCACCATCTCCACCACCGCCATCCCCGCCACCACCACCGTCGCCGCCGCCGCCACCATCTCCACCACCGCCATCACCGCCGCCTCCATCTCCTTCTCCACCGCCACCGTCACCGCCACCCTCACCTCCACCATCTCCACCACCTTCGCCTCCACCCTCGCCACCACCCTTGCCGCCGCCGTCGCCGCCACCGTCGCCGCCACCGTCGCCACCGCCGTCGCCGCCACCATCTCCGCCACCTGCGCCACCACCACCCTCGCCACCTCCGTCACCACCACCTCCATCTCCTCCACCACCTGCACCTCCACCACTCCTATCACTATTCATACACAATACAGAACTTGAAGAACAGTTGAAACAAATACCAGCACTATCTAATATCAGCGATTTGAACGACAACACCACCCAACTTTATCAATGGGCTAATCTACCTTTTCATGTTCAATTCAATAGTGATTCTCATTCTTTATACCATCCATTTTTCATTGGTGACACCATCATTTGGAAAAATCCAAACGACAATCGTTGCAAGAGATACAACTCAAGCGATTATGTTAATTTCGCACAATTGAAATGCGGTAGCGAAGACTCAAGTGAAACTGACATCATTTTTAATTGTGATCCACCACTAGCCAATAGTCAAGTACCTCTTCCATTCTCGCAAAGTGTAAGACTTTCGGAAGGAAATCACACTCTATGTTTGCAACAAGATACAGATAAGGTAAATCTAATCACAGGACGAGTTTTCCAAGAAATTCTATCAACTAATAACATTACATTAACAAGTATTCGTCATTTACTTCTTCCTGAATTCGAAGAAATTTTGTATTCTAATGTATCGTCTAGATCGGGAAGACGATTACAAACCTCGTTAAGTGATTGGAACACAGATGCCAGTATGTGTACTAACACAGAATTTTTGACGACAACTCCAAGTACACTAACAAATTGTGCAGATCGAGCTTTGGAAGAAGGGTTCGACGTATTCCATTACAATTCTATTGATAGTTCATGTAGTGCTTGCATCGATAATCAATTCAGCTCTAGTACAACTTTCACCAGATATACTTACAACAATCCCAGCATCATTTTATCTCATGTGCAAATCACTGCATATACCGCACCTTCTCCGCCTCCACCTTCACCACCTCCCTCTCCACCACCATCACCTCCTCCTTCACCGCCACCATCACCGCCCCCTCCATCGCCCCCGCCATCTCCACCACCGCCCTCACCACCACCTTCACCTCCTCCTCCTTCACCCCCGCCACCATTTCCACCTCCTTCACCTCCACCACCCTCGCCACCGCCATCACCTCCTCCACCTTCCCCTCCACCTTCTCCACCTCCGCCTTCGCCACCTCCGTCGCCACCGCCACCTTCGCCACCACCTTCTCCACCACCATCTCCGCCTCCTTCACCGCCACCATCTCCACCTCCTTCACCTCCACCACCCTCGCCACCGCCATCACCTCCTCCACCTTCCCCTCCACCTTCTCCACCTCCGCCTTCGCCACCTCCGTCGCCGCCACCACCTTCGCCGCCACCTTCTCCACCACCACCATCTCCTCCACCGTCTCCCCCACCACCATCACCTCCACCATCACCCCCACCATCTCCACCGCCGTCGCCTCCACCATCTCCCCCTCCTTCGCCTCCGCCGCCATCTCCGCCACCTTCACCTCCACCTCCATCTCCCCCACCGTCACCTCCACCTCCATCTCCCCCACCACCTTCACCTCCTATTCCAGCCCCTCCACCGTCTCCTCCACCGCCCTCCCCTCCACCGTCTCCTCCACCACCCTCCCCTCCACCTTCACCACCACCATCTCCGCCTCCTAACCCACCACCATCTCCACCTCCTTCACCTCCACCACCCTCACCACCGCCATCACCTCCTCCACCTTCCCCTCCACCTTCACCACCACCACCATCACCTCCACCTTCGCCGCCCCCACCTTCTCCTCCACCTTCTCCACCACCATCTCCGCCTCCTTCGCCACCACCATCTCCTCCTCCTTCACCTCCACCGCCATCACCACCACCATCACCTCCTCCACCTTCGCCCCCACCTTCACCACCACCACCTTCCCCTCCACCCTCGCCGCCACCACCCTCTCCTCCACCTTCTCCACCACCATCTCCTCCTCCTTCACCCCCACCATCTCCTCCTCCTTCACCCCCACCACCCTCACCGCCACCATCACCTCCTCCACCTTCTCCACCACCTTCACCACCACCACCATCCCCTCCACCTTCGCCGCCACCGCCTTCGCCTCCTCCCTCACCGCCTCCTCCTTCACCTCCACCTTCACCTCCGCCACCTTCTCCCCCTCCATCGCCTCCACCTTTTCCTCCACCTTCTCCACCTCCACCTTCACCTCCTCCTTATCCACCACCTTCTCCGCCACCCTCACCCCCACCTTCTCCACCTCCTCCTTCACCCCCACCTCCCTCGCCACCACCTCCATCTCCGCCTCCTTCTCCACCTCCACCATCACCGCCACCTTCTCCGCCTCCTTCTCCTCCGCCTAATCCACCACCACATCCTCCGCCATCGCCACCACCCCCTTCTCCTCCACCATCTCAACCACCTTCTCCACCACCTCCACCCCCACCCTCTCCACCCCCAACACCACCACCTCCTTCTTTGCCCCCCGGTGTACCAATAGGTTCGCCTGACCGTCCACCTCCTCCTCCTCCACCTTCTCCCTGTCCTCCACCACCACCGCCATCGCCATCACCACCTCCATCGCCACTCTCACCACCTACCCAACCTCCTCTTCCTCAAATTCCAATTGGTTCGCCAGTACGTCCACCTCCATCACCAAAAATGCCACCCAATCCTCCACCTCCCATTCCTCCACCACTCAGCCCACCAGATTTACCTCCTCCATCCAAACCTCCACCCTCTCGACCACCTCTCTCTCCGCCATCACAACCACCGCCACTTCCACCTGCACCACCTCACATTCCACCACCAAGTAAACCACCGCCACCATTTGCTCTTCGCATTCCCCCTTCGCAACCTCCCACTTCATCGACAACCGTATATGCATTTGAAAATGAAACTTCTATGTGGTTATTCTGGGGATCTATTCCCGTGATATTATTGGCAAGTATCATGGTTGTCATTTGTTGCTGTATGTCTATCATTCTACTTAGGTTTGCAACATCTCGACAATATCAAGTTGAAACTAATTTAAACACACGACGATTTAAACTCAAACTTTTCCGTCCGACTAAATATAAATTGCCGCGTGTACGACAAAAACTGACCAGGTTGCCAGACGATCTTGAAACACCACGTCCTGCTTCTAAACGAAAAATTAAAGTTGAACTCCGTAAGAAGTTCAATCCATTCAAGAGAGTCCAAATCGCAGAAATAACAAATGACGAACAAAAAAATGACGAAGAAAAAAATCACGAAGACGAACCAACAACATGATTTTCACACCAAAAACACATGACCAAAAAAAAAGAATATGATATTAAAAAAGGCATAATATGCCGACAAACCGAACATCGAAATCGGCGACCAAATCTGAATACACCTTGAAAGGTTATAAGAGATGTAGATCGAAGTGCATGAAAAAACCATGTAATAAAGCAAACAAATGCCCAACCAAACGGAGTACACGTACGAATCGCTGCAAAGTATCAAAATCGTGTGCGAAAAAATTTGCGAAGAAAACTCCTGCAGCAAAGACAGCGAAGAAAACTCCTGCAGCAAAGCCAGTTAAGAAAACTCCTGCAGCAAAGGTATCAAAAGAATGCCCTTTTTATTTAAAGAATTCCAAAGGAAAATGTATGTCGAAGACAGAGTTCACCACACTAATGAAGAAAGCTAAGGAACATGCAATCAAGAAACGTGTTGTACAGAAGCTGAAATCACCTAAGAAAACTGCTGCAAAGAAAACTGCTACTGCAAAGAAAACTGCTACTGCAAAGAAAACTGCTGCCAAGAAAATTCCTGCCAAGAAAACTGCTACCAAGAAAAAGAAAGGAGGATGCACATCGATGCGTAACAAGAAAACTGGAAAATGCATGAGCAAGAAGGAGTTTGCTAGGTATAAAAAGAAAACAAAGGAGTCAGGCAAGAAAAGCAAAAAGTAATTGCTTCCAATGTACGAAATAGCACTACACGCTATCAAATTTATTTTTTTTATTCACCATACCAAATGGGCATTATCTATAAAATCACATCACCCTCGAACAAATCGTACATTGGTCAAACCAAACGTACATTCAAAACAAGAATCACAGCACATGCAAGCAAACACTCCACATGTACGCTCTTGAAAAAAGCAATCGCTAAATATGGATGGAAGAACATGAAAACCGAAATACTACTACAATGCAATAATGAAGACCTACCATTCTACGAAAAACAAATGATCCAAGCATATGATACATTTGGACCGAATGGCTACAATCAAACAAGTGGGGGAGAAATTGGAAAAGAATACACACAAGAAATACGCAAAAAAATTTCAGACAAACTCAAAGAAGGATGGAAAAATGGAACGATCACACACCATGCTATTTCTAAAGAAGTATTGATTGAACGCAAAAATAAAGCAAATGGTTCGTTAATTCATGATTCGAAAAGAAACAAGTATATAGTTTACATTCCTGGTTCGTGGTGTACTAATGGATTAAAAAAATTTATAGGCCGATTTGACTCAAAAGAAGAAGCAATGCAAATGCTAGAAAGATGTAAAAATGAAGTTCAAGAACATGATAATGTGAGTGTGGCAGAAATACCAAAATTAAACCGTAAAGCAAAGGCAGGGAGGAGACCAAAAGGTTGTATTGATTACAGTTACGGATTTTACAGAGTACGGATTCCTGGAAGTTTTACAAACGATGGAAAACGTAAAGTAATTGCTAGATATAAAACTAGGAGTGAAGCAGAAGATGCGCTGCAGAATTATCGTACAAAATTTATTGACAACGACGGGATTCGAACCCGCGCACCCGAAGGTAACAGAACTTGAGTCTGTCGGTTTAAACCAGACTTACCTACATTGTCTTTACCCGGATTCGAACCCAGTAGGATTTGGAAATTAAATCTATTAAATTTTCATTCCATATTCCACTAGGCTACGAGTACCGGAAGATATCTATAAGACATCTTGATACTATACTTGTATATAAGATTCAGGCATGTTTGAACGCAAATTACGGGTCATTTGTCAACTTTCGTCGTATTCTTCATCGTCGTATTCTTCGTCGTCGTATTCTTCATCGTCGTATTCTTCATCGTCGTATTCTTCATAGTTTTTGAAGTGTGCACTCGAATTCAAAGTTTTTGAATTGGTCCATTTTCCTCCTCTTACGCAATTATATCCATATTTATCAACATATGCCTTTGTATATTCTTGTTCGACTTCATTTGCGAAAAAACCCGGGACCGTATCAATTATTTTGCCATGCACGGGTTTAAATTTCTTAGTAACTTGTGATCCTTTTCCTGAAAAATGTTGATGCATTCGACGCTCAAAATCTTCAGTTTTGCCAATATATTTCTTTCCATACTTCAAATTTAGTTTGTAGATATCAGTTTCCTCATTAATATTTTTGCAATCGCCATATTTTCTTTTATACATCGGAGCACCTGTGGAAGCATAAGCAGTTGGATTTCGTATTTTATCTCCAGATGCTGTGTAGAAACTCATTCAAAAAAATTGAATTTTTTTTAAGCCGGTGCAGGTGACCTGCATGCTATCCATTCATCTTTATAAGGTGAACCGTCGACATCCAATAAACTGTCGTCATGGTATAACGGCAAATGGGTGCACCGGTCAATACTGTAGAAAAACCGACAATCTTGTCTAATGCACTGCCACCATTCCAACGTATTTTCCCCAATCTGAATCGATTGACAAACTCAATAATTGCAAACACTGAAACCCATACAGCAACAATTTCCAACACTGGCTGTGCTCCTCCATCACCCAGCATCGCCTTCATATTTGCGAAAAAAATAGCTGCCGCTGCATCGGGGTCATAATTTTCATCTTGCATCGGACGCTCTCGGTCCCATCGGCGTACATAGCTAACTCCGTCGGAGATCTCTTCAAGAAATCGAGACGCATCCCTAGTGATTAAAAAAAACTAATTCCCCTAATAACGCCTCCCCCATTTGTCATTATCTATTCCCGATTCTTACAATACCACTCATTCAATCCGGAAATTTCGAAAAGCGTATGAAACAAAGCGCCAGTGATTAAAACTTGGACGCTAAGATATATATGATTCGTCATGGCTTTTTCACCAACAAGTTTCATCGCGCAAAAATGCACAATAAGAAAGAGTACAACATTTAAAAAACCTACAACAAAGGCTTCTATCATGAGTCGCAATGGAGTCATTTATTTTTCAGCTTCATATTTTTGTTTTGGCATGTTCGACTCGGTTGACTCGATCAATTGTGTGATGTGCGAGTATACTTGCGCAACCCACAATTGATACTCGTCGCATTCGTGTTCATTAAGTCCTTTGTTGAATTTCATCCATTGCTTGATTGTCTCAGAATTCATTCTTAAATCTTCAGGTGACATAAAACGACAACATTCTAATACCATTGCTTCATTCACAGAGGTTGCAAAAGGAAGATCTCCATCTGGATTTGCGATGATTTGTTGCAATTTCATTTTTTTTTCGTATTTTTATTAACACCAAGATGATTTTCTTCGCTGAACCAATGTCCAATCTACTGAATCGTAAATATCCTCATCCAGATCACACAAATGCTGTGTATCCTCGCACAAATGATCATTGTGATTATGTCTTTTCTGTCTTCTTTTCTTTTTTCTTCGCTTCACATGTGTCAACAAGAACATAGGTCTATATGATTCCAGTTCATTTGTATCGTTCGGTAAATCTTTCGAAACGTAATAAAGCAAGGAAAGAATAAATATCAACGCTAGAATC